>OGPM01000843.1_pt1 | contig 28773 bp, 27 predicted proteins | sample 1552961 | NCBI WGS metagenome assembly OGPM01 (sample SAMEA2580304, study PRJEB22360) | human gut metagenome | biome: human gut; feature: human-associated habitat; material: faeces | place: Denmark | collected 2008/2010
ACAGACTTATCACTCATACCTAATTTTTCTGCCAGTTGCTTTTGTGTCATCCCCAGGGACTTTCGCTTTCCTGCAATGTATTTTCCGATTTTGATAAGATCCATCCATCGCACCTCCTTCTTATATTAATCGTACTCTATTTGAGAAGAAAATCATACCCCTCGAAGGTAGAATATGATTTTTTAAGCCGAGTTTGCCAGATAAAATAAAGAGCTTATATAGCGGATTCATATACAACTTTACAGTTTTTATTACTGTATCCTATATATTCCAGACACTGCCATCAAGAAACATCGAAGCTCGTCTCTGTCTGTAAATTCATTTTGCACAAATCCTTCTTGGTGGAAAGACAAAATATTATCATGAATAGTTTTTTTGCACGAAAAAATGAGGAATGGATTCGAACCATTCCCCCACTTGCTACAGGATTTCTCCCCTCTGTCAAATGCAACTCCTTAAGGATATCTCCAGTCACTAATCGATCTGTTCCCGGAAAACTTACGATTTCAATCATATCCTTTTCAACTCTTACCTCTATCAGCTCTCTGATATCGTAGCCTCGATGATAAACAGCATTGGCAAGAGCCTCTTTTCATAACTGCATCTCCCCTGTCTCCATTGTTTTAGTATTCTTTTGAAATTTCTCCTGTACCATCATGAGCATTTTTTCAAAAGACTGTGCAAACCTTACATCATCTTCTTCTGTTCGTTTTTTCGGTCCCTTGATATGATTCTTATGGGAACTTCTTCTGGCTTTTTTATTCAAATGACGTTCCATGAGCATCTGATCAATATTGTTATTCGTGTACCATTTACCCGATTGATGAATGGCATATGCACCTTTTCCCAGTGCCATTGCAGCTACACCATAGTCCTGTGATACGACAATATCTCCTTTATGACAGATACTGATCAGTTTATAATCTACTGCATCTGCTCCTGCCCCTACTACAATCACTTTGCTATAATTAGAATACAAAATATGATTCGTATCACACAGCAATGTAGTTGGAATATTATATTTCTCTGCTATTGTCTCGATAATACCTACTACCGGACATGCATCTGCATCTACAAATATCTGCACTAGTGCCTCTCCATTTCTTTTTGAATCCATGTCATAATTACATCTACAAGATATTCCTGCTGCACTTGGCTTAGTTCTTTTCCCGGTTGCATTTTATGCCACTTCCGGATGCACTCTCTGCAACATGTTGCAGTTGCATGCTGGGCAATAAATACCGGGTGACCACGCATTGGTGTCTGCTTGCCATCATTTGCTATATATGCCGGAGCTTCTCTTTTTGAGATAAAATCCTCTGCATGTTGTCTGATTCTCTCCAGTCCTTTTTCATTTATGTAATCAATATCTTTCTGCTTTAGATGGAAACTGCTTCGGAACTTGGAATTGTCCAGTCGCTCAAATAACTGCTTGTACCATTCATCCTTCGTCATATCATCACCTTAAATCGTATTGTTTCATAGTCTCTGCATTTCGATATTCATGTTTCTCATGATATCCTATCAACTTCCCATCATCTCATCTGCCGGAATTGCCCAATAGCTGCCGACACGCATTACCCCAGAAATTCTATTTTCAGAGCAAAGTACCTGCACTCGTCGTTTCGACAGCCCCCATTTTTCAGCTGTTTGACTGATTGAAAGATATTCCATGCTTTCATCTCCATATTATAGTGAATTCACGATCAATCATATTTCTATCTTTAAATTATAATTCCAAATACGAACAAAGTCAATTTACATCCAATATGGTCAACTGACCATGCATCGTCAGATACAGTCCCACAGGCAAAGTTCCAAGCAGTGTCGATAGAAACAGGGCGAATGTCATTTTCATGGTGATCCAGGTAGAAGACAGCCATTTCACAACGAATTTCTTATAATCCAGAATTGCTTTTGCATATTTCTCATAAGAGGTTCCTACCCTGCCAAATGCCTTAATAACCTCTATGCCCTCTATGTATTCCACAATAGTACTGTTCATATGTGCATTTTTCAGAGAAATCCATTTGTTTTCCGTAAATACAGCAGTTCCACTCCAAAATAACTTAATATACAGTTTGCTGAAAATATTTCTTTGCGTAAGAACATCGTCATATATATTTTTTGATGTTTCATAAGCATTTTGTATTTTGTCTGCCATATTACCCTCCAAATTTAATTTTAATTCTAAAAGCTTAAAACTATCGTTCTCTAATCTTCCTGACATTACGATTCATGAGGTGTCTTCCAATATGTCTATAAGCAAATGCTTTAAAGGCTGAAATTTCTTGATGATGTTCCTTCAACAGTTCATCTGGACAATCATAAACACCAAAATCCTGATTGATTCCCTCGCTCTGAATATAAGTATTGTTCCTATCAAACTCAATAATGAGATTTCTGAAATCCTTGACTGCTACTCCATAACCGCAAAATGCACCTGTACATTCCGAATTTTGTTCCTGTAACTTCTTTATGTAGGTTTTATCCAAAATGAAAGCTTCCAGTTCGTACCACTGATTTTCGAAATTAATTTCTACCCAGCTATGGAAAATACTTTTTGGAGCATTACGGTAAACAAACCCGGTCATAGCCCCTTTCTGCAATCTTTTATCAATCGTAAAACCATGTACTCTGCATGGAATATTGCAGGCACGTAAAAGTGCCATGAATAAAGTTCCTTTAGTATTACATTGTCCATAACCATCTGCAAGTACTTTTGAAGCTGAAATTCCGTCATCAATATTATATCCAAATAAAACATCATCTCTTACATAGTTGTAGATTGCCTTAATCCTTTCAAATTCACCCATTTCCTTCCATTTCATATTTTGAATAAGTTTTTGAATTGCCGGATTAGAAAAATCAACCATTCGTGTTTCCCTAAGATACTTATCTTTCATTTCCTATCGCCTTTCCCATAGGTTTTCTCACAACACAATGCATTCGCATACCTTTACGAATTTCAAATTTTTCTACTTTTAATCCTGCTTTTTTGCAACATTTTATGACCACATCTCTTGTTGGCACTTGGACATCTCCATGTCCGCATATATTTGCCAACGGCATTTCCAATGTATTCATTAGCCATACCAATACTTTATTGTCACTGGTCACATCTCTCAGTATCAATCTTCCATTTGGGCGAAGACATCTTTTCACACTGTCAAAAAATGCCTGTGGATCCGGATAATGATGGAAACTCATAGAACAAATAATTGCATCAAATGAATCATTTTCAAAAGGAAAATTCTCACAGTCTCCTACCACAAATGTTGCATTTGGAATATCTTTCTTTTTTGCCTGTTCGATCATTGCAGGAGTCAGATCCAGTCCGGTATAATGTCTGTCTGGATATTTTTCTGATAATAAAGAAATCATTGGAGCCGGACCACATCCTGCATCCAGCAATTCTCTAAACGGCTCTTTCTCCAGCTCCGCCAGAATATCCGGATAATCCTTCTTGCACATTTCATATATGCCAGCATGGTTACTTTCATATCTTCCTGCTGCTTTTGTAAATTCATCAATCGACAACTTTTTGTATTCTTCGTTTTTCATGCTTTTTCCTCCAATCACGCCTGCACCATAAATCAATATTCTCATAATAATTAATCCTCTTTTAGATCGTTCTGTAAATCACACGTGTGTTAGTTTCGTCTAACCACATATTTATAAAAAACCGTGCGCAATGCAAGACTGTAATATCGCACGGTTCTTTTTCATGTGTTCAGTATATCACTTGAAAATTTATATAACAAGAGGCTCTTTATTTTGAGGAACCATAATCTTAAAACCTTCAGGCTTTTTCCTTACAATTTCCATATCGGGTTTTCCAGCGTAAAACCCAAAGCATCCCACAAATGCAAATTCCGATTTTGATGTCTCTATTATACCATAATGATACTATTATGAAAAAGGAAAAAGAGTTCACCCACGATGTGGGCATCAATCAAACAAAGCCAATCCTTTACACGGGAAAGATACTGATGGACTACCGGTTTCTTATTTTCTTTATCATATGTCTTTGTACATCTCATGCATCTATTATGATATTTTTTTCAAAATCTTTTTCTCATTTGTCTTAGAAAAATCACTTAACCGATAGGATCGGATCCGTGTCTTGACAATGATTGGAATTAACAAACCATTATTTACCAGCTTTGCACATCTATTAATAATCGTTTTGTTGGTTACACCAAGCATTTTGCTTACTTCAATTGGTGTAAACTCATATAATCGCTTTTTTAACAGAAAGGCTAAGAATTCCTTTTCTTTTGCATTTAAGTAGGACAGGCTTCCATCTAACTCATCGTTCTCGGATTCTTTTGATAATTCGTATACTTTTTTAGAATACAATACCATCATTCTTAAAAAATAATTGATCCAAATTTCCGGATGAGGAGGATTTTCTCGTCCGGAATAATACAATGCCGGTAATCCCATTTGCAGTGATGCATAATACTCATCTGGGTCATAGGCAAAATATTCTTCCAAAGAACCTATTCCATTAAAACCATATCCATAATAATCAAGGATATATCCTGACATTAATCTGGCGGTTCTGCCATTTCCATCTTCAAAAGGATGAATGGTAACCAATTGATAATGAACTATAGCAGCGATAATCAGCGGATGGTCATCTGTAGTATTTACATATTCAACAAGCTCTTCCAGTAAATCCGGAATATCAATGTACTCTGGCGGAATATATTCCGCTGCGCCTGTCTCGGAATCATATACTGCAAATAGCATCCCTGGTGGCATAGGACCTCTTAGGCCTATCTTTTCTTTTGAAGCACCTTTTTCAACCATTGCCTGCACTTCTAAAATCATTTCTTTTGAAAAACGTTCCTTCTTTTTCAGCTTTTCTTCTAAAACATTTAAGGCCAAAAAGTAATTTCGCACTTCCTGTTCCGGCTTTAAAAAATGTTTGTGCGGATCACTATCAATAGCTTCATTTGCCTGTTTTTCAGTCAATGGATTTCCTTCAATCTTATTAGAAGCATAGGAGCTTTTTTTCTTGGAGTTTTTTCTTAGCCTGTTTTTTGTAACAGGTGGCATTTCTATCGAACTAAGTGAAAAGCGTTTTTCGTCTATTTCCGATATTCTTTTTAAAATTTCATTTGTCAGAGTAACTTTAATCACATGTTCCACCTCCATTTCATCCATATATTATATCGTTTTGCGAATTGTTTTTCCACTAAAATTACACTATTTTTTCACTATTTTTCATTACTTCGTTGGCAATATCCCAGCAATATTTCTAAAACTCCAAACTATCCGCATTAAGCAGAAAATACTTCATTCCCATGATTACAAAGCCTTCCTCATTTCTCCAAGGCTTTTTTGTTCCGTTTACTACCACGATCTTTTTAAATGAATCAGGGATATTTCTAAATGAATTAAATTCCTGCTTCTGCTTTTCCTCAGAGGTCATATCATAAGCCACCTGAATATAATATCTCTGACTACCCTGATTGACCACAAAATCAACTTCAAACTGCTTTCGAGTTGTTTTACCTTCATCATTTTTCGCATACACCTCTACAATACCAATATCAACATTATAACCTCTGATAAGCAGCTCATTGTAAACAATATTTTCCATGATATGAGTAGGTTCCTGCTGTCTAAAATTCAATCTTGCATTTCTAAGTCCCACATCTGAAAAATAATATTTCAGATTTGCTCCCACATATTTTCTACCTTTAATATCATATCTGTCAGCTTTAGAAATCAAAAATGCCTCCACAAGATAATCTATATGGTTGGATATGGTCTTATTGCTGTAATTGATGCCTTGTTCACTTTTAAACGTATTTGATATTTTAGTTGGGTTAGTAGGATCTCCTATCGCAGAAGCAAGGCTATCTACTAAAGTATCAATCTCATCAACATTTCGCAGCTTGTTTCGTTCTACAACATATGTACAATTTTCCAGTGTAAGTACATTCACTTTTAAGCCGCGCTCTGTGATTTTTCTCTTTATTTCCTTAATATCTTCATATCCCATTATCAACTCATTTATTATGGTTGAAAAAATCGGTAATGGAAGAATCTATGATAGCCGATTATCAAATGGACCTATTGAATCCATTAACAGAAAAATTAAAGATTTAAAACGACTTGGCAGAGGTTTCCGCAACTTCGAGCATTTTAGAAATCGCTTTTTATATGCAACCAGATCAGCCCCTATACTAAACGGTATGACTGATTACAACCCTGTTCTATATTTAGAAAATGATGATTTTTAGGAGGAATTTATGAAAAATTATTGTGCTTTTAACAAAACCCATTCATGTCCGCTTTGGACAGATTATGAGCTTACACGGTATGAACTAGAAGAAGCAAACTCGCTTTGTCATGGTAACTGGATTGAAATTGAACGTCAATACAAATATATTCAAACACTGCAAAAAATCTTATCGTTGTTTACTCTACGAAATATGTTCTGAAAGAAACCATAGTTCTTCATATTAATATTATTCTAACCACGTAACATGTTTCTTTATCACTTTATCAACATCTTCATATATGTGCTTATAATCACTATAAAAATCCCTATTAGTATTTTTCTTCTGACAAAAACAACACTCTCTGTCAAATTTTTATACACACCTCTATCATAATTATGTTACAATGGATATCTAATATTAACGTGGGTGACGTAATAATATGAAAGATCAAAATACTACAAAAACTGAATTGGAATTATCCGGACTGGATCCTACTGAATTAGAATTTATGGATCCTGAAGAACGAAAGAAACTGCTTATAGCTTCTGGACTGAATCCTAAAAAATATGATTTTTGATAGGTGAAAAATGTATACTTTTGATAAACTTAGATTAATTAGATTAACAAAAAACAACCGTCAAATACTTCTCGACTCAAACACTGGATTTATAGTAAACACTACCTATAATAGTAACAAAGGTGGGGCTTATAAAAGAGAATATAGAATCTCCAATGGGAAATTATACATCCACGAAATGAAGACCACTGATAGTTCCTATGATAACACTTGGATTGCTACAGATAAGGAAGTTCACCAGTTCTTGTAGAAATATTTATGGAAGTTATCTCTTGATAATATAACTGTCCGACACGCTGCTATACTACTTATTACATTTTCTGCTTTGATTATGCTATATATAATAAGTCTGCTAAAAAACATGTGTACAGCTGTTATTTTAGTATTGCACATTCCAAATTTTTACCGGAACATGCAACACTTTATTGCATTTTCTTTAAAATCTTGCTTTGTAATTTGAAGTTAAGTATAGTAGAGTCATATCTATTCAATGTCTGTATGTACAATGATTACAAGAATCATCGTATAGATAAAAGGGGAACTTTATAACTAACTTAGAAATGATGAAAGATGATCTTATTAATTAAATAAAAAATGACTTCGAAACAATATCATAAATTTCTTACAACGATTTCAGAACACTATAATCCAAAATCAATATATAATATTATTGTAAAAAATAATGTGATGTTGTAATATTTCCAAAGAGGCGAATATCTCTGGGTTGTTCCATTGATATCCGCCTCTTTTTGGGATTAAAAATTAAAAAATATTACTTTTTCAGCTTGTCTTCAAAAATCTCAACAATTGTTTTCTCTGTGCCAACCATTCCAGGTGAAGCAATCAGTCCCATATTTCGCATAGTCTCTTCCGGTGTATTTCCATTAATTCCATGCACTTCTGAAATATAAATACCATTCATTGCAAATTCAACTGATTTATACGCTGCATCTACCGCTGCAACTCCCTTCATTGTACATCCCTGGTTTCCGCCATCACAAATCATACCTGTAATACTACTTGCCATGTTATTCAATGTATGAGCCATCATTTCGACTGTTCCACCGCGTAAATAAACCAGTGCACATGCCATACCAGAACCTGCAGCGATAGCACAGCCACAGAATGCTGATAATCGTCCTGAATACTCTTTTATGTACATACATACAAGATAACTCAAGGCTGTTGCACGAAGCAACTGTTCTTCTGTGTATCCATTTACTTTATACGCTGCATATAATGGCATTGTAGCGATAATTCCATGTGCTCCAGAACCTGTAATACTCATAGCAGGTTTATCCAAACCAATAACTCGTGCCTCAATTGCTGCATTACACATCAAAGATGCTGTTTTCTGCTCATCGTCAGAAACTTCTTTTCCATTATTAATAGCTAACAACTGTCTTGCAAATGTTGTTCTTGGATTTTCCAAACCTTCATGGAACAATTCCAGGTTTACTTTGTATGCTTCGTTAATAAAACGAATTTCTTCAATATCTACTGTTGTTACATAATCGTATAATTGTTGTAAAGTATATTTATGAATAGAATGAGATTCTTCTTCACCGCCATCTTCTTCTGTCTTTTTCTCATCCTCTGTTTCCAGTTCGACTTTATCGTTCACTATAATTTTTGTGATATTAGTATGAGAGTCACGAATTGTTACGATTGCCTTATCTTCTTCTGTCTCCACTGTAGCTTCAATAAAAATACGACTTGTAATGCCACTCAGTTCAACTGTAATCTTGCCCTGATCAATCATTTCCTGCGCTTTTACATTATCTTCAGGTGTAACATCTGCAAGAGACTCCAATCCCTTGTCTGCATTTCCTGCTACTACACCTAATGCAGCTGCAAATATATTACCTACTTCATTACTGTTTGGGATTCCACAAGTAAATGCATTTTTATACATTCCACTATTCATTGCAACATTGACTTTCTTAATATCGCCCTTAGTGAAACTTCTTGCCTTTGCTACTGCAAATGCGATTGCGCCCGGTTCTGTTACGCCTAATGCTGGCTTCATATCATCTTTGATCATCTTTGACAATTCATGCATAGTAAAAACCTCCTTATTTACTTGCTTCTTATTTTGTACGTCTATTACTTATTCTTTTTCATTTCTTTTGCAGGGATATATTCTCCATTCTCGCCTTCAAAAGCTCGTCCCCATCCTGTCAAACATACAATAAGCATTACAATCCAAATTGCCCAACTATAAAATGTTGTAAACATCATATCAGCTCCACCTAATTTAGGAAGGAATGGGTATGTATCCATCATAGAAGAAATTCCACCTAACAATAACAGTACACATCCTCCGAATGGAAGGAAGAATGGGAAGGAACAAATTGTTGTTGCAAGAATATCTGTACGTCTATATGGATGAAGATTATTCTTCTTACCTACTGCATTAACAAATGGTGCCACACAAATATTTGCAATTGTGTTAATCGCTGCAATCAAAATACCAAAAATTGTTGCTAATACCCAAATAGCTACTTCTGCGCCTCTAGGAGTCTTGATTATCGTATTATTCATCCAATCAACGATTGCTTCCATACAGCCACTTTTAACAAGCATATTTCCCATAGCAACAACCAAAATCAATACGATACTTACTGTTGTCATTCCTGCAACACCTTCAGGAATTGCTCCTGAAATCACACCGTCTTTCATTGAGAATAACGCTGAAGCTGGGAATAAGCCTGCTGCAAGACCAATTACGGATGCTGTAATGATTCCTGTTCCTAATGCTGCAAAAATATTAATGCCTTTGATTGCTAACGCAATAACCAGAATTGTCGGAATTAAAAGTAACAGTCCTTTCGGATTCTGATACTGTGCTAATAACATTTCTGCCTGTTCTGCATCTGTTGCTTCACCTGCACCACCAAAAATAAAGAATAAGATAATGGAAATAACACCTGCAATAACAACAAATTTTGCTCTTGTTTTTACTGTACTTCCAATATCAGCAACTCCTTCTCTATTCTGATATTCCTGACTGGAAGAAGCGATAATTGCTGTATCTGAAACTGGAGCAATATTATCTCCAACTGCTGCTCCTGAAAGAATTGCACCTGCCAATACTGCCGGATTTGATCCTAACAAAATACCTGCTGGATAAAGAATAAAACTCATTGTAGAAATTGTTCCGAAACCAGAACCTGTTGCCATTGCAAATACTGCCGCAAAGATAAATGCTGCAACTGTAAATGCTGCTCCACTAACATGAATTTTTACACTTAACCAAACCAAACCTTCTACAATCTGTCCACGGTTCAAAATATTTCCATAAATTCCTACAACTAACCACAACATTACTGCTGTCATTGCAACTTTTGAACCTAAACCTTCCAATATAACGTCCCAATAATCATTAAGATTCTTTGCGAAAAACATTCCGACTAACAAACCGATAACACCTGCGCCGATCATCATGTTTGTATCAGCCGCATTAAAGAATGATAATGCAATTGTAATAACAATAAAGATTGCAAATGGAACTAATGCCATAAAACTACTACCACGAAACTCTAATTTTTTGTTTTCATCCATAAGATGCACCTCTTCTCATCTTTCCTTTAGTTTACTCGTTTTCGTAAACACTCACATTGCAACTGCTTCAATCTCTACCTTTGCACCTTTCGGAAGCTTTGCAACTTGAAATGCTGCTCGAGCAGGATATGGGGCTGTAAAATATGTCTCATAAACCTGATTCATTGCCGAAAAATCGTTCATATCTTGAAGGTATACAGTTGTTTTTAAAATCCGATCCATATCGTATCCAACTTCGGCTAAAATTGACTTAATATTCTCGAGCGATTGACGTGTCTGATCTGATACGTCATCAGATACAAATTCACCAGTTTCACAATCGATTGGTAACTGTCCTGATACAAATACCAATCCACCGTTATTCACTGCCTGTGAATATGGTCCAATTGCTGCTGGAGCTTTCATTGATTCAATTTTTTCCTTCATATTAGGTTCACCTCCCTTATTTTTTTCTGTTAATCACATCTTACACCCCTACGTTTTTGTTTACAATAATTTCTTATCAAAAAAATAATTTTTTACTATTATTACAATTTTATTGACTTATTTTTGTATAACATGTATATTAAAATTATAAAAACAGTAAAGGAAGTATTCATAATGACTAACAAAGAGATTCTTTCCATTTTCGTCCCTATTGTCAATTTTTTTAGTGAAATATTAGGTGAAAACACCGAAATTGTGCTACATGATGTGTCTAATCCAGAACATTCTGTTATTGCAATTCAAAACGGATTCCACTCTGGACGAACCATTGGAAGTTCGCTTACAGACTTTGCATTCCAAGTCACAAACAATCAAGCGTATACGACACAAGACTATTTGGTAAATTACACTGCAAAAGCGAGAGGAAAGGATTTCATCGCTTCTACTTTTTATATAAAAAATAATGGTGAACTAATTGGCATGCTTTGTTTAAATACAGATACTACCATTATCACAAATTTCATGAAAGCGGCTCAGCAATTTGTCGGTTGTTTACCAATGGGAGTTTCCATGACAATGGGAGAAACTATTACTGGATCTACCACTATGGTAGAAGAAAATCTAGATGTTCCAATTGTTTCTTTTGCAGAATCTATTATTTCTAAAACGATTGCTGACTCTAATATTCCGCCTGAACGCATGACCAGACAGGAAAAAATGGAAATCGTTTGGGAACTTACAAACCAAGGAATTCCGCGTATGAAAGGTGCTATCTCAGAAATTGCCAAACAATTAGAACTTTCTGAATCCACTGTGTACCGTTACATTAGTTTAAAAGAAGATTAATAATAAAAGCGATTCACTAATAGATCTAAAGCGGAAAGAATTGACAAACTCCTTTCCGCTTTAGATTCTTTTATTCTTTCTCTAGCTGTTCTCTTCGATACTGCTTCATTTGATCTGCTGGTAATTTAAAATAAGATTTCACCTGCTCATCAGTCATTCCTTCTTCCAACCCCAACAAGATTTCATTCATCTGATCTCCATCTAATTTTGATGCATATCGAATAATACACTGTTCAATCGTTCCGGACAAATTCCATTCCTCTTTCACTTGGAACTTTGATTTATTTAAGATGGTTCGATAGGTCATTGTTTTTGGATTATATACGACACGCACCGGATGTTTATATCCTTCTTTTTCCTGCAAGTTTTTCGGATTCTTTCCAGACTGCTGTATTAAACGGAAGATTCTTCCAATCCATGATAGGATACTTTGCTTTGATCGGTGGAACTGGTGCCTTTATTTGCTTTTTCGGTATTGTTTTTCCGATTGCTTTTTCCATTCTCTGTTGGGCGGCCTGCATTACCATCAATTCTAAGACCTCTATGTCAGAATCAATCTGCAAAAAATTTTGAAACCATCTAATATCACTTTTCGTTCCCATTAATCGTATCTTTAACATCTGCTGTTTCCTCCTAACGCTGTACATGTCATTTTTCCTCCTCCTTTCGCAAGTTTTAAACAATAACAGAAAAAAAGACGAACTCATTTAGCATAATGAATTCGTCTTTTAAGGTAAGGTTATTAGGTTTTCTTGTACGTCATATAGTAAATTTAGTATTATTTAGCACTGATTTTCACAGATTTTTGAACTAATTTAATGTACAAATAATGTACCAGCCCTTTTTATGGAGGTATTTTTCATTTTCAATCCTTCTCAAAAAGTGCTTTTTTTCGTTCAATCATCTCATCGATTCTAGCGATGTATTGCTTGATATCCTTGACATTCTCGCATCTTTCGATGTGATAACCATCCGGTAGATTCCATACACGTTTGGTGGATGCTCCGGCCCCGCAAGCTAGGATGGCCTGTTTCTCTTCCATGATCAAAATGTTATACACCCCAGCCTTGTCCTGCTCTGCATAACCAACATTCTCGAAGTTTCCGGCAATGTTCTTCTGGCGATACAGGTAATATGGCACAAGCCCCATGCGTTCTGCTGACGCTGCTGCCGCCTCGACCATCTGTGTGATCTCAGTCCCCGGATCCATCGTTCTTCCTTCCTGACCGAACTTCGCAGCACGTTTGATCGCGAGTGCGTGTACTGTCAGGCTGTCCGGGTGAAGCTTCTCGATCTTCTCAAGTGTATCCTGCATATCTGCCGCATCTTCTCCCGGAAGTCCGGCGATCAGATCCATATTGATATTATCGAATCCAAGCTCACGTGCGAGGTTGAAGATTTGTTCTACATCTTCTACCGTATGTTTTCTTCCGACAAGATCCAGTGTCTTCTGCTGCATTGTCTGTGGGTTGACAGAGATGCGGGTTACAGGATATTTGCGAATCACTTCGAGCTTTTCTCGTGTGATACTGTCCGGTCTTCCGGCTTCAACTGTAAACTCAAGCACATGCTCCAGGTCAAAATTCTCCCGGATCGTTCCAAGCAAACGGTCAAGCTGGTCTGCCTCGAGTGTTGTTGGTGTTCCGCCGCCGATATATACGGTATCCAGCGTCTTTCCCTGCATCAGCTTTGCCGTAGCTTTCAATTCTTTGATCATCGCATCAAGGTAACAATCGACCTGATCTTTCCACTCAGCGATTGGTGAAGAGCTGAATGAGCAGTAGGAGCAGATGCTTGGACAGAATGGAATTCCTGCATACAGGCTATAGCCATTTTTACAGTCCAACTGATCAAGAAGTGCCTTTTCACGGCATGCAATCTCATACGCAATCTGTGCTTTTTTATCGCCAACACAATATTGTTCTTTTAGAAAATCAAAGATTTCTTCTTTTGTCATTCCCTGCTCGATTTTCTGCATTACAAGCTTTGTCGGACGGACTCCGGTCAGCATTCCCCAGGCAAGTTCCTGTCCTGTCTGCTTTGAGAGAAACTGATAGACTTTCTTCGTTACATCGCGTTTCTCTTCCTGCACATCTTCTGTCTGCACGCATTCTTCCGGTGCAAGGGAAAAGCAAGTCCCTTCCGGCAAATGTATCTTCACCAGTGGTTCTTGCTTCTCATCTACTGTCTGCACGATATCCTCTTTTGGATAAAATGCTTTTGTGACATGGTATACGTTATAAGTAAATTTGTTCTTCTTACTTTCTATCTTTATCATATGAATGGATTATGCTCCTTCTCAAACTGAACTGATGTCTCTTCCATATGTCCCGGATAGATCTTTGTATCATCCGGAAGTGTCATGATCTTCTCCTGTACAGAGCGGACCAGCTGGCTGCTGCTTCCTGTCGGTAGGTCTGTTCTTCCGATGGAAGCACAGAACAGCGTATCTCCACTGAACAATCTATGTTCTTTTGGAAGGTAATAGCAGCATCCTCCTACGGTATGTCCCGGTGTATGAAGTACATCAACTTCAATTCCTGCGCATTCGATCACCTGACCGTCTCTTACAGGCTGTGCTCCGTGGAATGCGTATTTCGGTCCGTACATACAAGAAACATTCAGGCGGTCATCCTCGATCACCGGAAGTTCGTCTTCGCCTGCGTAAACCGGCACAGGAAAGGCTTTGAGGAAATCATCGATTCCCATGATGTGGTCAAAATGTCCATGTGTCAGAAACAATGCTTTCATTTCTAGTCCATTGTTCTTGATATAATTGACATATTCCTGCGGACATTCTGCCATATCCACTGCAAAACATTCCTTCGTCTCTTCATTGGTTACAATATAGCAATTCGTTCCAATTGACCCCAGTACAATACTTTCAACCTTCATTCGTTTTCCTCCATCAGCCTGTTGTTCTCTCAATATCAATTACATTTTCAATCTGTCTGAGCTTTCCGATCACACGATTCAATTCTTCTCTTCCGTGTACAACAAATCCCATCTCCATTGTCGCCGTACCCTTCTTGCTCGTCCGGGTATTCATGGACTTCACGTCAATCTTCTCTTCGGTAAATACCTTTGATACATCCAGCAGAAGTCCTCTTCTGTCGTCTGCAAATATCTTCAGTTCTGCAAGATACTGACCGCCTTCTTCGAGATCATTATCCTCCCATTCTGCTGTGATCAGACGGGATCTCTCCACATCAGAAAGATTGATGATATTGATACAATCTGTTCTGTGGATCGACATTCCGCGCCCTCTTGTTACAAAACCGACAATCTCATCTCCCGGCACCGGATTACAGCACTTTGAGAAGCGTACTGCCATATCATTGATTCCCTTAACTACGATTCCGCTCTTTGATTTGGCAATGTGGACTCTCTGTTTATTCGCTTCTGAGATCTTCTCCAAAATATTCTCATCCGTGATCTCTTTCTTATGCTCTTTCTCGTACTCTTCCAGCAGGCGGTTCACAACCTGACCTTCTTTGAGTCCGCCGTGTCCGATTGCCGCAAGTACTGCATCCCAGTCACGGAATCCGTATTTCTTCTGAACGATCTGCTGATACTTCGGCTTGATGATATCCGGCAGATTAATCCCCTTGCTCTTACAGTAGGCACTGATCAGATCCTTTCCACGGATAATATTATCTTCTTTGTATTCCTTCTTAAACCATGAATTAATCTTGCTCTTTGCCTGTGTGCTCTTGACGATATTCAGCCAGTCACGACTCGGTCCCTTGGAATTCTGAGATGTAAGGATCTCGATTCGGTCTCCGTTCTGAATCTTATAATCAATGTTCACAAGCTTGCCATTCACTCTGGCACCAACCATCTTATTGCCGACTGCACTGTGGATCGCATAGGCGAAGTCAACCGGCGTGGATCCATTCGGAAGGTTCTTCACATCCCCGTTCGGTGTGAAGCAGTATACATCTTCCTGGAACAGATCCAGGTCACCTTTCAGCAGGCTTAAGAACTCACGGTTATCAGACATGTCTCTCTGCCATTCCAGGATCTGGCGCAGCCAGCTTAACTTCTCTTCTTCCTGTGCTTCAACACTCTTCTTACCGTCATTCGACTCTTTATATTTCCAATGCGCCGCAATACCATATTCAGCTGTCTTATGCATCTCTTCTGTACGGATCTGGATCTCGAACGGCTGTCCGACCGAACTCATCAGCGTTGTATGCAGTGACTGGTACATATTCGGTTTTGGCATTGCAATATAATCTTTAAATCGTCCCGGGATCGGCGTATACATCTCATGGATCACGCCAAGCGCCGCATAACAGTCTTTCACGGAATCCACAATGATCCGAACCGCAAACAGATCGTACACCTGATCCAGAGTTTTATTCTGATTGACCATTTTCTTGTAGATGCTGAAAAAATGCTTCACTCTTCCATATACTTTCGCCTGAATATGCGCGTTCTTCATATGTGTCGATACTTCCGAGACAATCTGCTGGACAAATTCTTCCCGCTTCGTCTTGCGCTCGTTCAGATCGTGGACAAGCTGCTGATACACTTCCGGCTGGGAGTATTTTAAAGACAGATCGTCCAGCTCGATCTTGATCTTGGAAATACCGAGCCGCTGTGCGATCGGTGCATAGATATCCATGGTCTCACGGGCTTTTTCCTTCTGTTTCTCCGGCTTCATATATTTCAGCGTACGCATATTGTGCAGACGGTCTGCCAGCTTGATAATAATGACACGGATATCCTTTGCCATGGCAAGGAACATTTTTCGCAGATTTTCTGCCTGCACTTCAATCTTATCCGCATCATAGGCAATCTGTCCCAGCTTTGTCACACCATCCACCAACAATGCCACTTCCGGGCCAAATTCTTCTTTGATCTCCTCATCAGTCATGACCGTATCTTCCACTACGTCATGAAGCAGTCCCGCCACGATTGTTTCCTTATCCATCTCAAGCTCCGCCAAAATAATGGCCACATATAATGGATGGATAATATACGGTTCTCCGGATTTACGCACCTGCGTCTTATGTGCTTCCGCAGCAATCTGATACGCCTTTTCCACCATGGAAATATCTGCTGACGGATGATATTTCTGTATAATCTCAATCAGATCCCGATGCAATTCCTCCGGACTGACAAAATCCCTGATTGGAACGATCGCTGAGTCCAGAACGGCTGCCGGCTCAATTGACTGAAGCGCAGCTTCATCGATCTGCATTTTCGTCCGCGGTATGTTATTGTTTTCTGAAATTATCTTTTTTTCTTTTGTTTCCATCTCGATCCCACCTATTCCAACATTATAATGAAATTTATTATAAATTGCAACGCTTTCCAAATGCAGATGCTGCTTGTTACCGCCATCAACGCCATACCGACGGTAACTTAATTGTTACTTTTTAGAGTATCACACGATTTTACAAAAAAATAGCCATTTTTTTGAATTTTCTTGAAAACAAACTACTTTTCAGATACAATGCTTAGTAGAAACGCCAATTTACTATAATTTTTGGCAATGATAAGGAGGCAATTATGGCACAGAATCCAATCGTAACAATTGAAATGGAAAACGGCGATATCATCAAAGCAGAGCTTTATCCGGAAATCGCCCCAAATACAGTAAATAATTTCATCTCTCTGGTAAACAAAGGATTTTATGACGGTGTGATCTTCCACCGTGTCATCAGAGGTTTCATGATCCAGGGCGGAGATCCGGAAGGAACCGGTATCGGCGGACCGGGATACAGCATCCACGGCGAATTCTCCAACAATGGTTTCACAAACAACTTGAAACATACACCGGGTGTTCTTTCCATGGCACGTACTATGATGCCAAACTCCGCCGGAAGCCAGTTCTTCATCATGCATGCAGCTGCTCCGCATCTTGATGGCGAATATGCAGGCTTCGGTAAGGTCATCGAAGGTATGGAAAATGTAAATAAGATCGCAGAAGTTCGCTGCGATTACAGTGACCGCCCAATGGCTCAGCAGAAAATGGCAAAAGTAACCGTTGAGACATTTGGTGTAGATTATCCGGAACCGGAAAAATGCTAATTTGTTTGCATGGCTAAAACTTTAAAATAATGAAAGCGTCCCATTTTATTTTGTCTTGTCAGCTAGCAATCGCTTGCCAAGAAAAAATAAAATGGGACGCATTTACGTTACGATGCAAAGATTTTTACGCCATGCCTCTTAACGTCGCCGTGCCCGCGCCTTATATTTCTTCTCGCCGAAGATCCAGAACAGGATCAGCGCGATCAGTGTTCCGATCACCATGCCCACAATGACATCGCTCGGATAATGCACGCCCACATAGAGTCTGGACAGCGAAATTGCAAAAGCCAGAATCAATGCCGGCACACCGATTCCACGCGGACAGCTTTTATAGATCACAACTGCCGATGCAAAAGAAGCAGATGCATGACCGGAAGGGAATGACCAGTCCGGCTGTGCTGCGATCAGGCACTGCAATCCTGCTACCACTTCATAAGGACGGACCCGTGCCACATAATTCTTCAGCAGGAAGTTCGTCACGCAGAGGGAACCCAATAATGCCAGCAGAGAAAGGAGTCCCGCACGTCTGGTCTTTTTGGGAAACAGCAGAACAATGGATAACACGATCCATACGATTCCCATGTTGCCAAGATTCGTGATGGCGATCACAATCGGATTCAGTGTTTCCATACGCAGATGTTCCTGAATAAAAAGCAGAATCTGCCCATCCCATATATGTAATTGTTGAATAACGGTATCCAGCGTTATCATTGCTCTCTTTCCTTTCCAGATTGTTTTATCAAACGTGTGCTATCACACACTTCACCGTAATTTTCCAGTAAAGAAAGTCCCACTGTACAAAAGCAGGTATCAGTGGGACTCCATAATATTTATCAGAATTTAAAGATTGCCACTCCGTATGGTGGGAGTTCGTATGCGAAGGAATACGGTCTTCCGTCACATTCTGATTTTTCAGACTGATAAACAGTCGGACGTTCTGTGCCCTCGCCACCGAATTTTGCATCATCGCTGTTCAGCAATAACGTATATTTTTTCTTTTTCGGTACACCCACGCGATAATCCGGACGTGCCATCGGTGTAAAATTGCATACAAACAACAGGTTGTTTCTGCCGGATTTTCCGTGACGAACAAAGCTGAAAATACTGCGGTATCCGTCGTTCGGATTGATCCATTCAAATCCATCCGGCTGATCATCCAGTTCATACATTGCCGGATATTTTTTATAAATAGTCAGCAGTTCTTTTACAAATGCCTGTAAATGGCTGTGGTTCTCATCGTTTAAAAGTTCCCAGTCAAGTTCCCGTTTTTCACTCCACTCACGGAGCTGTCCGAAGTCCTGACCCATGAACAACAGCTTTTTGCCCGGATGTCCCATCATAAACGCATACCCTGCCATCAGATTGCGGTATTTGTCAATGCCAAGTCCCGGCATTTTATTCAACATGGAACATTTCAGATGAACAACCTCATCGTGAGAAAGTACGAGAATGTATTTCTCACTATAATTGTAACTCATGGCAAATGTCATCTTATTATGATTGTCTTTGCGGAAATATGGATCCAGTTTCATGTAATCCAGAAAATCATGCATCCATCCCATGTTCCATTTATAAGTGAAATCCAGTCCGCCGTCCTCGGCTTTTCCGGTTACCATCGGCCATGCGGTGGATTCCTCTGCGATCATAACTGCTCCCGGATTTCTGCCGCAGACCAGTGTATTCAGATGGCGGAAAAATTCAATCGCTTCCAGGTTTTTATTTTCACCGTATTGATTTGGAACCCATTGTCCGGCTTCTTTACCATAATCCAGATATAGCATGGAAGCAACCGCATCCACACGAAGACCATCAATATGATACTTCTCTACCCACAGTAATGCAGAGTTCAGAAGGAAATTCTTGACCTCAGTCTTACCATAGTCAAAAATCTTGGTTCCCCAGTCCGGATGCTCACCTTTTCTCGGATCCGCGTACTCATAGAGGCAAGTTCCGTCAAACTCAGCCAGTCCGTGGGCATCCCGCGGAAAATGCGCCGGAACCCAGTCCAGGATAACACCGATCTTATGTCTGTGCAGGTAATTGATCATATATGCAAAATCCTCCGGTGTTCCGTAGCGGGACGTCGGTGCAAAATATCCTGTTACCTGATATCCCCAGGAACCGTCAAACGGATACTCGGAAATTCCCATCATTTCTACATGGGTGTAACCCATTTCCTTGACATATTTTGTCAGTTCTACTGCCAGTTCACGGTATGTATAAAAGCCGGTGTCTTCTTCATAGCCTGCATGACGTTTCCAGGAACCCGGATGCACTTCATAAATGGACATTGGCTGACGGTACACCTCATCATCCTTATGTGCCGCACGTGCTTCCATCCATTTTTCATCGGACCATTTCAGCTTACTGATATCTGCGACTTTTGATGCAGTGCCCGGACGCAGTTCCGCATAGTTTGCATAAGGATCTGCCTTATAAAGTTTTCTGCCATCCTGGGTTTCAATGAGATATTTGTACATATCACCAATCTTTACATTGCTGATAAACAGTTCATAAATTCCATTTGGCTCCAGACGTTTCATTTCATGAGAGGTCTCATTCCAGTCATTGAAAGAACCAATGACCCATACACGTTTTGCATTTGGTGCCCATACCGCAAAGTTGACACCCTGCCATCTGCCCTTTTTACATGGATGCGCCCCCAGTTTCATATACATGTCATAATGTACACCTGCGCCGAACAGATACATATCATACTCAGAAATGTTCCCCATAGTGTTTTCCTCCTTAAAAACCACTCACTTTTATTGCGATTATTCAAAATCTTTTTCATGAAGAATCAGATAATCATTCTCATTATATTTCTTTGAGAAAATAGAACCAAACGCCTTCTTGATTCCGCCGCCTTCTGCATTTTCAATCGCCTCATCCACAATATCCTTGACCTCGGCCAGTGTGGTTGCACGCTCCAGTTTTTGGATATTGTTGATACGATTGTATAAAGCGAGTACCCCCATCTGGTCAATGGTGCACTCCATCTCTTTTGCATAAGATTTTCCGAATTCTACCAGTTCATCGATCGTAAAAATAGGGATGTCCACTTTCTCGGTAAATTTCTTTGCAAAACCAAAATCCAGCTGCATTGCCTTGCGGATTCCAGCTCTCGTATCCTCCAGAAGGATCACCATACCTCTTGTATTCTGTTCCATCAACTGAGACATACGGAGTGCGGTCTCACGGTTCAGTTCTCCTGCTTTATCAATGATCAGATAACCACCGTCGATCTGCGGAATCAGTGCCGCAAAATCTTTTCCATTCAATGATGATGCACTGATCTTACCAATCTTGGCATCTTCATTTCCTACTTCTTTCTCAATAGCTTTGATCAGGCTGGTGGCAAATACGGTCTTACCGCTGCCTTCCTCACCCTGGATCAGAATGTTGCCTGTCAAAGATGTAACCGAATTACCAAGTCTGGATTTTACTCCCAGTAAAATCTGGCTGATCTGATCTTCCATACCCGGAACCGGAAGGAAATAAGAGAACAGTTCTTTCTGTTCTTCCGTCAGCTCATATGCTTTCTGCTCTTCTTTCAGATCATCCGGCAGTTTGATCTCCGGCAAAACACCGGTATCCTGTGAAACCGCTGCTGCTTCGCCTACCGGTACTTCCACATTGGCATTCTCCACAAACATTTGTGTCGCCTGTGCCAGCATTTTCTCCAGTTCTTCATCCGGCGCGGATTCTACCACATGCAGTTCATCCTCATCTGCTTGATCCTCCATGGATACAGATACTGTTTCTGACGCAGCTTCTGTGTCTGTAGTTTCTGCATCTCCTGCTTCTGTATGTCCAGACTCATCCGGAGTTTCTGCACTCACTCTGTTCTGATATGCAGAAAGGTCGGGCATTTCCCTTGTAACACTGGAAATATCAGCTGCTGCAGCTGCTGCAATATCTTCTTCTACTACAGAATCAGATGTATCTGTAGATACCGTATCATCGGCTGTATCATCCGCTTCACTGTTTTCCTGTGCCATTTCTCTTGCAAAATCAGAATCAGCTTCCTCAACAACGGAAGTCTCTGCCTGATCAGCGTTGTTTTCTGCGGATGTAGATTTCATAACTGCATTAACATCAGAATCTGTGGATTCTGCTTTTGCTGCTGCCGTTTCATCTTCAGACGATATATCATCCGATGCTTCAACGTTTTCTGTCTCTTCAGGAGCTGCTGCGCTCTCATTTTCTGCCGCTTCTTCATCGGCTGCCTTCATCGCATCACCAGAAGCAAGTTTTGCAGCTACAGTATCTTCCGGAACCGGAAGATCTTCTCCCGGTGTCGCAGACAGAATCGGAATCAGTGTCTTCAGACGTTCCATGATCTGACCAGCTTCCAACAATGCATTTTCTTTGGACATTTCCAGCTTCTTCTGATCTGCTGCTGCCATGGCAACTTCCGCCGCACGCTTTGTCTTCTTCCACTCTTCCAGTACTTCCTCAATACTTGCCTGTGCAGAAGCGACTTCCTCGACATCTGTCTTTTCACCGGTATGTTTGATTTCTTTTATCTCACTTTGTGCATCATCTGCATTTTCTCTTACTTCTTCTTTTGCAATATCCTGCTTTTGAGTCTCCTGCTCTTCTTTTTCCGATTCTTCCTGTTCTTTCATTAAAGCATGGAAATCTTTTTTCAGGGAACGGTCTACCTGGGCGTTGATTTTTTCCTGATCAAAGGCATGCTCTGCCTCTTCTTCATGCTCGCCATTCAGATATGGAATATCACTGACAATCTTTTTGATATTTTCCATCGTATCGGCAACGGTTTCTTTTTCTGTAGCATTCATGATCTGACGCATGCTTTTCGCCAGTTCTTCCTGCAGCTTGGAAGTATTGAATTTACTTGCCGTTACAGTTGTCTCAGATGCTTCTTCGGATGTGCACTCCGCTGTCTTTACCATCTCTTTGATGACATTTTTTCGCTCTGTACTCTGCGGCAGACTGATCTCCACCATGCCTTTTTTCTCACGGAACTGCTTGTATTTATCCTCCTGTGCCGGAGTCAACGGCTGATACAGACGCTTCAGATCCAGTGCTTTCTCCACGTATTCACCATCCCCGAACCAAAGGATCAGTTCATCGCAGGTTTCCACACACTTGTCCCGCAGCTCTGCCTGTCCGTACAGAACTGCCAGCTCATAAGCCCATTTTTCTGTATATTCATGTTCTTTGAGTTCTTCCAGGATTGCAATACGGTCTGTCAGTGGCTGATCTTTCAGACAGCTGATCTCATAAGCCAGCACATAACGCATATTATCTTTCGGTGCTATCTCAAGGAATTCGTTGTAATATTCCTCTGCCTCATCCACATGTTTTGCCTTAATGGCTACCTCTGCCAGCTGGCACACGATATTTCTGCCAATCGGAGAATGATCATATGCCTGCAGCAATACTTCACGGCATGCATCGTATTTGCCTGTTTTTTCATAAATCTCGCCAACCATGCACAGCGTTGTGCTGCTGCGGACCTTTTTCCAATTGATGGTATCTGCCATCTCCGCTGCTGTCAGATAATCTCCTGCTGCGAACAGATTCTGAATCTGCTCCAGTTTCAGTTTATACTCATACTTATCCACCGTTATTCACCTCATGTCTGTATTTTATTGATTTTTCAGATGTTATTTTTTCTTTTTAAAATTGATATGCTTTGTTTTTGACTCTTTTTCTTCTGCTTTTTCTGCAAATTCTTTCTCTGGATCTTTCATCTTCACCTGATTAGTCACGGTATCCACCGTATCAAGCTCGATATATTCCTTCGTCTGCTCCGGCAGCTCCCGTTTTCTCAGCACATGTTCTACCACTCGTTTTATGATATAGTACAATACCGCAAAAATCGGTACACCAAACAGCATTCCTATTACACCGAAACTTCCGCCGAAAAGCAGAATTGCAAAAATAACCCAGAACGGTGACAGTCCCGTCGTGTTGCCAAGGATTTTCGGTCCGATGACATTTCCGTCCACCTGCTGCAAAATGATAATGTAGATAATGAAGTAAATTCCCTTCATCGGATCTACCAGAAAAATCAGGATTGCACTTGGAATAGCTCCGATATACGGTCCGAAAAACGGAATGACATTTGTCACACCGACAATTACACTGACAAGTGCCACATACGGCATCCGCAAAATTGCCAGACTTGCAAAACAGATACATCCGATGATCAGGGAATCAATGATCTTTCCGATAAAAAATCCACCAAACACCTCGTCTGCTTTCCGGACAACTTCCATCACTACGTTGCCGTAACGTGGACGGAAAATCGCATAAATGATTTTCTTTAACTGTCCGATAAATTTTTCCTTTGTCATCAGGACATATACGGAAACGATAAATCCAATGATCACATTAAATATAGCTTTCACCACGTTATAGACACCGGTCGTAATACTCGCAATAAAATCAGACTGCTGCAGTACACTCTTGCGTAGCCATTCCTCCAGATATTTGGACGCATCTGCGATAAATGTATCCAGCGGACCGGCCAGTGGGCTGTCCTGTTTTAAGAAGCGGTCTACCCACTCGGTCAGGTTCTGCACTTTTTCATTCATGCTCAGGACAATATCCTCGATACATACGATCAGCTGCGGTATGATCAGCCAGATCAGCACTACAATGATTGTCAGAAATACCGCCATGGCAAACGCTACCGATGCAGCTCGTATTTTCTGACACTGCTTATGTGTCAGTTCTTCTGACTTCTGTCTGCTTTTTTTATATAAAAAACGTTCAAACCATTTCATGATCGGATTGAGCAGATATGCCACGATCAATCCCACAATAATAGCCTGAAGACTTTGAAAAATCTCCTGAAAACCGGAAAATAACCCGTCAAATCTCAATACCACAAAAAAGATTGCGATACACACCATTACCACCAGAATGGCCGTCAGACCAATTGCCAGGTAAGGGCGGATATCAAGATTTACTTTCTTTTTCTCCGGTTGTTTATGAGTTGCAGTATATTCTTTTTTTGTCTCTTCCTGCATGCTAAAACTGCCTTTCTAAAAATCCGGGAATCCGGTTGCAGACTCCACTGAAAATATGAAATAAGTATACCATACTTTTTCTGTACATAACAGAATTGTTCACAAAAAAATCAAAAGAATCCCGTTTCCAGGATTCTTTTTGACTTTATTCATCAGATATTTTTCAAGTCGAACGCACGTGAGACTTGGTGCGTGATTCTGGTCAGCGAAAGCTGACATATTCTTCTCAGAATCACTGCACATCCTCGCGGAGCGTTTATCTCAGTCGGAGATTGAACTCCCACTGAGAAAGATTTGTTATTACTCACCACTTGCAGAAGTGGGAGTCTCAACTCAGACTGAGATGAACATATTAATACTAATTAGATAGCATAACAAATTTCATTCATTCTGACAAGACCTCCCGTCTCTTCTCTGTTCGTATAGCCTGTCTCTTCTCTGTTTCTCATTTTTCTTTTTGTCTGCAAAAAGTTCCTCCGTTATCACACAGTTACACCATTTCCTCAATCCGGAGCAATTCGTTATATTTTGCCGTACGCTCCCCCCTGCAGGGTGCCCCGGTCTTGATCTGTCCACAATTGAAAGCCACTGCAATATCTGCGATCATGGTATCCTCTGTCTCCCCGGAACGATGAGATACCACCGTCTGGTAACCGTTTCGTTTCGCCAGCACGATTGACTCAAAGCTTTCGGAAAGAGTCCCGATCTGGTTGATTTTCACCAGTATCGCATTTCCTGCTTTTCTCCGGATGCCTTCTTTCAGACGTTTCGGATTTGTCACAAAGAGATCATCTCCCACAAGCTGCACCTGATCTCCCAAACGCCTCGTCATCTCACACCATCCATCCCAGTCGTTCTCCTGCAGCCCGTCCTCAATGGATACAATCGGATAGCGGCAAATCAGTTCTTCGTAATAAGAAATCATTTCCTCGGTAGTCCGATGCACCGGCAGTGAAATCGCTTCTGACAGCTTCAGCCTTGTCTCTCCCGGGAAATCATACACCCCGGAATCCTTGTTATATAATTCACTTGCTGCCACATCCAGTGCAAATGCTATCTGCCGGCCCGGTTCATATCCGGCCTCTTCCACTGCACGCATCAGATAATCCAACACTTCCTCTGCATTTTTCAGATCCGGTGCAAATCCACCCTCATCTCCTACGCCAGTGCTATATCCTTCGTTTTCCAGAATTTTTTTTAAACTATGATACACTTCCACACACCAGCGCAGTCCTTCCCGAAAAATAAAATTGCCTTCATCATCCCGTGCCCCCACCGGCACGATCATAAACTCCTGAAAATCCACCGTGTTGTCTGCATGACGCCCCCCATTCAAAATATTCATCATCGGCATTGGCATCCGGATTCCGTATACTCCGCCCAGATAACGGTGTAATGGCAGATTCAATGCCTTTGCACAAGCCTTTGCACAGGCCATAGAAACAGACAACGTCGCATTTGCCCCAAGATTGCACTTATTCTCCGTACCATCCGTACAATTTAAAATCTGATCGATCAGCACCTGATTCGCTGCATCTTTTCCAAGCAAAACGGCCTTGATCCGGTCATTGACATTGACCACTGCCTGATGCACGCCTTTTCCGTGATACCGCCCGGAATCCGTATCCCGCAGTTCCTTCGCCTCATGCTCCCCGGTACTCGCCCCGGAAGGTACACTTGCACGCCCGGTAAATACATGTTCCCCGTCCTTTACGTTCACTTCTGCTTCCACTGTCGGATTCCCTCTGGAATCCAGAATCTCTCTCGCATACACATCCACAATTTCCAGATAAACAGCCATATTTTTTCCTTTCTGCATTAAAAGTATAGTTTCCATTCATACAGCTGATATTTTTCAGCCAGAACAGACGATTCTTTGTAAAGCGGACATTCGCAATCCGCTTTCGCCACTTGCTTATTCTGCGGTAAAGCGGACATTTGCAATCCACTTTCGCCACTTGCTTATTCTGCGTTCAAATAAAAGTATCCGCTATTCTTCTTTTTTTATACATCAATACATAGTTGTCTATACAAAAAAGACATACAAAATACCTTTAGGTTAGAATTGCACTAATTGTACCAAAGTTAGTATTCCAAAAAAAGTGACCGGCATGTATCATTCATTGCTTATACACACCAGTCACTTTTCTGCTTCTACTATTTATTTCAAATTTTTTTTAAATCAGATGGATTTCATTCTCCTCAGCCACATATTTTCCATCATCCATATGTGGTCGTACAAATGGCACTTCTGCTCTGCGATAAAATACATTATGATGGATCCACGCATCCGGATTTCCGGACGGACTGATCAACCCTCCCAGATCATCCACGCTGACATTATAACGGAATTCATTATGAATGGCTTCTTCCAGGCAGAACATGACACAGCCTCCCTCATTTAAATGGCTGTAATTATACTGATATAATGTGCCATCCCCGGAGTCTGCATCCCATGCCATACTATCCTGATTCAACCGCATATCACGCATTTCATTATAAGTAAGTAATGCATCTTTGCACTTCCATGGCCAGATTCCCGCCGCCACTTTTCCTGCCCGGTCCTCCGGTTCAGTATAATAGCGGTCATTCATCTCCAACGCACAGCTGTCACCGGAATTGTACTCCACCAGCGGTTTCATGGCATACATCACGGTGATGCCATCACCACCGATTTCTTCCACATAATTGTCTGCGATATAAATGTTATGATGGCCATACCGTTCAAACAACTCATCCGGCAATTCTGCCGTCATAAACTCTTTGCATTTATAACTGTATCCAACAGCAATTCCCCAACGACTTGTCCGCTTCAGATGGCATCCTCTGACACTGACATTCTCATATCGTGCCACGCCGGTTTTTTCTTCTGCTTCCGGCTTCAGACAGGTAAAATAAATACCGCCATTATTCATATGTTTATCATACACATTACCTTCTACATCATGAATATATAAATTACTCAGATGTATTTCATGCAACGTTCCACGGTTCTTCGCAATTCCTGCCACACCTGTACGGTTCATCTTGTGTGGAGCAGAATATGTCTCTCCGAATACGCCCCCTTTATTGCTAATCTCCAGATTCTCCACCGTCAGATACTCGCAATCATATAACAATACCGCAGATGAAACATACCCTCTGTATACATGTGTCGGTGCATCAAGCTCATTTCCATAATCCTGATACCAGATGCCCTGACCATTCGTCTGGATCAAAGGCTTCGCACCGTTCCCATATGCACCAATATAAATTGGCTGTTCCTTTGTCCCTTGTACATTCAGATGCAAAAACTGATTTTCAAACACAGAACCGCGTTCCAGTAACACCTGATCACCCGGCTGTAAATCCAATCGATTTACAGCATATAAACTCTTCAACGGCTGATCCTCTGTTCCGTCATTCGCATCATCGCCGTGAATCGAACTGACATAATAACAATGTCCACAGTTCCCTATGCTGCTTTCACTTTTAGTTTCTTCCGGGCAGCTTTTATCTTCTCTCAGACGCTTCTCCTCCTGCATCTGATTCCAGATTTTTTCAAACTCTGTTATCCACTGAACTGCGTTATCTGACTTTTCATCTGACACATCCTGTGCCGATATTTCGTTTACGGTCGTTTCATTCAAATGCGTATTTGCAACAACACTTTCTATGATATCTTGATACTCCTGTACCTTTAACCACTTTTCAATGATCAGATCCACTTCTTCATACGAAAACAGATCACCATGATACCTGGTAAACAGATCCTGGTTTGCATCATAAAATGCCCGCTTCTCATCCTCTGTATAAACATGGCATTTATGATTTCCAACCATTTCGCCCTTATATGTCGCAAAAGCCAGCTGTATACTCTTCAGCTCATAATCCAGATACATCTCCGGAGTCAGATACCGCGCACCAAAAGCCGCTGTTCCATTTTTCCATGCATCCGCATTCTTCCATTCCGTTTCTGCACGCCGCTGATCCACAATCCGCTCAACGTCATCAATAAAATGATCGGTACTTCCAATTCCAAACTCTTCCGCCTGCGCCTTCATGAAAGCATTCTTTTGTTTCCATCTCT
>OGPM01000868.1_pt1 | contig 28075 bp, 22 predicted proteins | sample 1552961 | NCBI WGS metagenome assembly OGPM01 (sample SAMEA2580304, study PRJEB22360) | human gut metagenome | biome: human gut; feature: human-associated habitat; material: faeces | place: Denmark | collected 2008/2010
CAGCTGCCGCTGTGGCTGACGAGCTTGCTTCCGAAGAGTGAGCTTCGATCGATAGCTTCTGACTCGTAAGAGTCATCTTTCTAGGGCGTTGAGGGGTGGAATCTAATATGGATTCCACCCCTCAATGTATTCGTATTCGGTTCGGCACCTTAACCAGAGCAAAAAGATTGCCGAAACGTGAGCTACAGCAGGAATTTGATTTCGGCGAAAAACTCGCGAACCATATTGTTGACGAGCATGTCCGGGGGAGAGCCGGCCGCAATGCCTTGGGCGTTGTCCAAACCATATTTGTCGGCAATCTGCAACGCGCGGAACATGTGGAAATTATTGGTGATCACGCCTATGGAAGCATTATCGTCGTTGATCATCTTTTTGCTGTTGACGATGTTTTCCTCAGTGGTTTTTGAATCCGGCTCCTCAAGAATGCGCTGTTCGGCAATACCATGTTCCTTAAGATAGTCAGCCATGCCTTGGGCTTCGGGGAACGGTTCATTCGGTCCTTTTCCGCCGGAAACGATGCAGATGGTATTCGGATTCTCATCCAAGTATTCGATGGCCTTGTCGAGACGGTAGCGAAGTACAAGGCTCGGGCCGGACTTACGCACTTGGGCGCCGAGAACCACCACATAATCAAGATCCGGTTTGCCTTGCGCATGCATTTTACTGACGATGCAACCTTCCACCGTGCCGAACGCGACCAGACCAATACACGCGACCGCAATCAAGATGCCTCTGACCAGTCTTGGCAATATCGTCCACCACCGGAAGAGCAGGCCGAATCCGAGTATCGCGAACAAAACTGCGAACGCTAGCCAAACAATCCAGAAACTCGTGCCGGAATGTGTATTGCGCACGGCGAAAGCGTAACATGCGCATGCCACGGCAAGTACTAAGCATAGAGTGCCTGTAATTCGTCTAATCAACATTGCCATGATGAACCTCTCATTCATTGCGCGTCGCACGCAATCCTGTCTCATCCTAAGCGTGTGACCCCAGACCCCCAAGCGTCACACGCCAATGCCAACAAATCCTGCGCATTCCTGCTATCGCAATACTATGTGCATTATGCCATCCATGAACGGAGCTTTGGCATGGCTGCGGCTAGGATGGGGGAGCATGACTTCAGAAACAATTATGCTTCGGACGATGCGTCGCACGGATTTTCCTGCGCTTGAAGAGCTTGTTCGACAAGCTTGGTATGCGGATGATGAGTCGGATGATAACGGGAATGTTCCGAACGATGAGCGCGGGTTGCGTGAGTACAAGTTGCGCAAGGCGATTCGTCTGCGCAATATGCACCGACTTGCGGCAATTGACATGCATGATTTTCTTTCCCGCACCACCGAGGCTACGGTCGCTGAACGTGATGGTCGGGTGCTTGGCGTGGTATTGGGCTCGTTGAGATCCCGTGTTACCACAGCGCAGAGGATACGTCATGCTATTACGCGAAATTGCTTGGCGTTGCCCTTGTTGGCAAGCAAGGATGGCCGTCGAGGACTTGCCGACCAGATTGCGATTTTGCAGGCCGATGAAATGTTGAAGCGAGATACCGGCAAAAGCTATCAGGCTGAGGTAACGCTGTTCGTGGTTTCTCCGGAAGCGCGGGGTATGGGCGTCGGTCGTAAGCTGTTCAATCACATGCTTGACGTGTTTCGTGATGCTGGAATGAACGAGTATTTCCTCTTCACTGACACTACCTGCGATTACGGGTTTTATGATTACCGTGGTTTGACGCGTAAAGCGGAATGTACTGTACGCAGGGACTCCTTCACGCAGGGTGGCTTGGAAGATGGTGCACTTTCCTTCTTCCTATATGAGGGGCGCTGCTGAACGTTTCTGCCTTGTATGGAAAGTGACATTTTCGGAAAAGCTTCAGTATATGGACAGCTTTCACTTATTTGGGTTGTCGATCTATCGGCAATTTTGGACGGCAACAAGTGAAGAGAGTATGCCTAGTCCTTTCTAGGGCTGATTTCTAGGTTCTGATGGCCGTTTCGCAATGTGATGGGTTACAGACAATGATGTCTGTAACCCATCATGAAAAACGAGCCGTTACATGTCAAAAATGGTAGATCCATATATGGCTTGAAATGTCATCTAAGGGATGACATAAGAGAGTGAATAAGACACGAAATTGAGAAAAGTGTCAAACTGGGTTTCGTCAGTGGAAGAAATGTTTCTGGACTTCTATCTGTTTCGCTGTGATGAGAGTCTGGAAGTTCAAAGGAGTGGAAATGAAGGATTTGCTCAGTTTACAGGCTTTGATTGCGCAACCTGCAAGTATGACCTCTAAAAGGCCACCATGTGTTGACACGCATGGAAATTGTTCGACGGATCCTAATTGTGATCCGAATACGCATCATTGGCATAGTTCGTGGAGTTGGTTCTGCTGAAGTAGAAGAGCAACAGTTTTAAACTGCAGTGGCTATCTGTTTTGAAGTTAACAGATAGCCATTTTGATAGATGGATGCTGTAATGAAAAGATTGAATGAAAGAGAAAAGCAAACAATTCTCGGATTGTTTACTGTATTTATAATTATTATACTTCTCGCCAGTGCATTTATTGGGCTTTTCATGTCTAGAAACAGTGCAAGTGACGCTAAAGATATAAAAAAAGCGTATGAGTCATTATCAGAAGTGAAAAGAAAACCTACAAACGCAACAAATGATGGCGGGCTACTGGTGCAAGTTGGGTCAAAAAAAGATATTCCGACTGTAGAATTTTATTTAGATCCCCTATGTCCGGCTTGTGCACAAATTGATAGAACATTAAATGATGATATAGGAAAAATGTATACGAGTGGTCAGATTAAGCTTGAAATTCATCCTGTGATTTTTTTAGACAAGTGTTCATCTGACCATTATTCGGCCAGAGTATCGGGATCCATAGCCTACATTTCAGAAAAAGATCCAAAGCATGTCGTTGCATTCATTTCAGAAATATTTGATGAAAAGTTCCAGCCTTCAGAAGTAGATTATGTAGAAATGTCTGATGAAAAGATAATCGAACAAGCGATTAAAGCGGGAATATCTAGAGAAATTGCAAAGGAAAGTTTAAATGGACAGTACGATGAATGGATTGAAAAAAGTAATGATTACACAATACTACGAAGCGACCTAATAGCTCCAGGGAGGGAGGGGTTTGCGACGCCATTGATTAGGGTAAATAAGAGAATTTGGTCAATGAAGGATATGGCGCTTGATGACTTATCAGATGCTTTTGTTGAAAGCTTAGGATTAAAACCTGAAGAAGTTGGTGATGAGGATGTTAAACCTAGAATAGGCAGTAAAGGAAAGTTGCTTAAAACTAATACAAAATATTTGGCGGAAAAATCTGATGCTTAAATTTATGCGAATTAGCAAGAGAATGATTCTTGGCGTGGTTTGCAGTATCGCTGGATCGACGTTATCATTCTTTGTTCCTCTTTTGATAAAAGATTTTATAGATAATAAAAAATTTGATCTTAGTTTACTGTATGTATTCCCTTTTCTTTTTGCGGCGCAATTCATATTGTGTGCAATTGGTGGATTGCTAATTTCAACTGAGGCCGATCTTCATGTGGCGGAATTGCGTATTCAGGCTATGGATATAATTTTTGAGAAAGATATGCTCTTTTTTGACAATGAAAATAGCGGTGAAATCGCCAGTGGAATAGTATATGATATCTCTCTGGTCAGGAATTTTGTGGCGGCTAGTATTCCTCAGTTTGTTTCGAGTGTTATCAATATACTGTTTTCCGTCGTTGCTCTTACTGTAATTAACTACAGACTATCTATTTTGGTTCTAATTATCTTTCCTGCAGTGATGATACTGGCTGTTCCCTTAGGTATATTTAATAACAGAAATGCGATGATGCTGCAAGAGAGAATTGGTAAATTAAATACGTTTACTTCAGAAATAGTGCGAAGTATGCGCACTGTTAAGTTATGTAATGCAGAGAGATGTATGCTTCTAAAATTCAAGAAACGAGTAAATGAAATAAAAGAAGTTAATCTCTTGAATGACAAAGTATATTCTTTTGTTACGCCCGTTCAAAATCTGATTTCGATTTTTTGTACTGGGGTCATTGTTTGCTATGGTGTTCATCTGATGGACGTACATCTCTTGACATACGGTTCGTTTGTTGCATATGTAATGTTATTCTTTCAGCTGGTTACTCCAGTAGGTGGTTTATTTACCTTTTATTTGAGTTGTCAAACAATCAAAGGTTCCTTAAAAAGAATCAACCGTGTCATCGGATTTCAAGAGAAGTAGATATGGAAAACTTTGCGTATAATAATGTTGATTATTTGGAACTGAAAAGCGTTTCATTTGGTTACAATGATAATGAAGTTCTTCATGATGTTAGTATGAGGTTGGAAAAGGGTGGTCGATATGCAATTATTGGACCATCTGGATCTGGGAAAACGACTATTATTAATACAATAACAGGTCTATATAGTGCAAATTCTGGAGCCATTGCTATCAATGAGAGCTTGCTTGATGGGCAGCATCTAGAAGAGTGGAGAAGGTGGTTTACTGTCGTCTCTCAAGATAATCTCCTTTTCTCTACAACAATTAAAGAAAATTTATTTTTTGGTCTTGATTTTGTGCCATCAGAAAAAGACATTAATAAATGTTTGAAAAATGCTTGCTTAGATGAAATTATTTCCGTTGGTGATTTGGAAAAGAGTGTTGGTGAGCAGGGGATGTCTTTGTCTGGTGGACAGCGACAGAGATTGCAGATTGCGAGAGCTTGTTTAAGGAAAGCTCCGATACTTATTTTGGATGAGGCAACGTCGAATCTTGATGTGAAGACAGAAAGACGTGTGCTTGATAACCTATTAAGATCGCATGAGTATGATATTTCAATTGTCATTTCACATCGCTTGTCTACGATAATAGACTCAGACGTTATTTTCTTTATTGAAGATGGTTATCTTTTGGATCAGGGGGATCATCGAGAGCTCATTGAAAGATGTCCAGCGTATAGATTTTTTGTTCAAAATCAACTCTTGAAGGATTGATATAGGGGAAGAGGGAATTGTGATGGTTGGTTACTCGGCGGATGATTACCTCCGTTTCTCGGCAGATAAGGAGACCATATACTATAGCGAACCTGTTTATGCTTGTGAAGATGCTTATGTTTTGCCGACGAATGACAACTCAGAGCAATGGGGCGTTAGGTCTGATGGGCATTGGACTTATGTCAATTGTCTGATGTACTCTTTTCCTCCTCAAGGTTGGAAAATTCATATCACTTCTACAATTTATGATGCTCAGAATGTTCTCTATGATGTTGCTGAATATCTTTTCGTTAAATCTATTTCTTTTAAATATCTTTCAAGTAGAACTTGTTTCATTCAGGCGAATGGAAAATATGCGGATAGACTTGAGTCAGGTAAATTCATAACTATTTACCCCAGTTCTGAACATATTTTTATTCAGCTACTAAAAGATTTAAAAACCATTGTTTGTAAATATGATGATGGTCCTTATATCTTAACTGATAAACAATGGCAAAATAGTAATGTATTTTTCAGATATGGTGCTCTGAAGCCGCGCTTTTCAAACGAAAAGAATGTACCTGTGATAGTGACTCCTCAGGGTGATTTAATACCGGATAAAGAATTACCGCTGTATTCCTTGCCTTCTTTCGTTGATGAACCTATATATGTTAAAGAGAATAATTATTTTATTGAATACTCAAATGGAAAATTAACGGATTATCAAATAGACTCCGCTGTCCATTTTAGTAATAACGGTGGGGTGTATCTCGCTTCGCGAAACGGCAAAAAATATATCCTTAAAGAAGGGCGAAAAAATGTTGGGGTCAGTGATAGGTCATGTTTGGATGCTTTTCATCGAATCAAGCATGAATATCAAATCCTTCGTTCCTTGAGTCCGCTCTCTGATGTTGTGAATGCTGTCGATTGTTTTGATGTCTGGAATCATGCATTTTTAGTTGAGGATTTTTTTGAAGGTCGAGATTTGCAGCAGTACATAGCAATGGAATTCCCTTTCGATGGATGCTCTGCTCGGACGGATTGCTCTGATTCTTATTGGCGAGGGTGTAAAGAGATCGCAACCAAATTGGAAAGTGCAATTGCGAAAATGCATGGAATTGGATTTGCGGTTGGAGATTTGAGCTTATCAAATGTGCTGATTAATGATTCTTTAGAAATTAAACTGATTGATTTTGAGGCGGCGAAAAAACTTTCCCAAGATTTTCAAGTAGATATCGCTACTCCAGGATTTACCAACGATGCTGTATGCAACTATGAACAACAAGATTGGTATGCCTTCGCGGTTATAGTGCACCGCCTTTTTGTTCCCATATGTCCCCTTTATTATCTGGCTCCTTCGTTGTTGTTCTGTCAGGATTATATGGTGCAAAAGCACTTTGGGAATGAGGCAGTTTCTTTTCTTCGGTCTGTCAGATCGCGAATGCTTGGCTTGACTCCGTTATTGTCTCATGGACCATTTATCGACAAAGCGTTACAGGCTTGTGACAAGCTTTTAGATCCTGAGAATATTGAAACCTTTATGAGACTTCTTTATAAAGGGATTGTCTCTGGTCTTGACTTGCGAGGTGAATATCCTGTCAAAGGTGATATTTCAATGTATGGCGATGAGATGTCTAAATATAGCATTGGGTCTGGTTTTGCCGGTGTGAGCTTGGCTTTGCTGAAATCTTCATGTTTGGAAAACTCGGAATGGTTTTATGCTATTGCGCGGGAGAAATATATATCGGTATTACGTAAATTGAAAGACGGTATGTCGTTCCGCGCGGGATTGTTTAACGGTACGGTAGGTGTGGCCATGGCTGCATATGAGGTGTTTTCTCGCGAGGAATGTCATAAAATGCTTTCTTATATCGGAATCTCTCACATTGATTATTTGGCAGGCATTGACGACTATTCCTTGTACTCTGGTTTGTCTGGCATTGGCATGGCTCTTCTGTCATTGGGAGCATCTAGGAACTCGCATGAAGAAAAAATGTTGTCGTATATTCTTTCCAAGGTGTATGAGAGATGCGATTGTGGTTTAACTTCGCAAGACATGCTGAGTTCGAAAGCGGACTTTACCTTAATGAAGGGCTGGTTGGGTGCAGGTCTGTTCCTGTGGAAGGCTTCTCTTTGCAGGAAAGACGATGCTTTGCGCTCCCGTGCGGAAAGCATTTTTCGTCTTACGCTAACGCATCTTGCCAATGCGGATAACAAGGAGCGTCCGATGTATTACGTGGATCATTTGAAGAATAAACCCAGAACAATGCCTTATCTGGATTGTGGAACTTCTGGTGTGGCCCTAGCTTTTATTGAAGTCTATAAAGATGGTAATGAGTCAATGGAATTCCTTAATGAGGAGTTTCTTAGAAGGCTTTCCCAAGGTTCAGATATGGTTTGCACGTTTAATGGTGGCTTATTCGGGGGTTATGTGGGACTGTTGCCTGCTGCAATAGCGTTGCGCGACTTAGGTATTGATGATGAGCTGTGGGAGCGGATTATTGATGGATTGAATCTTTACCTGATGAAGAACAATGGAAACATTGTTTTCCCGGGACTTTATGGATACAAGTGTTCCATGGATTTGGGGACGGGATCGGCCGGTGTGCTTTTAGCGTTAAGTGATTCTGGGCGATCAGGGGAATGGGGATCTTGGATGCCGGTTCTGGAAAATGAGGATTTTTCGCTTTTCCGTGTTTGAAAATAGCTATTGCTGCTGGCTGGGTGATGGCCTGTACGTGATGCAATGCGTGGCTATATTTGTATGCTTAGGGGTGAAGGTGAGTGACGATGTATTTGGGAAAACGAATAAGAATCGCTATCGTGGACAATGACAGATTGACGCTTGGTGTTATGAAGATGATGATTGAGCGTATTCTTCCGCAGGCTAACGTGTGTTGGGCTGTATCGGATGGTCTGACCGCGGTGAGTAAGAGTCTTAACTCGCGGACGCGTCCTGATGTATTGCTTGTGGATATGTCTCTAGAGGGAATGAGCGGTTGCGATGTGTGCCGGACCATTCGTGAGGAGACTGCTCAGGTTGATTTAGTGGGCATGACTGCTTTTTCTCTGGACCGTTACTGTGTGCCTGCTCTGGAAAACGGAGCGAGCTGTCTTGTGGATAAGGCGAATGTGAAAGGTCTTTGCCATGTCTTATGTGCAATAGTGAATGGGCGGCGGGCGGATGTTAAATATGCATCTTCCGAAAGTGCGCAGGAGTCGCATGAGAGATTATTGACTGCCAAAAGTGGAAATGTCAACTATGAAACGTTTGCGAAAAGGGAACGAGAGGTTATGGGGCTGTGTTCCCTGGGTTTTACCTCAAAGGAGATCGGCATCAAGCTTGGCATAGGGGAACCTACAGTGAAAACGTATATTCGAAGGGTCATGAAGAAATTAGGGGCTAAAAATAGGACTCAAGCAGTAATTCAATGGATGGAAATTAATGAACGTGAGTACTAAAAGAGTAAATCCATTTATTTCATGGTGCGTATTTCACCTCCAATATCTGCTTGTAGCGGTTTGTGTCATCATGACTATTGCGGAAATACTGTTTTTCCCTTCTGCGGGTGTGATGACATTTTTCCTCGTATGCGTGCATGTATTAGCTGTTGTCCTGATGCCGCGGCGGCCGATTATATGTTGCAATATCATTTTTTTACTTTTGTGATTTGCTGTCTTATTCCAGATGACGGTGGTCCAAGCTTTTTATGGGGAACTTGGTTGGCTCTGGGGTATGCGGGGCTGCGAATTGAGTCGTTGTGGGGGATGCTGTATCCGTTCGCGGTGGCATTGGTTCGAATGTGGCGCTTTAATGCTGATGGTGTGGCGGCCAATGAGTATTTCATGTTAATTCTTGTCATGTTCTTTGCATACTTCGTCGGAAAAACGTTTGCGTGGAAAGAACTTGCTGCCCAGCTCAAACAAAACAAACTAAGGTATGAAAAATTAAGTCAGCACGTCGAATACCTGCGAAAAGAGAGCGTGGTAGCCAGCCGAATTCATGATTCAGTGGCTGGTAACTTGGCATACATGGCAATTTTGCTGGACGGTCTAATCTTGGATGCTGAGAAGAACAAAACCTTTGACGAGAAAGAAATAAGAGAAGTGAGGGCTCTCGTCGTAGAAACTTTGGATGAGATGCGATCTGTTGTTGATTTAATGAATGGTGGAAAGACGGAATCAGTACAAGCGGACAATATGAGTCTCTCTGGATTGCAAATTGTAGGTGAGCAAGGGGATTCCTTCCTGAAGGAACTCGGATTTCATGGAAAGACGAGAATTGCGCTAAAAGATTTGAAGAATCTTGATGATGCTTTTTCCCGTGAGGTTTTTTCTTTGATTCATGAGCTATATACAAATATCGCTGTGCATGGAAGTCCAGGAGGTGAATACCGTCTCATTGTTTTTTGGGATGACGATGATTTAATTCATGTGGATCAGGTGAATGATATTTCGTCAAAGAACTTATTTCCTGACAAGCCGGTGTCCGGAAGCGGTTTGTCGCTGCATATGAAATGGATTAAGTCCATAGGAGGATTTGCTAAAACATCTTCTGAAAAAGGAGCATGGCAGTTTCATGCGCGTTTTCCTGTCATCATGTCAGAAGACTCGGCAGAGCCAGTGTAGGATTGGCGGGCACTTGGGGTATATCTCTGCAGAATACATATTGAGAACGTTTGCTGGTGTAAAAAGACTACCTTGATTAGTCATGGAGTTAGGCGCACCCGTCATGACGATGGACAACAGTATGGCGATTAGTTTCATTTTCCCTCCTATACACAACGCCAGTCTGCCACGAGTGGAATATCCGTATAGTTATTTGCAAGCGGGTGTCATCTTTGGATGACTTTAGCGACTTTTCCGATTCCGACGTGTAGGGGGCTGCGCGGACATGCATATCGTGGGATGCAGTCGTGGATCTGCGCGACTTATGATTGTGAGGAGTTTTTAGCCGATAGAGAATCAGATTGGTTGCGTGGCCACGTGTAAGCAGTCTGATTTAGTATTTAATGCTGACGTATGTTTTTTAACTACATGTTGAGAGAGCTCATGGCTTTGCGCGTAAAATGGAGTACTCAGTCGAGCAGACGCTCGCAGGCGGTCGGATCTGTTTCTGTACCGCCGTTTACGTCGATGAGATTGCTGTAGTATTCGGTTGTTCCTGCAAGCACGCCGTCATAGAACTCCTGTTTGTAGTCGATGTAGTCGATGGAATCCTGCACGGCGGCAAGTTGTTCCACCAGCTCACAGCCGAATGCGCGGGGAGGCCGGCAGAGTGGAAGTCATGTGCTCGTGGCCTATTATTCCGCTACGGGTCACACCGCCGACGTGGCCAAGGCCATTGCGGATGCGGCGGACGGTGATTTGTTCGAGCTCACCCCGGAGCGGGAATATTCCAGTGGTGATCTGAACTGGAACGACGAATTCAGTCGAGTGAACAGCGAGCATAATGATGAAAGCCTGCGCGATATTCCTTTGAACGTTACCTCGCCAGATGGGTGGGATAAGTACGACACTGTATTCATCGGGTATCCGATCTGGTGGGGCGGGGCCGTATGGCCGGTCAATCATTTTGTGACTGACAATGACTTCACCGGCGAGAAAGTCATTCCGTTCGCCACTTCTGCGTCATCTCCGTTGGGGAGCAGCGGTTCTGATTTGGCGGATATGGCGGGAGCTGGCGACTGGCAGGATGGTCAGAGGTTCTCGTCCAGCGTATCGGCCGACGAAGTGACTTCTTGGGTGGAGGGTCTCGGCCTCTAACTCAACTATATATGGCAGATTTGCGAGGCTGTCCGGTGCTATCTGCCATATATAGGCGAGATACGTGGAGACGGGGAGCGAAATCTGCCATATATAAGGCAGATACCGCCACATGTGGTTTTAGTTTCGGGTTGTTTCCTTGAGCGTGGGCGCCAGGGTGCCGGCCAAGGCCTTTTCGCCGGGGCGGGAAAGCGGCCCGACCAATTCGTGCGCGGTGTACGGCTCCTCGATGTAGGCAATATCATCTTCCGTAAGCTGAACGTTCAACGCGGCGATGGCATCATCCACGCGTTCCGGCTTCGAACAGCCCACGATAGGTGCAGTCACACCCTTGGCCCAGTGCCATGCAAGCGCAACCTGAGCCATGGGCACTCCGTGGTGTTCGGCTACTTCAAGCACACGTTCGACGATGGGCATGTCTTGGGCTTGCGCTTGATCATACTTGTTGCGCATGGTGCCGTCAGTGGTGCCGCGTGTGGAATTCGAATTCCATGTCGGGCGTGCCAGATGTCCGGAAGCCATAGGAGAGTAGGGCGTCAAAGCAACGTCGTACTGCTGGCATACGGGGATGAGCTCGCGTTCGTCTTCGCGGTAGAGCAGATTGTAGTGGCACTGCATGCTGGTGAATCGGGTCCACCCATTGGCGTCGGCCACGGCCTGCAGGTTGTGGAACTGATACGCATACATTTCGCTGGCGCCCAATGCGCGTACTTTGCCTGCTTTGACTAGCGCGTCCAGGGCTTCCATGGTTTCTTCGGCGGGGGTGGTGTAGTCGAAACGGTGGATGATATAGAGGTCGAGATAGTCGGTGCCCAAACGCTTGAGCGTGCCGTCGATCTCGCGGTTGATGGCTTCTTTGGAAAGATGCCCATCGTTGAAGTACACTTTGCTGGCGAGCACAACTTGGTGTCGCGCGATGTTGAGATTGCGCAACGCTTGGCCAATGTATTCTTCGGAAGTGCCGAAGGCGTAGCAGTTCGCGGTGTCGATGAAGTTGATACCTCGGTCGATGGCGTGGCCGATGACTTGTTCCGTTCCCTGTTGGTCGATGGTCCACTGATGGAAGTCTGGTGAGGTTTTACCGAAGCTCATGCCGCCAAGGCATACTTTGGATACTTTGATGCCAGACCAGCCTAGCGGCGCGTACTTCATGTCGGTCATGATTAGATGGAGCTCCTTTGCCTGTTGGATGTGTGAAATGTTGCTTTCCATAGCACCGCTCGGTCCGCGAATGAACCTAATGCGTGCCTCTTGCCTCTATTATATGTATATGCGTTTGCTGCATGGAAAAGCATGTTCGTCACTCATTATGCATTGACACTGCATTTTCGTCGAGGTTCAATGAATGCGTATTACAACGAAAGGACTATTATGGAAAATCCAAGTGCATTTCCCATGGGAGAGCCAAACGACGGCTTTGCCCAGTATTTCGTAGGTCAAAGCTATCTTGCGTCGGTGCTCGACGCTCCTGATTTTTCCATCCACAACGTCACCTTCGAGCCGGGATGCCGCAACAACTGGCACATACATCACGGCGGATCCCAGGTGCTCATCGCAGTGGGCGGTCGAGGCTACTACCAGATCGAAGGCCAGGAACCCAAGGAACTCAAAGCTGGCGAAGCCGTGTGCATTCCTGCAGACACCAAGCACTGGCATGGTGCGGCTCCGGGCGAATCCTTCTCCCACCTGGCGTTCATGGTTCCGGCAGGAGACCTTGGCGCGATGGGCAACGAATGGCTTGAACCGGTCGATGCGCAAGCGTACGAGTCCCTTGCCTGAACAGACGGGCGCATACATGTGATTCAGTCGGGGTCAAGTCAGACCCGGCTGAATCTATTCGCCACTCACATGTGAAAGGCTTATCTCATGTCTGTCCTAAGGTGGGATAGGTGGGAATCGAGAATAATCGCAACTTATCGTCAATTGCCTGCCGTTGGCGCCATCCGAACAAGCGCAGTTTATGCGTGCAGCCAAAGGCGTGCCGCAAGAATTCATAGGCGATCCGGCGCAGCGTGGTAACATGGCATGGACGGCCATCATCCCCGAAGAACTCAAAGCTCGAGTCACCGCCATCATCGGCAATGTTGATCCGGGAACATGCCGACAGTGTCCCAAACTCGAATGGTTGCAAACCTGGAGTGCTGGAGTCGACAAATACCAGCGACCCGGCATCCTACAGCCCGGATCCATGCTCAGGGTGGAATTCACTTTGATTGGTCGGCGCACCGGGATACAAGCCAGGCGAGGATCTGCTGTTCGCTGACGGGCTTGAAATCCCATGCGTCGAGTCCCACGTTCACACTTCGCGGATCAGTGCCGTCGGGAACGTCCTGATGCGTATGGCCGTAGAGCAGCCAGCCTTCGGTGGTAGGCGCCATATCGGCGAACTCGTTCCAGTTGCTCGGCCAGTCGCCGTGTTCTTCGGCCAATGCCGAGAGTCTGGGGAAGTGGCTCATGGCGATGCTTTGCTGCGTGGTCGCCACCGTTATTTTGCCGGATTCATCGAGAACGGGAAGTTCCATGTCGATTTCGCAGTAGTCATCAATGGTCTCGAACACGTCTTCGTATAGCATGTCATTGAATCGGAAGCGGAAGTTGCGGTCGTGGTTGCCGATGATTAGATGCAGATGACGGCAGTTGATGCGGCGCAGGCAGTCGAGCGTGTGTTCGACGGTGCAGCGGTAGGAGAGGTCGCCGAGAATCCAGAGCTCGTCGTCGCGCCCGACGAGCTCGTTGATGTTGCCGATGATGGTGTTCTCATGGCGTGCGATGTCGCAGATCGCTTTGAACGACGTCTGATTGTCGCGCACATATTGTTTGATCCACGCGTGAGCGGCGGCACGTCCCTGCGCCTGCCAGACATCACGGTATTCGGCGCGGAGCCTGCCATTGTTCAGGAATCCGCGCAGTGCGGTGACCAGAGGGTGGCCGAAATGCGTGTCCGAAGTGAAATAGCGCATGTGATTCCTTACGGTATGCGATTGCTGGATGCCTTTATCAATGATAGAGCGCAACATTACGCGAATAGCCCTCCCCAAAACACTTGTTGGCTTGTTTGTGGCATTGTTTGGCGATTATGGCGAGTATGAGCGTTGGAATTCCAACGCTCGTACTTCGGGTTTCGGCGTTCGAGTGCCACAAATAAAGCAACTAGCGAAAATGGGCCGGCTTGATTTGTCCGGTAGATAGTAGTGAATAATTACATGACGAGGCAGATTGGGGCTTACCGGGAGGTGCGGATGGTTCGAGCGGTGATTTACACGGATTTCGACGGTGTGCTGAACGCGTTCCCCGATGATAAGGTGCTTCGGCGGGGAGGGGTCGGCCATACGCAATGGCTGAAGGAAGGTGACCCACGTAAGGAACTGTACGATTCCGAGCGTGCGTTTCCCCTGACGGGCAACGAGCAGGTGCGTACGGGGCATGGGCGCTTCCGTGTGCATTGGTCGCGCGAGCTTGCCGGCATGATGCATGACCTGGCCCTTTCCGGCAGCGTTGAATTGAACTGGCTGACCACATGGCAACCGTATTGTTCAAGGGTGCTTGACCCCATGCTTGGTTGGGATCCGGGAATTGAACGGACTGTTGTCTGGTACGACCCGGTCACTAACGAGCGGAGATGGACCGGCAAGCTCGCGGAGATTATGTCACGTGTCCGGTTCGAACGGCGACAGCAGGAGCCGTTGCCGATTGTCTGGATTGATGACGAGGAATGCTGTTTCTCGGCGAAGATGCAGATTGAATCGCTGGAACCTGCGGCACCGGTGCTTATGGTGAGACCGGACGAGCGTATCGGTATCAGCCGTCGCCAGTGGCAGCTGATTTGTGACTTTATTGATGATTCGAGTGGCTTCCTACCTGTCAGCTTGGATGAGGAGAGCACGGTCCGCGATCATGCGGCGCATGTGGGGCTGTGAGGGGATGAAGCATTGCGGGGCATGCATACTGATGGAGGCTAATCAGAGGAATTCCGTGAAAAACAAAAAACTGATGTTTCCGCAGCTGATACACCGCGTATGTTTTGTCGTATCCTTTAACGAATATCTGGGGGGCGCCAATCAGGTGCATGTTCATCAGATGGGTTCGAAAGTGAGCGAGAAGCCTCGGTCTTTGCCAATGGCTTGCGATGAGGATTATTACGGATAAAGTTCGTCCCTGTTTGACGCTCTAGACGGTAATTAGCTTGTAAGCTAATATATCGGTATGGGAACAATACATGAGCTTAACGAAAAGCGCAAGCGATTAGGTTTCTCGCAGAAAAGCGTGGCGGAATCCATGGGCGTGACCGCTCCTGTGCTGTCTCGCGCGGTGAGGGGGAATCCGACACAGGCTTTTACCCGGCGTTATCAGGATGCGCTTGACGCGATTTCGCGGGACACCACGCCTCAGCAGATAGCGGAGATTGCTCGTCCTATCGCGCTGCGGCATCATGTCAATGAACTGTACCTGTTCGGTTCCATGGCTCGAGGGGAGGGACATGCGGATTCGGATATCGATTTCATCTATCAGTTTGACGACACCGCCAATCCAATGATTGATGAGTGGGCTTTGCGTGATGATCTTGCATCGACTTTTGGTCGGGAGATCGACTTGGTGAAAAAACGATACATTACCACTGAACTGCAGGACAGACTGGCTGAAATGCAGCGTGTGATATTCGTCAATTCCATAACCTCCAATCCGATGTTCCGCATTATCTGAGGTGTGTCATATTTATCATTTTCTTCGATACTGGGCTTTCTCATGACAATGAGATTCGGGGAGCTGACAAATATTGGTCAGGTGGCTGTGTCTAATGCCACCGTTTAGGATGACATAATCCCCAGAAATAGTTATCATTCGACTCAGCTTGTTTTATAAGCATGGATGAATATGTGGAATTCTTTTTTATTTCATCGATTAAATCCATGAGAACAATAAGAGATTTCCAGACGGAGCGGTCTTCATAAGCATATGAGCCATAGCGCTCAGCTGTGGCATCAAGGACTGGGGGAGGAAGGACAATCTCCCTGTTCCAAAGACGGCAATGGTGCGAGCAAATGTTGCGTAGATACACCATGCTGTGAATGATTTGCGCAGCACGTTGACGATTTTTCCCTAGAGAAAGCGACTGATTGAGTTCGTCAACAGCTGTTGTGTTGGTATGCAATGAAATCATTTTTGAGAGAGTGTCAAAGGGCATCGCCTCGACCGCCGCCCATATGGGAATAGGCTCGTTGTTATTCCGATAATGGCGAATGCATACTTCGCTGGAACGTTCAAGCCATTTGTGAATGTTCTCAATTAGAACTTCTCTGGCTTCGGTGCCATCGGAATATTTGATTGTCTTATATGAGCTGAGTTCCGTGTAGGAGTAGGCTCCTCCGTTTTGAGCAAGGTAGTAAGCGAAATGAGCCCGAAGCGTTTGTTCTAAGGATGATGTTCCACGAAGGATGAGTAGACGTAGCTGTTCATCCATTAAATAGGGGATCATGAAATCTCTAATGTGTGTTCCGTTTCGAAAGCGATTATTGCCATGGGAAGGATCAATCTGAAAGGCTCGGAAGTAGCCGGACAATCTGTAATAGTTGCAATCAAGAAGGACGGTACTGAAATCGGAGAATCCGGTGATATCCAAGCCTCGTTCTTCGACTAGAAGCGTCATCATCTCTTGTATTGTTTTTGGCTGCTTCGTCATGACTTATCCTTGCGTGGCTTGATAAAAAAAGAGCCTCCGGATTTGAGCATTGTTAAGAGGCTTGGAGGCTACTGTTATTATTCACACTAGCATAGTTGCTTCGATTGGTCGATTCTAGCGTGTCTTAGGGAACGTTCTACCGTCGTTATAGACAGAAGAGGCCCACCGCATTTCAGGACGTAAACGTAGCCTTGGGTGGGCGCTGATACACAGGACTGTATATCTTTAGGTAATTGAACATGCCGTACATGAACAGAAGTATGTAATCAAGATGTTGGTGCGTGAGAGTGCGCGAACGCGTTTTGACGGATTACTAACGTGGATGCAGATTCTATCCGGTGGAAACCCATCGCGCTCGCGGAGAAAACATGGCCCATGATGAATGCGGATTGCCCGCATGTTATCCATCGAGCAAACAAAGGAGCGAATACCATGGGCGTTAAGCACAATGCGTCTTATCGGAGTGGAGAGAACATGGCTAAGAAAACCGACGAAGAGCTTTACGATGTGGCGATAAATATGATCGGAAGCGTTGCGAAGCTTCCGGTTATTAGGGTTGATAGGGAAGCGTTTCTGCGACAGCAATTCGCCGATTTGGAATATCTCGATGAGATTCTGGAGCATGGCCCGCAACACGTATATACGGTGGAGTCGTTGCGCAGGAAAGCGGATGGGGTGATTAAGAAGTCGACGAATCAGACCACTCTCGCCGCCTTTGTGGCAGGAATTCCCGGTGGCCCTGCCGCCGTTGCCGCTGGAGGTGCCGATGTGGCTCAATACTTTGGTTTTTTGCGATCAACCTGGCGCAGAAAATCGCCTATCTCTTCGGAGAGGATGATTTGTTCACCGACGAGTCGGAATTGAACGAAGGAGCCAAAGTCCGAGTCCTTGCGTATTTGGGTGTGATGTTCGGGGCGTCAGGTGCGGCGATGCTGGTAGGAAAGCTTGCCAAGGAAGTCGGTAAGAACATGGGCAAGAAGGTCGCGCAACAGGCTCTTATGAAAACGACCTGGTACCCGCTGGTCAAAAAGGTCGGCGTGCTGGTCGGCAAACAGGTAGTGAAGGAGTCGGTCGGGAAAACCGTTACCAAGGTCGTGCCCGTTGTCGGTGGTGCCATTTCCGGGGCGATAACCTATGCGACATTCAGGCCTATGGGTGGTCGATTGGCCAATGTGCTGGTACGCAATCTGAATGGCGAATTCGATGAGGACGGCATGGAGCTTCGCCCGGAATTCAAGAAATCCAATGCCTCGGAAGACGAAGAGGTAACGGTACATGCGATCGAGATAGACGACTGAAAGTGATGGGTTGGGTGGCTGTCAGACAAACTGTCTGACAGCCACCCAACCCATCGTCATCGTTGGTGGAAAGTGACTCAGCTATTCTCCGAATGTCTCATCCACGAACTCGGCGAGTTTGCCTTCCTTTGCGAGTTGGGCGGAGTCGGCCATCGCGAAATGCGTGTGCAGGCCCTTGCCTAATTCGTTGTTGTATCCGAGTATGTAGTGAGTTGCGATTTGATAGATGATCTCGGTCGGAGCAATGCCGTACACCTGATGTTCGAGGATATGAGCCAGACGAATGTGATTGTCCGGGAAGTATCTACGCATTGCCTCACTGTTGTACAAGCGTTTGATGATTTCGGTGATGTACATGCCCGATTTCATATACAGATCAGCGAACGTGTAGGTCGGATCGTCGAAGCAGCCGGGATTCTCCTGCTCGAGCATATTGACCATCTCCACCACGACTTTGCGCGGAGTGAAGATCTGATTGGTCTTTTGAGGTGGCACGTAGTCGAAGATGTCCTCCTTGTGGGACTCGTCAAAATAGTTGGCAAGCCTTCCACGCAGGTGAATGAATTCGAGCACGGAATCGTTGAACACGACCGGATCAAACAGATGACCGTCGAAATGTTCTTTCGCGCCGGTCACACGGTTCGTCACATCTCCACCGTCACGCAGAAGCCGGAACTGGTCCACGGTGATGCTGGTCACGTCCTTGAACACGTAGTCCGGGATAATACTGTCGAACGAGTCGAGCGTGGTGTTCTCATCTCCGTAGGCCATCAGGAACGATGGAATCGTGCGGGAGAAGCCACGCAGATGGTCGCGGATGCTATCCTCGATGCTGTTCTTCTGGGCTTCCTTCTTCGCGGTCTCGATTTCGCGCACCACGGTCTCGCCAGCGGATTGGACCATTTCGCTACGTGACTGCTTGAGATTATCAATAAGATTCAGGCGAGCAGCCTCGATTCGTTCGTCATGCGCCTGGTTGATCTTCTCTTCTTCGGCCGAGGTCTCGGCATTTTTGAGTGCCTGCGCGCGGTCACGTTCGATACGATTCTTCTCGATGTTGTAATCGCCGTACTCGCGGTTGATACGTATGTTCACATCCGATTTGATCTTGCGTTCGATCTTCCTCTGCTGTGAAGCCCTCATGTCGGAGCCATAGTTCCGCTTCGCGGTCTCGACCAATGGTTCGGCGACGCTGGCGCCAACAGCTTTCTGAAGATCGGCGAGGAAATCCTCATCGGGGTCTTTCGGTTTCTCGGAGACGATGGAGCCGATTACTGAATCGAGCTCATCGTCAATATCGCCGTACACCTTGTCCCCGAACAGGTCCGTGGACCTGCCGATGACTTGCTCGTCCGGGATGGACACCTCGCCGTTATCGTCGATGTCGAGTTCGTCGGCGGTGTCCTCCTTGACCCCAAGATCTTCCTTTGGGGTCTTGTACGGTTCCAGCTGTTGCAAGGTCTCGATCACTTCGGCAGGAGCACGGAAGATGTTGCTGATGTTCTGGAACAGGAAATCGCACATGAAACCACGACGCACGACCTCGCGCGAATGGATTCTGCGTGGGATGGACAGCACCTGTTCAGCGTCCAGCTCCACCATCTCGCCATCTTCATCCTCGCCGATTACGGGGAAGAAGTTCAGTAGCCGGCGCACGTTCTGCTTGCGTGAGTCAGTGTCACCGCCGCCACATGCGGTACCGGAATACAGGTCGTTCGCGTATTCTTCGAACACGGTCAGCGAACGTGCCGGATCGAAGTCGAACACGTACGCATTTTCCTTGCGTAGGTACTTGCCGTTCCTGTTGAACAGGCATGGGTTCTGCGCGCGGAACGCGGCCTGTACGTACAATGCCGGGCTCTTCATGTTCGACAGCATGAGCACGCCAGTCCATTCGGGGACCGTCACGCCCGTGGTCAGCTGTCCGACCGACAGGGTGATGGTCTTCGTCTTGACGCCTTCCCCGCCCTTCTCCGCCTTGGCGATGGCGTTGCGGACCTTGTCGAACGATTTCTCGTTCTCCTCGTCATCATCGATCTTGCCGTCACCGGCCGCGAGGATGATCTCGTAGTCCTTGAACACCTCATGCTGTCGAAGCATTCTGGCGAGAGCCCGGGCGGAATCCACGCGGTTGAGCATCCAGAACGTGTGGCGCAGCTCGTCGCGCAGTTCTGGCGTGGAGAACGGGTACTTCTTCTGCGTGGTCAGAGCATCGAGGAAACGCTTCACGTCGTCGTGATGGACGAACCGTCCGTCCTTCGTCTCGAAGAACTCGTTCAGATCGAACGCGTATTCGGTCTGAACGCCGTCGATCTGCATGCCCTGCGCCACCTCGTCCTCGATGATGTCGGACATCTGGTAGGTGAACATGTTAAGTTTCGGCAGATTCTCGTACGGGTTGCGGCGTTCCGGATCTTTCCAGTCTCTTTTGGCCTGCTGCTCGTCCGCGTACGTCCAGTTGTAGATCGCGTCCTCAGGGAACTTATCGTTCGCGATGGCCTTAAACGGCGTTCCGGACAGATGCAGTGTGTTCCTGCGTTTGATATGGTCGAACGCCACGTCCGTCTTGTATGTGTCTACACCCTCGTGCGCCTCGTCGATGACAAGCAAGTCATAGTCGTATTCCGCCACGTACTTCAGCTTGTCGTAATGGCCGCCTAACTCGATAGAGCCCTTCAGGTCTTGCAGGCTGATGAATTCGATGGAGTTCGGCAGCCTGCCCTTGCTTGCAAGTTGCAGGTATTCATCGTGGCTGATGCAATATGGTCTGCCCGCCAAGGCGTCCACGCTGCTGATGAACCGCCAGCCGGAATCGGTGCCGACGAATTTCACGTAGTCGTCATACCAGGAATTCGCAATCGCGGGACGGTTCGTCACGACAAGAATACGCTTTGCCATGCCATCTTTCTCCGGCGCGGGAAGACGCTTGCATAGATCGTAGGTGGCGAGGGTCTTACCGAAACGAGGCTTCGCGTTCCATAGGAACTCGCCCCTCTCATGCAACTGAAAATAGTCCAAGGTTTTGCTGACCGCGGCCTCCTGCTCGGCGCGCAGCTCATAGTCGGAGGCTCCAAGACCGTTGAGAATCCCGTGGTTCTTACGGAACTCATGGAACCGGTCCTTCGCTTTCGAGGGATTGATCTCGAACCATTCGGTGCTGGGCTGGTCCTTGACGCCGAGTTTGCGCAGATATGCATGGAAATCGGTATCGTGGAACACTTTGCCGTTGTCTTCGTAGGTGGCGTTCCCATGCCATTCGAGTTTCGCGATAACGTCCGCCGTATGGGTTTGTTGCGCGATACGGGTTTCCACGTCCTGCTCGGTGTAGCCGATTTTCGTCCAACCGTCATGACGACGGATTTCCGGAGTGGTGTACGCGTAAATCTGGGGGAGTGCCGGACGTGAGCTCTTGACCTTGCCGGTGATGTCGAAAAACGCCATCAGTTCATCTCCTTCACATGCGATTCGATGAACTCGGTCTCGTCATCGTCAAGCCCATACTTCTTGTACAGCTGCTGGTCAATTTCCGAAATGGATTTCGACCAATCAATGTCGGACTTGTCGGTGAAATCCTGAAGAGGAATCATCCGCCAAACTTCTCGGTTATTATCTTGCGTAATTTTCAAAACACCAAGCAAAACTCTGAGGAACTTAGTTTTTATATATTTAAGCGCATTCTCAGCTTGCTCCTTTTCTCTGAAAGAACCCAAACCAATGAAGGTCTGTGTGTAAGCTTCACCGGGACCAGCTATGACGGGTGTGCTTAATGTTTCTCCTAATGATCCTGTGCCGTTGACACGTACAACGAGGACCTTCCAGGTATTAAGATTTTCATGATTCTGATCGACATATTTGCTTGGTATATATTTCCAGCATCTTTTCTTATTTTGCAATCCGAGAACTTTAATGTCTTCTTTTGAAGTAGGTGAATCAGTGAAAATAGAAACTTTATCAAAAATATTATTTCGAAAGCGTTTATCTTTTCCTTCGCTGCCGATTATTTTTTTAAAATCAGGAAAATCTGAATATAGTTCATCGAGGTCAAATTTGTTTTGTAGGAAAATTTCATCTGTAAGATTTCCTTTTTCAAGAAAAGGCCTAACTTTGTGAAGAATCGTGTTAAGAGGCTTGAAGGCGGTGAAAGTATCAATTATTCCAAAATCATGATTATCATCATGATAAGTGATGGCAACACCTCCTTTGATGTCTGTATTGGGGAAGACTGTAGAGGCATCTGCCTTGTAGTCCAGAACTTTGAGATGAGGATCGTTGAGCATTTTATGGTTCCATGCTTTGGGCGTGGAACCAGCGTCAAAAAGGAACCTGGCAGGAGTGATGAGTTCCGTTCTATCGGAGATCTCGAACGCGGCATCCATAAAAGCATGGTAAATAGGTGGAGCATAGGTCTTGTTCCCTGATTCAGAATCCCCATAGGAAAGCTGATACGGCGGATTGCCGATTACGTAATCAAACTTCATTGTTTCCGTCCTTTTTCTAATTGCTTATATAATAACGATTCTTTCGCTCGCCAGTCGCGTATATGCACTTTTACGGGTGTGTCTTTCGGGGTTGCTCCATCCATTTCGTCGAGAGCATCGAAAAGATCAAAGCACGTGTCTTTCTCGGATGCTTCCTGGAAAGGCAATGCTCCGGTCAATCCGTCCATCTGCCATAGATTCCAGGCGATCACGTTCGCGATTTGTTTCACTTGCTTCATCGACGGCTCATCGTCGAATCGGTTGCGGTAGTAGTCAAAGAAGGTGAGCAGCAGGTTCGCCCGCGCAATCAGCAGACTGTCGCCTTGGAACTCATACCCATACACGCTTTGGAACGCCCGGAGCGTCCATTTCCACCATAGCCAATCGTCCTCGCCGGCATTCTCGTTGACGACCCTCAATTTGCGGTCCAGCAGCCCGATCCGACATTCAATCGGCAGGATTTCCCCTGTCGCCGCGTCATAGCGTGACGCAAGGAAAGGTGCTTCGCCGCAAGTGATCTCCATACGACGGCTGTCGACGTAATCATGCCAACCGTGTTTTTCCTCGTCGGAAAAATCAATAGGACTGTCAGACGGTGTCCACGTATTGTACTCATTCTCATGGTTGAACACGTCTTTGCGTCCGAACCATTCCTCATCCAGATTGTTGTTCATCTGGTTGACCATCCATGACGGCGTGAACACCTCGGCTTTCGCCTTGGTGCGCCCAGCCTGCTCATTCAGACTTTTCTGAACTCGCGGAACGATGTGGACAGTGGGGGCTTCACCTGAAATCTGCTGGGCAAGTATGGGTGCTGTTTCCATGGCGGCTGGTTCGGCATTCACGTACGCGTCGGTCGCATAGATGATGTTCTGTTTTGTACTTTTGTCTTGCAGAAGGATACCCAGTACATTCTTCACCGGGTATGCATTGAAGTCAATGAGCTGAGCGTATTGGGCTTTGTCGTTGTCTGTCATGTCATCCTAGGGGGTAGATCACTCATTGCTTGTTCAAGTATATATATGAGCATTCCAAAGTGGTGTGTTATTAGAGGCATGAGTGTTAGCCTTAGCTTCAAAGAGTGGCTTTAGAGGAGACGACATGCCTTTATCCGAAAAAGAAATTATAGAGCGTCTGCCCGATTGGATTGCCGAGAAAAAGACAAGCTTTCTTTTCGGCTCGGGGACATCTTCTCCCGGAATGCCTTTGATGAGCAAGTTTCAAGACAAAGAAGATGGCCTCATAGATATAAATGGTCTAATGTACGAAATAATCAAGAGGAACAAGTTTCTGATAGGCGCTGAAATGAAGGAGAAACTCTCTGAAGAAGAATCAGAAGCTATTCTTGGCACGTTATCTACATATAAAAAATTTGTTGAAATTCTTCTTGACATGCTCGGTAATGTCAATTCGAGAGAGCGTCATAAAAATATCAATATTTTTACAACTAATTATGACTTATTCATCGAAAAAGCAGTTGATGATATTTATGAGAGTGGGTCAACTGCTCCTTTCATTTTTAATGATGGCGCGCGAGGCTACTTTAAGCGCTTATTAGATAATTCGAATTTTGATACTACTACTGCTTATAAAGGAAGATTTGATAATTATATAAATGAATTACCATCAATAAATCTTGCAAAGATTCATGGGTCGGTGAATTGGAAGAAACAATCCGAAGATGTGATTCAGGTTTGTGATCACGTTGTTAGGGATAACCCTCGGAAAAGAGAGACGGTTGAGCCTAACGGTCGCGAGCCAGAGTACACAACTCTTAAGAAGCATTATTATGAAATGCTGCGTTTTTTTGAATATGAAATGTCGGAAAACACGGGAAACGTTGGTAATGGTTCGTTGCTTTTAGTACATGGTTTTTCCTTCGGGGATAATCATATTGCTCATGCTTTAAAAAGGGCGCTGGAGAATAGAGAACTACTTGTCGTCATTGTGGCTTACGCAGACAGTGATGTCAAAATAATCAAAACGAATCTCGGAAATTTATCTAAGAGTACAAATTTATATTTTTTGCATCCAGGGAATTTTTCTTTTAGAGGAGAAGGATATAGTCGATTAGATTTCAATAACTTTAATAAAATTATTACTGGAAAACTGAAGTGCGCCTAAAAGGTGGGGAAGTTCATGAAGTTAGGTGAAAAAGAGCTCGGTGTTGTTGTGTCAGTTGATTCCGATGAAGCAACTGTGGGTATGTACAACGTGACCAATGGCGCTTCATATTTTATGGATGGTGAAGAGGTTAACGGTATAAAAGTTGGCGCTTATGCAATCCTTAAGCAGGGACGGAATCGTATTGTAGTAACGGTTTTATCGGAAAAGGTGCGTGATCAATTAAATACCATTAATTCAAAGGAATTCGATAATCGCTTTCATGCCCAGTCGATTCAGAGGATAGTGAAAGTCAAATCTCAAGGTGTGATAAAAGAAGGACATTTTTCCGTCACAAGTTCTACTGTTCCTATGGTAGGTAATGTTCTTGTTTCTGCATCTTCTGAGGATATTGCAGCTATTTTTTCGCGCGGTGTTGAGAAGGAGAAGTCTGTAACTATTGGCCGTTCGCTCATGGAAAATCAGCCGATTAGAATTCCGATTAACGATTTTTTTGCTTCACATATCGGTATTTTCGGCAATACGGGAAGCGGTAAATCAAATACTTTGCACAAACTTTATCTTGAACTATTCAATTCTCCGTATGGTAAGGCTGCTTTAAGGGAAAGTAGTTTTGCAGTTATTGATTTTAACGGTGAGTATGGAAGCGGAAAAGTATTTGGAAAGTGTCAGGTAAATGTTTTTGATGGTGCGGAACAAAAAATTTTGATTGACGAAAATATTTTCTTTAATATTAACGTATTAAAAATACTTGCTAAAGCTACCGAAAATACACAATCTCCATTTCTGTCCAGAACTTTGAAACAATGGGAGAAGTATAAGAAGAATATATGCTCTGATATGCAAATAGGACTTTTAAAAAAATGTTTGCAGCGTTGTGACATCGCGCTTGTGGAGGAGTGGCGTAGCGTAGCAAGAGACGTGCTGCAAGAAAATTCCGACGATAAAATTGATTGCATGAATGTACTTGAGACAGTTTCCTTATTCAAAGGAGATAGCTTGTCTTATTTAACTAATGATGGGACTGGATTTATTAATCAGGGGCGTTCTTTAGATGAGAAATCTTCTCTTAAAAAAAAACGATAACTCTGGAAATTATGTGTCATGTATTCCATCTAGTGATTTGAAACTTGAAACTATAGGACAAAAATTAAAAGAAAAAGGCGAATCTCTTGATTTATTTGATTCTTTTTTGGTTTTCATAAAATTTCAAAAAATATATGATGCAATGTATAAGGGAATGCAGCTTGAATGGTTAAAACCCGTAGTGGGAAGGTTAGAGAGTCTTTTCTCTTCTGTTAAGAAATACGCTGTGATAAAAAACGCCACTGAATGTTATGCAAAAGGAATAAGCGTCTTTAATCTAAAAAATGTTGACATGGAATGCAAAGGAACATTTGCCTTATTGCTTTCGAAAATGTTTTATGAAAAGAAAAAATATGATCCAACCTGTGTTTCCTTTCATCTGATAATTGATGAAGCTCATAATATTCTCAATTCTTTCAAATCAACTCATTCCGATGTGTGGGAAGACTATCGTCTAACTACCTTTGAATCAATGATTAAAGAGGGAAGGAAGTATGGTTTTTTCCTTACGATTGCATCCCAACGTCCTGCAGATATTTCTCCGACAATTATGTCTCAGATTCATAATTACATTATTCATAAATTGGTAAACGACAAGGATTTGCAGATGTTGGAAAATACTATGCCAACTTTGGATGCTTTCTCTAAATCACGAATTCCCACTTTAGGAAAGGGCGAGGCAGTATTGACTGGACGTGCATTTGGAATGCCGTCGTTGATTAAAGTTGATTATGAGGAATATTCACGTCCTGATTCCGATGATGTTGATTTAGTCAAAGCGTGGAGTAATAGCTCTGAAGCGTCTGAGTGATGTTGATAGGTGGAACAGTTGCTGTGATACTTGCTTAATTTGCCGTATGGCGGAGCAAATTCACTGTGTAGTAAGTTTGTCTAGTGAATCAGATTTTTAGTGTGATCATTAGCTGTACTTTGGTTCGAAGGTGAAGAGGAAAGAAGTGCACCATGGACGCTGGCAAGAAAATCCTGCTGGACTTATTCACCGGTTCGCTTCGGTTCGTTGTACCGGTGTATCAGCGCAGATACTCATGGGGCGAGACGCAGTGCCGGCAATTGTGGGCCGACATCGTAACGGCTGGCAGGAATCCTGACAGAACCCATTTCACCGGGTCGATCGTGTGGATGCAGGACGGCGGCATCGGCCCGGATGGTGTCAGCCGATGCCAGCTCATCGACGGCCAGCAGCGCCTCACCTCGGTGACCCTGCTGCTTATCGCACTGGCCGAATATGCTCGCGAACATCCTGAGAACCTGCGATTCTCCGCAGACATGCTCATCGACCGTGGCTATCTTGTCGACAAGTATGCAACCGGCGAAGGCCGCTACAAGCTGACGCTTTCCGGTGATGATAGGGAAGTGCTGCGCAGCATGTGCGACCATGTGGTCGCCCCAGATCGGCCGAACCATGCCGATACGGGTTCCCGGCTGGAAACGAATCTTGATTTATTCCGTTCACTGGTCGCCGCAATCGATGATGCGAACGTGGTATGGAACGGTCTGCAACGCCTTGAAGTCGTGTCCGTCACCCTGGATCAGGGGCGTGATGAACCTCAATTGGTGTTCGAATCGATGAATTCCACTGGGCTTGATCTTGAGACTTCAGACCTGGTGCGCAACTACATGCTCATGGGGTGCCCCATGGTCGAGCAGAACACCCTGTATGCCGATTACTGGCTGCCTATGGAGCGTACTCTCGGCAGTCTCTCATTCGACGCGTTCCTGCACGACTGGATGGTCGTCACGCTGCAGAAGCCCGTGCCCAAAGGCCGCGCCATGTATTCGGAGTTCAAACGTTTCGCAGCTAGCAGCTCCCTGCCGCGCATGGAACGCACGCGCGATCTTCTCGAGAACATGCTGGAATATGCCAGGTATTACGCCGTTATCAAGGGTATTGCGGCTGCCGGCAGCGGCGACATGAACGTGGATCGTCGGCTCGAATCGATCCAAAACCTGGACAGCACGGTTACGGATTCATTGGTTATGTACATGTTCGCTGCGTGGAAGCACCATCGCACAAACCGCGACGGACTGCTGCGCATGCTCACGGATCTTGAATCGTATCTGTTCCGCAGAATGATCTGCTCGGTGTCCAGCAACGGATTGAACAAACTCGTCCCATCTCTGATTGCCAAACTCGAATCAGCCGAACATGATTTGGCCGAAACCTTCGCCGCGCTGCTGCTCACCGAAACCGCCAAAGCCACGCGCATGCCCACAGACGAACAATTCAGGCAGGCGCTGCTCGGCGAGGATCTGTACCGCCCGGCTCCGCGCTGCAAACATCTGCTCGCCGGATTGGAGAACCACAACCATCCCAAGGATCCGCGATCCTTCAACGAATACACCATCGAACACATCATGCCGCAGAACGCCATGGCGCACGCCGAATGGCGCAATATGCTCGCCGACCCCGACCGATTCACACTGCTGGTGAACAGTTTGGGCAATCTGACGTTGACCGCATACAATTCGGAGCTTTCCGACGGAACGTTCGAACAGAAGAAGAACCGTGCGGTCGGCGGATACGATAACGAATACCTATCCATTTCCGTGGAACTGCACGATGCTTCGCGATGGAACGAACAGGCAATCGCGCAGCGAGGCACCCGACTTGCCGATCTCGCATTGCAGGTGTGGGCACG
>OGPM01000873.1_pt1 | contig 27978 bp, 20 predicted proteins | sample 1552961 | NCBI WGS metagenome assembly OGPM01 (sample SAMEA2580304, study PRJEB22360) | human gut metagenome | biome: human gut; feature: human-associated habitat; material: faeces | place: Denmark | collected 2008/2010
TCCAGTACCACCTCATCTTTAATTGAGAAGAAGTTGCTCAAACGAATTTCAAGTACCATTTTATTCTCCAAATTTGTAATTCTTTTGCAAATATAACAAATTAAATAACAAAATCATAATTCGGACAACTTTTTATAAATTAGAAGCAGCCTGGCTTTCAATCCAGTTTTTGGATTTTCTACTCACCCGTTTTTTAAATTGGATCGTTATATATAAAAAATGAGAAAAAAAATTGAATATTGGATAATTGATTGAAGCAATGCAAGAATTAGAAAAACGATATGAAATTGCCCGGTTGATTGCATGCGAATTGATCGGAGTACTTTCTGGACGTGAGGCGGAGGATTTGGAGGTGTGGAAAAACTCTTCTGAAAAGCATGCAAGGGAGTATATGGAAATCCGGGAAAGATTGCTTCGGGATATTGATTATCCGGATTATTTGGAGCTAAAGCAAGAATGGGAAGGATTTGAACAAAAACTGTTCCGGAAAAAGCGGGTATTCAATTGGTGGGTAACAGTAGCAGCTGCTTGTGTGGTTATTTGTTTGGGTATAACATTTTTATGGATGAGAGAGCCTGTTGCCGAACCGGTGGTTGCCGGAACATCAGGGGGGACGAAAGGTTTTAGGGCGACACTGATTTTAGGAAACGGAGAACAGGTGAGTATAGGCGACTCTTCGAGCCAAACGATTGCTGTTGCGGGAGGAACTACGATTGTAACGACCGGAAAAATGGTGAAATACGATGCCGGGAAGGAGGATCGGGAAGAAAAAGCGGAATGGAATACGATTGTTGTACCGCGTGGAGGAGAATACGAATTAGTTTTGGCCGACGGAACGCGGGTGTGGTTGAATTCGGAGTCTCGCCTGACTTATCCCGTCCGTTTTACGGGGGAGCTGCGGGAGGTGAAAATGGAGGGAGAAATTTGTTTCGATGTAGCCCGGAAGGAGGAACAGCCTTTTGTCGTGAGAACGGCTGATTTGGCGGTAAAAGTATTAGGAACCCTTTTCAATATGGAAGCTTATCCGGAGGATTCCCGGGTAACGACTACGCTGGTCAGGGGTAAAGTAGAAGTAGCTGTCGGGGATAAAACTCAGGTATTACAGCCGGATCAGCAATTGGCGGTGGAAGCAGGCCGGTTTACTCTGAAACAGGTGGTGGCGGAAGATTATATCGGCTGGACTAACGGACTATTCCATTTTACCGAGGCATCGCTTGAGGAAATTATGACCAAACTGGCCCGGTGGTATGATGTGGAATTCTTTTTCGCCAAACCGGATTTGAAGGAAGCCCATTTTTCTTTGGATATTCAGCGGTATGAAAATATCGCAACCATTTTATCGAAGCTTGAAAAGACCGGGCGGGCACGGTTTCGGGTAAGCGGAAAAACGGTGGTTATCGAACAGTAGGATATATTAAAAAAGCAATACATGCGGGCACATGTACTGCTTTACATTAACATATCGATACTCCTTCGTGGGGAGTAGAGCGTATTATTAACTTTATTTACAAATGTATGAAAAAAAATTTAAGGAACGGTAGTTTCGTACTCACGAAATTACCCCGTATGTTGATTATGATGAAGACGGTGTTGATTCTACTCGTGTGTTCGCTGAATTTACAGGCTGCAGTCTATTCACAACAAAAAAAATTCGACATTTCGATGAAAAAAGCCTCTTTGGCGGATGTGTTTCAATATTTGAGGCAAGTGAGCGAATATAAGTTTGTATATGACAGTGATGCAGTGAAACAATTCCAACCGGTTTTGGTGGATTTGAAAGGGGTGGGCCTCGAAGAAGTTTTGGAAGATTGTTTGAAAGGAAGTCCCTTTGTTTTCCTGATCGAAGATGATCTGGTGATTATCCGGGAACAGAAAAGTGTACCGCAGAAACAAACTCAGGAAGTGAAAATTGTCGGTAAGGTGACGGATGAAAAAGGCAGTTTGCTACCGGGAGTAACGGTACAGATTCAGGGTACTTCGCTGGGTACGGTGACCGATACTGACGGAAAATATGTCTTATCTGTGCCTGAGATGAAGGAATTGACATTGGTATATTCGTTTATCGGTATGGAAAAGAAAGCGGTGAGATGGAAAGGAGAAAAAGAATTGAATATCACCTTGGTTACAGAAGTGGCCGAGATGGACGAAGTCGTGGTGACCGGTATTTTTACCCGAAAGAAAGAAAGCTTTACCGGTTCGTCGGCTACATTTACCAATAAAGAGCTGAAGATGATCGGTAACTCGAATGTACTCGAAAGTCTGAAGACACTCGATCCTTCGTTTGCCATTATCGAAAACAATGACTTCGGTTCGGACCCCAACCATTTGCCCAATATCGAAATCCGGGGGAAAACCAGTGTAATCGGTTTGACCGAAGAATATAATACCGATCCCAACCAACCGTTATTTATCCTCGACGGTTTCGAGTCGACTCTGGCGACGATCAGTGATTTGAGTATGGACCGGGTACAGAGTATTACTGTGCTGAAAGACGCAGCCGCTACCGCTATATATGGATCGAAAGCAGCCAATGGAGTCGTGGTCGTAGAAACGAAAGCTCCCGAAGCCGGGCAGCTGAGATTGAATTATACCGGTAACCTGAATTTTACTTTTGCCGATCTGTCGGATTATAATTTGATGAATGCCGAGGAAAAATTGCAGTTCGAATTGCTTTCCGGACTTTATCAAAGCTGGGGACCGGACGGGTATTTGGGAAGTGTCGAGCAGGAAAGAAAATATAATATGCGTTTGCAGGAAGTGCGGAGAGGGGTGGATACCTACTGGATGAACGAGCCCCTGCGTTTTGCTACGACACACAAACACAATTTGTTTCTGGAAGGTGGCGACGGAGTGATGCGTTATGGTGTCGGGGTGAGTTACGGAAAAACCCAGGGAGTGATGAAGGGATCGGACCGGGATGTATTGAATGGAAATGTCCGGCTCATTTACCGGAAAGGCCGTGTAGCTTTTACCAATTCTTTGAATGTGGATTATACCAGGGCAGAACGGGAGAGCGTTTCTTTTAAAAGATTCGCCCAAACCAATCCGTATTACCGGAAAACGGACGAAAACGGAGAACCTGTAAAAGTGCTGGAGTCTTTTTCTTATTTTGATATAAATACCTTTAGAATAATAAACGAAAATGTATACGGACCGTTTTACGATTTGTCTAATACAAATTTCGATCGTACCCATACTTTAGGGATAACCAACAACTTTGAAGCCGATTGGCGGGTAATAGACGAATTGAGGATCCGGGCGAGGATAGGGGTGAATAAATCCAACGAGCAGGCAGAGAAATTTTCTTCGCCTTTCAATTCGGAATTTGTGGGTAAGGAAGATAATGAGAAAGGGGCCTATACGGAATCGGAAAAACACGTTTTCGGTTATGACGGTGATTTGAGTGTTACCTACGGAAAATTACTGGCAGAACGGCATATGGTAAATGCGGTGGCCGGAATGCGTTTTACCCAGTCGACTTCGAATCTGAACGGATATACTATGCGGGGATTTATCGACGATGAATTTTCCAACCCTTCTTTTGCTCAGGAATATAATCCAGATAAAAAAGTATATCAGGATGTTAAGAAAAGGACGGCCAGCTATTATGTGAATCTCGGTTATGCTTATGACAACCGTTATTTGCTGGATGCCAACTGGCGGGCAGACGGGGCTTCCATTTTCGGGGTGAACAAACTTTTTACCAATACCTGGTCGGTGGGACTTGGATGGAATATCCACAACGAACATTTTCTGGAAGGGGCCGGTTGGCTGGATATGCTGAAACTGAGGGCTTCGATCGGAAATCCCGGAAACCAGAACTTCGATGCTTATATTGCGATGAAAATTTATACCTATAATAATCATCACACCAATCCTTGGGGAGTCAGCGCTATCATCAATAATTTCGGAAATCCGGACCTGGAGTGGCAAAAAACGCTGGACCGGAATATCGGTTTGGATTTAGTGGTGTTTAATAACCGTTTGCGGGTGAATTTCGATTATTTTTCAAAGAAAACCGATCCGTTGTTGGTTTATACCGGAGTTCCTTCGTCTACGGGAGGTACCTCCGTTCCGGCTAATGTCGGCGGACAGGTGACGAAAGGATATACGGTTGTGCTGAATTATGCTTTGTTGAAAAAAGAACACTTGCTTTGGCAGGTAAACGCGACCTTGCGGCATCTGACTTCGGAATACCGGAATGTCAGTTCCTGTCTGTCCCGGTTCAATGATGAAAATAAGACCAAGAATATGTTGCGGTATTACGATGGCGGAAGTCCTTCGGATTTATGGGCTGTCCGCTCTGCCGGAATAGATGCGGCTACGGGACGTGAGATCTTTTTGCATAAAGACGGTACCCAGAGTTTTGCTTATAATGTCGAGGATGAGGTGGTCGTAGGAAATAGTGATCCGAAACTGGAAGGGGTTGTCGGCATGTCTTTTTACTATAAAGGTTTTTCGGCTTCTGCCAATTTCCGTTACCGGTTGGGTGGGCAGATCTTTATGGAGACCTTGTACAATAAGGTAGAAAATATTTCGTTCAGTGATGTCCACTATAATCAGGATAAGCGGGCTTTGTACGATCGTTGGAAAGAACCGGGCGATAATGCTAAATTCCGGGCGATTTCAACGACAGCCGATACGCCGATGTCTTCCCGGTTTGTCGCCGACAACAACGTCTTTTCAGGAGAGTCTATATCGGTGGGGTACGAGAGCCAGGGAAAATGGCTGAAATCGGTCGGCGCTTCATCATTGACGGTAAGAGCTTATATGAACGATATTTTCCGGATTTCAACCGTGAAAAATGAACGGGGTATCGATTATCCCTTTGCCCGTTCGGTATCCATGTCTTTGGGATTAAGATTTTAAATTAAAACGAATGAAAATGAAAAAGTTGAATTTCATCATCAAATACGGTCTGGCTTTACTTCTGCTATCCTTCTATTCCTGTGAGTCATGGCTGAATGTGACGCCTTCGGATCGTTTGTCGGAGGAGATGCTTTTCAATGACCGGGAGGGATTTGTGAAGGCATTGAACGGGGTGTATATTGAATTGAATACGAATGAATTGTATGGCCGAAACCTGACTGCCGGTGCTTTGGATGTGATGGGACAGTATTACAGTGTTGCTTCTTCGTCGCATGCTTTCTATAACTATGGAGGTTTGGTTTATACCGGAAACGATGAGAAGGCCCTGTTCGATAACATGTGGCAGAAATGCTATGCGGTGATTGCCTGTTGCAATACGATTATCGAAAAATGTGATGAAAATAAAGCCGGACTTTCGCCTGTCTGGAAGGGGTCGATCAAAGGGGAGGCTTTGGCTTTAAGGGCTATGCTTCATTTTGATATGTTGCGTCTGTTCGGTCCCCTGACCTCCGAATTGGATAAAGAAAGTATTCCTTATCAGACGAATTCGGATCAGACGGTTACTCCTTTACTGTCCGGATCGGAAGTCATCGGATTGATTCTCGACGATCTGAAAAATGCTGTCGGTTTGCTGAAAGATACGGATCCTTATTTTGTGGAAGAGGAATTTTCCGATACAGATTTGAATTACCGGCGTTTCCGGATGAATTATTTTGCAGCAAAGGGCCTGATGGCCCGGGTTCAGCTTTGGGGAGGGGATAAAGAAAAGGCTGCTATTACGGCCAAAGAAGTAATTGCCGAAGGACAGGCTGAAGGGGCGGAATTTTTCCCTTTTGTAACGAATAGTGAAGCTACTTCATCGAATCCCGACCGGGTATTTTATTCCGAAGTATTGTTCGGCACCTATCATTCTTCCCGGGAAAAATTACATGAGGATTTGTTTGCTCCGACACTCGAGTCGACCAGTATTCTCACCTTAGCCGGTACTGCCCGGAGAGATGATTTATACGATAATGAGAATGATTATCGTTATTCGGTTTGGTCTACTTATAATAAAAACGGAACTTCGGTACTCTATCATCGTAAATTCGAAAAGCAGGATAATGTGACGGCCAGCCGGCAATATATGATTCCTCTGATCCGGATGAGCGAAATGTATCTGATTGCGGTTGAATGTTGTAAGCTGGGCGAAGCTTCCGTTTACCTGAACACTTTCCGTAATGCCAGAAACTGTAACAGCCTTGCCCTGACGGAAGACAACCGGATCAATATTCTGGCGAATGAATATAAAAAAGAAATGTTGGGTGAGGGGCAACTGTTCTTTTTCTATAAACGCCAGGAAATGGTAAATATCCCCGATGGAAATCAGGCTACAGGAACGAAGAACTGACCAAGTATGTCGTTCCGCTTCCGGAAAGCGAAACCGATCAACGAATCAGTAGTACAGATATTTCAAATGAATGATTATGAAAAGAATTTTATATTATATATGGATTTTACCTTTGATGTTGTCGGGTTGTGAAAAGGACCTGATGGATTATGAAGGATTGGAAGGAGTTTATTTTGCCGTACAATGGGGAGATTCCTGGGGCAGTGAAAAAACTTGGCCTTACCAACCTTATACGAATGTCAATTTTATCAGTTTGCCGGGAGATACCGCAACGCTGTCGGTGAAGGTGATGGCTACCGGGCCGGTGAAAACGTATGACCGGATTTTTCTGGTGGAAGTCAATCCCGATAGTACCGATCTGACGGAAAATGTGGATTATCTGCCCTTGACCCGTGAAGGTGTGATCAAGGCCGGTGAGTCAGCCGCTGAGGTGGAAGTCCGCCTGATACGTACCGATATCTTGCAGGAAAAAGAACAGAGATTGGGCTTGAGATTGGTGGCTAACGAATATTTTTCTCTGGCTTTCCCGGAATGGGATGCCTTGATCGGTTCACACCGGACCGGGCCGGTGTATGAGCATTTCGATGCTTCATTACATACCTTGCGTATTGCTGATTTTATGGTAGAGCCTAAAGTTTGGGTCGGTACTGCCGTTTCTCCCTATAATGGAGGGTATGAATCCGGAAATTGGGGCGCTTTCAGCCGGAAAAAACTGGAATTGATTTGTGAGCGTTTTAATTTGACGTATAATGATTTTATGAGTAATGAAACTATGCCGAGTGCATTGCAAATGCTGATATATAAATCTATGTCCACCTATCTGATCCAATGCTACAATGACAAAAAACCGGTTTTGGAAGAGGATGGGCGTTTGATGTGGTTCAGCGGTTGTCCCTGGTTATCGAAAGTAGGTGTACCCTGGGTACCGGAAGAAGGTTATTACGATTAAACAGAAATAATTATGAAAAGATTAGTATATATTATTGTATTCGCATTAGGGTTGACGGCATGCTATGATGACAAAGGCTCGTACGATTATCACGACATTTGTGAGGTGAACATAGAGGGGGTGGAGTCGGTTTATGAAACGGTTTACCGGGAAAGTGTGCTGGAAATCGATCCTACGGTGACGGTAACGGAAGGAAATATCGGGGATACCACCCGTTTTGCTTATGAATGGAGGGCTAACGTGGCTTATAATTCGACAGAGTTGATCGGTACGGAACGGATATTGAACTATCGGGTTGAATTAGCACCGCGTAATGATTATGTATTGTATTTCAGGGTGACTGACCGGCAAACCGGTGTCGTGACGGTGGCTACTTCTACATTGAAAGTAGGAACCGCTTATTCGAAAGGTATCTTGCTGATCGGTGAAAATGCTCAGGGAGAGGCAGATGTGCAGATGTTGTCGATGGTGAAAGATACGGTTTTATACAAAGAATTATTGAAAAACAGCGGGCTGCCGGTCCTGAAAAATCCGGTGGATATTATCCATACAGGAGCGGCAGGAAACAGTAACTATATCAAGTTATGGGTATTGACCGGGTCCCAGGCTTATTCCATGGATCGTAAAACTTTTGCCGGTTCGGAAAGTGATGTGTTCGGTAAATTATTGTTTATGGATCGGACGTTCGACACGGAATTCGTACCGGTAGATATTATTCCGCGGGTGAAAGATAAGGCTGGTAAGAACGGCGGGTCTAGCTACTATCGCACAGTCGTATGTAATAACGGATATATTTTCAATGCCAGTACGTTATTGATGGGAGGGGATTATTATAATAATCCGGTGAATTGTCTGACTTCGGATCAGAATACCTACTATAAAGCTTTTCCTTATCTGTTCTATACATTGAATAGCTATTCGGGTGGTTTTTTATGGTTTGATGTGGAGAATCGACGTTTTCTGACAGTGAAGAACAGTATCGCTGTTTCCGATTTGCTGGAAGATCAGGCAGGAGATCCGTTCCCCTGGAACCAGGGAACGACGGGACGGACTCTGGTTTATGGGGAAAATACCCTGGATGTCGGGAGCTCTAACGGTAATTCGTTCGCTATCCTGAAAGATCCGGCCGGGGCCTATTTTTATGCCTTTTCTTCCCGGAGAACAGTGGTGTATTATGCCGTAGGTGCAACTTTGCATGCTTACGATTACAATAAAGGCAATGAACGGCATTACACTTTCGATATGGGTGATCCGATTACGATGCTGTATTGTGATACTGCGATCGAACCGAATGCGAATCCGCTGTATGTGGCGACTTACAATGCGACAACCGGAGGAAAACTGCAAAAATATATCCAGGGAGTGAATCCGGATAAGGTAGAACTCGAGGCGGACGAAAAATCATGTTGGGAAGGGCTTATGAAAATCAAAAAAATGAGCTGGAGGGCTGTTGAATAATTTAATATTTATCCTATGAAAATCATAAAATTACTTATACTGTTACTGGTTTCTTGTTCTTTATCGGCAAAGGCCGGAGTAGTGAAGATATCCGGTTCGCTGAAACAATTCGGATTGGACCGGGTATCGATGAATAGTGATGGGATCGCAGCAGAAGTCTATCATGATAGGACGATAGAAATTATACCCGATTCCAACGGCCGTTTCGATTTAAAATTGAAATTAAAACAACCGGCCTATTATAAAGTGGGACATAATACCTTGTATTTGACTCCGGGCGATGATCTGGAGATTATTTTCAACCGGAATACTACGAAAACCACTTTTAACGGTAAAGGAATAGAAGCCAATAACTATTTGCGCAACAGTGCGAAACTGAGCGGTTGTGAGATCGCTAAAATAGGACGGGAGCTAAATGAATTCGGCCTTCCTAAAGAAAAAGTGAGTTTCGAGGTTTACCGCTATAAGGTGGACAGTATTGTAGATGCCAGCCTGGACGCCTTAGCCCATTTGACCGCAGTGACTCCGGAATTTCGGGAATTGGAACAAATCCGGCTGGAAGCCTGTCGGCTGGCGACTTATCTGGATTATTTCTCTGTGGGGCAATTGAGTAACTACGATGATGCTCCTGAGGTAAAACTCGAAAAGAAACAGGCCTTTTATCGGGAAGTAGCGACACTGGCCGAACCTTTGTTAAAGAAGATCGGTGCTTCCGATCGCTATCTTGAAATCTCCGATGTACGGAATATATTACGGGAATGCCATGAGACCCAGGTGTTTCAGTTTGCTCTTTCTCCGGCTTTTAGGGAATGGATGACGGTTTTAAAAAATGCAGAATTGTTGGATCAGGGCTTGATGCTTAAGGATTATCGGATGTATACCGATTTTTCCCGTCAGATCCGGAATAAAGAGTTACGTAATTCTTTTCAGGCAAAATTGCAAGAACGGGCAAAATTGATGGAAGGCCGGCCGGCTCCGGATATTCCTTTTAAGGATATCGACGGGAAAGAAATGCGGCTGAGCGATTTTAAGGGAAAGGTGTTGTATGTCGACTTTTGGGCTACCTGGTGTCTGCCTTGTTTGTTCCAATTACCCGAGTTCGAGAAACTGAGTGAAAAGTATCCGGATATCCGGTTTATCGGTATTTCGATCGACCAGAATGAAAAGCTTTGGGTCAAGAGATTGAAAAAAGACGGTATGCCGGCTCATATTCAGGAAGTTTTGGCCGATCCTTATGTGGTAGGCGATGCCTGGGACATTACTTCCATTCCCCGTTTTTTGTTGATCGATGAAAATTTCAGGATCATCAATGCTTTTGCTCCCCGTCCATCGGATAGGGAAAAAATAGAACCTTTACTGGCAAGATAAACCAGAGGGACGGGGGTGTCGGACTATATAGGTTTATAATTTCTTTACAGACTTTATAAACCTATTTAATTCGCCGTTTTAATTGTATCTTTGTACCCGATGCCGGAGATTGGGCAGAAAACAATTAAGATTACATGAATTATGGCGGATGATAAAAAAATTATTTTTTCAATGGTGGGGGTCAGCAAGACATTTCCTCCTCAAAAACAAGTGTTGAAGAATATATATTTATCTTTTTTCTATGGAGCGAAAATCGGTATTATCGGTTTGAACGGTTCGGGAAAATCTACTTTGTTGAAAATTATTGCCGGTATCGAGAAAGATTATCAGGGTGAAGTGGTTTTTTCTCCGGGATATTCCGTAGGGTATCTGGAGCAAGATCCGAAGCTGGAATCCGGCAAAACTGTTAAGGAGATTGTGCAGGAGGGGGTACAGGATATTGTGGACGCTTTGAAGGAATTTGAGGAGGTCAATCAAAAGTTCGGAGATCCGGAAGTGTTGGAAAATCCGGATAAATTGAATGCTCTTATCAATCGTCAGGCAGAATTGCAGGATAAGATAGACGCTACGGATGCCTGGAATCTGGACAGTCGTTTGGAGCGGGCCATGGATGCGCTGAGGTGTCCCCCCGAGGATCAGGTGGTGGATACGCTTTCCGGTGGAGAGCGGCGCCGGGTTGCCTTGTGCCGCTTGCTGCTTCAACAACCGGACGTATTGCTGTTGGATGAACCGACCAACCATTTGGATGCCGAATCGATCGATTGGTTGGAACAACATTTGCAACAGTATGCCGGAACGGTAATCTGTATTACTCACGACCGTTATTTCCTGGATCATGTGGCCGGCTGGATACTGGAACTTGACCGGGGAGAAGGAATTCCATGGAAGGGTAACTATTCGTCCTGGTTGGAACAAAAGACCCAACGAATGGCGCTGGAAGAAAAACAGGCCAGTAAGCGCCGCAAGACACTGGAACATGAATTGGAATGGATCAATATGGCCCCAAAGGCCCGACAGGCTAAGGGGAAAGCCCGGTTGAAATCCTATGAGACATTATTGAATGAAGATCAGAAAGAACGGGAAACCAAGTTGGAAATTTTTATTCCGAACGGTCCCCGCTTAGGAAATAAAGTGATAGAAGCACAACATGTGGCGAAAGCTTTCGGCTCCAAGTTGCTGTTCGATGATCTGAATTTCACCCTTCCTCCCAATGGTATCGTTGGAGTTATCGGTCCCAATGGGGCTGGAAAAACAACTCTCTTTAAAATGATACTGGGGATGGAAAGTATCGATAAAGGAACATTTGAAGTGGGGCAAACCGTGCGGATAGGATACGCTGATCAGACGCACAAGGATATAGACCCGAAAAAGACGGTTTATCAGGTGATCTCAGGCGGTCAGGAATCGATACGGGTCGGAGGAAGAGAGATTAATGCACGTGCTTATCTTTCCCGGTTTAATTTTTCCGGAGCCGATCAGGAAAAGCAATGCGGAGTGTTGTCCGGAGGGGAGAGAAACCGCCTTCATCTGGCCCTTACCCTGAAAGCCGATGCCAATGTGTTGTTGCTCGACGAGCCGACTAACGATATAGATGTGAATACCCTCCGGGCTCTCGAGGAAGGCTTGGAAAACTTTGCCGGTTGTGCTGTTGTCGTCTCACACGACCGTTGGTTTCTGGATCGTATCTGTACCCATATCCTTTCTTTCGAGGGAGATTCTAATGTGGTCTTTTACGAAGGATCGTATTCTGAATACGAGGAACACAAACGTGCACAGCTTGGCGATATCCAGCCCAAGCGGGTGCGTTACCGTAAATTGATCGCCGATTGACAGATTGCGGGAAGCCTTTTGTCATAAAAGTATCTCTTTGATCGTAAAGAGATACTTTTTATATTTGTCCCCGATGAACGATTTCGGAAATATAGATCCAGATTTACAACTTTTTGGGGCGGTCAGAAAGGGTGACCGGAGTGCTTTTGAGCAGTTGTTTCAAAAGTATTATACAGACTTGTGCCATTATGCCTGGACTTATCTGGACGAAAAGAGTGAAACCGAGGATGCGGTACAGGATGTATTTATCTATATCTGGAACAACCGGGAAACGATCCGTTTGCAGGAATCCTTCCGGGGGTATCTTTTTTCTGCCGTCAAACACCGGGTATTGAATATTTTGAAACATCAACTTGTCGAACGGACTCATTCCCGTTTACTGTCCGAATATTGGGACGATCTGTTGAAATCCGGTTATTCCGAAGAAGAACAGACCCAGTTGGAACAAATTCAGCATATCCTTCAATCTTTACCCCAGCAATGCCGTATTGTGTTTATGAAAAGTTGTCTGGAAGGAAAAAAATACCTGGAGATAGCCGAGGAGCTCCGCATATCGGTGAATACGGTGAAATCACATATCTCCAAAGCTTATCGTGAAATCCGGGAAAAAATCGCTGTATTTAAAAATTCGAACCTGTTGTTACTGATTGCTTGTGCAACTTATAAAGAGATGAAGTAACTTTTTTTCTTTTTCACTCACCCGTTTTTAAACTTAGTTGCCTTTATATAAAATTAAAGATATAAAGGTCATGAGTGTACCATTTTCAGAAGATTTATGGCAACGGCTTTCTGGTTTATGGAGAAGAGATAAAAAAGAGGAGGAAGAAGCGGTCGGATACGATGATCCGCAGCTGAAGCAGATGCTGGATGTAATGATGGTCTCCCGCAGGAGTATGAAAGCTGCGGAGAAGCAGAAGTACGATATCGACCGGGCCTGGCGGAGGGTGGAGAAACAGACGGCCGGTGGATGGCGCGTACCCGGCTGGTGCAGATATGCTGCGGCTGTGACTGTTTTATTTTTTTCTGTCTGGGGGTGGGTAACGTATAACAGGGAGTCCGCACTTCCGGTTACGGGAGAATTGACGGATGTTATTCTACCGGGCGTTTCGAAAGCAGAATTGATATTGGCGAGTGGGGAAAGAATTATCCTGGGAACTCAGACAGAAATTCGGGATATCGAGGAATTAGGGGTAAAGATTACCAACGATACGTCAGGGGGAGAGCTGAAATATGAAACCGGGAGTACGGAAGATTCCACGATTACAGCGTATAATACGCTGATCGTACCGAAAGGGGGTGAATATATGGTGAGGCTGCCCGACGGTTCACAGGTATGGCTGAATTCCGAAACGACGATTCGTTTCCCGGTCCGGTTTGCTGCCGGTAAGCGGGAAGTACAGCTTTGCGGAGAAGCTTTTTTTAAAGTGTGCAGAGATACAACCGCTCCTTTTCAGGTATCGACTGAGAATGGAGAAATTACGGTGTTGGGAACCAGTTTCAATGTGAGTACTTACCGCGAAGACAACTATTGGCAAACCACTCTGGTGGAAGGAAGTGTCAGGATTGCGGAACAAGGCCGTACGGTTGTTTTAAAGCCTTCGGAACAATATACTGTGGACCGCTGTTCCGGCCAAAGGAAAGTGGCTTCGGTCGATGCGGGTTTATATACTTCCTGGGTCGATGGAAAGTTTTATTTCAAGGCTTACACTTTCGAAGAGATTGTCAAAAAATTAGAACGCTGGTACGATTTTACGATGGTTTATCAGGACGAAGAGGTAAAACAAATGCGTTTTACGGGTTCCATCAACAAGCATAGCCCGGTCACCGAGGTGTTGCGTTTTCTGGAAATGACTACCGGTATCCGTTTTAAAGTAGAAGGAAAGCAAATCGTTGTGAGTAAAATTTAAAAGGGATAAGAGGTCGCGACTCTCATCCCCGATAATCGATAACGTCTGTAAACCGATCCTTGAGCCAGACTGATTTACAGGCCATTATTAACTTCAATCTACAAATTTATGAAAAAAAATGAGGATTTGAATTGTTTTTGCCGTTCAGGTAAAATAAAAAAATGGTTGTTGCTTATGAAATTGATTACTTTTTTCTTTTTTCTGGGCATATTTCAGGTGAGTGCTTCGGTTTAGGGCCAGAGAGGGACTGTTACTCTGAACCTGAACGAACTGACAATGGAAGATATCTTTACGGCCATCAACAGACAGTTGAAATATGATATCTTCTATAGCGACGATGAACTGGATGTTGCCCGTAAAATTAAACTGACAGACAGTAAAATGGAGGTGAGTAAGTTGTTGAAGGAAGTTTTGCAGGATGATTATTCCTATGAATTTTTGAATAAAACGATTGTCATCCGTCCGGTAAAACAACAGCAAAATCCGAAAATTGTCATACAGGGAACGGTAAAGGATACGAAAGGAATACCCTTGCCCGGCGTTTCGGTGGTGATTCAGGGGTCTACGGTCGGGGTGTCTGCGGATAATGCCGGAAAATTCCGGATGGAGGTTGCGGATCTGCCCGATTTGGTACTGGTATTTTCGTTTGTAGGAATGGAAACGCGTGAGATACCGTATCGTGGAGAAAAGGAGTTGTCTGTGGTACTTTCAGAAACACAAGAGGAATTGGGTGAAGTGATTGTCACCGGTTATCAGCGCGTAGACAAGCGGGAATCAACCAGCGCGGTTTCGGTTATCAAAACGGACGACTTGAAGACGATCGGTGCGACGAGTATTGAGCAGATGTTACAAGGACAGTTGCCGGGATTATCGGTAGTGAATACTTCGGCGGGACCGGGAGCAACGCCCAAAATTCGGGTACGCGGAACAGCAACGATTGCCGGTAATGCCGATCCGCTTTGGGTACTTGACGGGGTGATATTGGAAAATTCCGTGCCGCTTACCGTTTCTGATTTGAACAGCCCCGATGTGATGACTATGTTCAATTCTGCCATTGGTGGTATCAGCCCGAATGACATCGAGAGTATAACGGTGTTGAAAGATGCTTCTGCCACGGCAATTTACGGTACTCGTGCGGCCAATGGCGTAATCGTGGTCACGACCAAGAAAGGGAAACGCAATGAATCTCACATCAATTTCCAGCATACTTCGACGGTGACATTGCGCCCGACTTATAACGATTTCGATTTGTTGAATTCCAAGGAACGGATCCTGTTGTCACAGCAGATTGTAGATGAGGGATTGGGTTATAAGGGACAAGTGGGGTTGGAATACCTGTTGAGCCAATATAACGCGGGTAATATCACGCTGGAAAAAATGGAAACCGAAGCACGCAAAATGGAGGAAAGAAATACAGACTGGTTCGATATTCTTTATCGAAATGCCTATTCACAGACGTATAATTTGAGTGTTTCCGGCGGTTCGAACAAGGCGGATTATTATATTTCCTTTTCCTACAATGACGAAAAGGGGTCGGATAAAGTGAGCGACTACAAAGAATTCGGTGGTTTTGCAAAAGTGAACGCCGAGTTGTTCAATGGCGTAAAATTGGGTACGACATTACAGGTGGGACGCCGGGATAGGAATAGTTATTGGGAGACAGCTGATCCGTTTAAATATGCGGTAAGGACAACGCGAACAATACCTTTGTATGACGATAATGGCAATTTATTTTTTTACGGCAATTCGGAAGTGCGGGAATTTGACTTCAATATTTTGCATGAGCAGCAAAACACGCATAAAGAATCTACGCAAACCGATTTGAAAGGAATTGTCAATCTGGAAGTTAATTTATACAAGGGGTTGAAATACAATGGGCTTTATAGTTACGCCTCTTCTCATCACTCCGCGATTGATTGGGCAACAGAAGAAAGTGCCTATGTCGCCACGATACGCGGCTATAATTTTGGTGAGGGAACGGAAGAAGATATTGAGTCGACCTCCCTTCCGTACGGAGGTGTATATAATGAAACGAATTACGAGCAACGCACTTCTTTGATTCGGAATAATTTGGAATATCGCGGAACAATTGGAGATGAATTGACGTTGGATGTCATGGTCGGGCAGGAGTTTCGGACTACGGTTTACCGGGGTGGAACATTGAATGCTTATGGATATATGCACAATCGGGGTAATATTTTTTACAATCCGGCAGAAGGGGAGGATACCGGTCATCTTTCACGGAATACTTTTGAACGTAATATTCCCGAACGTTCTTACATATCTTATTATGGCGTATTTTCAGCGATGTACAAAAATCGTTACGTGTTGAACGGAAATATTCGTTTCGACGGTTCGAATCTTTTCGGTTCCAATCCTAAGTACCGTTATTTGCCTTTGTGGTCGGTTTCCGGTAAATGGATTATGAACAATGAAGGATTTTTGCGGGATGTGGAGGTCATCGATAACCTTGCTTTGCGAGCTTCTTACGGTTTGCGCGGAAATATCGTAGAAGAGTGTTCTCCGCAATTGATCGCTTCTGCGTTACCGCCTAATAGTTTTACTTCTTTAATGGAAATGGAGATCATACAGGCTCCGAATCCTGATTTGAAATGGGAAACCACCTCGTCCGTAAATGTCGGTCTGGAATTGAACATGTTTGAAAATCGTTTGGCATTGGATGTGGATTACTATCGCGATTACGGCCGTAATTTGATAGCCTATAAGCAGGTATCGGCGGTGAGCGGATTTCTGAATAAGAGCGTAAATTATGCTGATATCCGGAACCAGGGCGTGGATATCGCCTTATCGGGTACAATCATTAAAACGAAGAATGTTTCTTGGCAATCTTCTCTCAATTTGGGATACGTGAAGAATAAGGTAACAAAATGTTACATTACACCACAGGCATCTTCGCTGGTGCAAAGTATCTATACTCCGGGAGAAGTAATGGTAGGTTATCCTTCCAACGGCATGTTCTCTTTCCGTTTTGCCTGCTTGGACGAGAATGGTAAACCGATGTTTTATGACAAGGATAACAATAAACTGGGGTACGAAGATGCCAATTTTGCATCGGCAGTGTACAGCAATCTGGACAATTTGAAATACGAAGGCCCGCGAGACCCTGTATTGACGGGAGGTTTCAATAATATTGTAAAGTATAAGAATCTGATCTTTTCTGCCTTGTTTGCATTCGGTTTGAAAAACGTGGTGCGCCTGCCGGATGTAGCTTTTGATACTTATCCCCGGGCAGACGAAAACATGAACACTTCTATTCTTAATCGTTGGCAAAAGCCGGGCGACGAGGCAACGAAACGGATACCCGGTTTGAACAAAAATGGTTCTTCTGTTACTGTCGGGGATTCGGAGTATGTGTATATTACGGAAATGTATAACAGAAGTACAGAAACGGTGGTGCCCGGAGATTATTTGCGTTTGCGGAACGTGATGCTTGAATATCGCTTCCCGGCTCGCTGGACGGAAAAGATCGCAATCGGCGATCGGCATTTGGGAGGAATCATGTTGAAATTCCAGGCACAGAATCTCTTTGTACTTGCCAATAAACGGTTGAAAGGTTATGATCCGGAAACGGTTAATTATTCTACCACCGGTTACGGCTCTTTGCCCTTACAGCGCAGTTTTACCTTAGGTTTGAATATTAATTTCTAAAACGGAACGATGATGAAAAAATACATAAGTTTGGCATTGATATGGAGTTTTTGCTTGCTGGCTTTTTCGGCTTGTGAGAGTTATTTGGAAGAAATGCCTCAGAATAAATTGATGCCGACAACTACCGACGATTATGATCAATTGTTGAATAATGCCTATATCACAGAGCGGGTGATGCCCTATTTGGATATTCTATCGGATGATGTGGAATTGATTGCAAGCAATCACGTCCTGGATGGTGAAGATGAAGGGGATTGGCAAGTTGCCGCCTATATGTGGCGCGACCGTCATGACCTTACCATGTCGGGGGGAGATTTGGCTTTCGAGAAACTTTATGAGAGTATTTATTATTGCAATGTGGTGATCGAGAATATAGGAGAGGCCGACGGTGTGGAATTGAATGAGGAGAACGTGGAGCGGACTCGCAAAAATATCGAGGGAGAGGCTCGTTGCTTGCGGGCGTATTCCTATTTCTATTTGGTCAATCTCTACGCCATGGCTTACGATCCGGCAACTTGTGCGACAGACCCCGGAGTTCCTATCAATAATAGTACGGCGGTGGAAGACAAGGCTTATCCGCGCAACACAGTGGCTGAGGTATACGAACAGATTGTTTCCGATTTGACGAAAGGCATACAATTGCTGAAAGAGAACCCGATAGAAAAAGGCACAAAGGTGAAGTTTAATGAATTGTCGGCGACGGCTTTTTTGGCGCGGGTTTATCTGTATATGCAGAATTGGGAGGATGCGATTGTTTGTGCGAAAGAGGTGATCGCCTCTAATCGCGCTTTATTCGATTTGCAGGAATATGGCGATGTGCTGAATATGGAAAACAATACCGTGACGGAATGGAATGGGACAACCGTACCCGGGACGGATTATTTGAGCGTGAATAATTCCAATATCCTTTTTGTCAACGGGGTATGTGAACTGTACCCTGCATTGCAGGCGGGGAGTTATACGACATTCAGCGTGAGCCGGGAGTTTGCCGGACAGTATGAGGAGGGGGATATCCGACGTTTTTATTTCATGGTGACTTATGCTAATATTTATACCACTCGTCCTTCGACGAAACTGACCTATGCCAAGAGCAGGTATGTTTGGCCGAATGCAATGACTTCGTATATAACCGTGCGTACCGGTTACGGGCGTTTCCTCCGGACGGAGGAGATGTACCTGATTCTAGCGGAGGCGTATGCCCGTCAGAACGGAGGCATGGGGGATGCCATCGGGTATTTGAACACGATGAGACGGGTGAAATTCAAGACCGGGGAATACGTGGAGTTGAAAGCATCGGACTTTACACAGGAAACCTTGTTGGATTACATCGCTGTTGAACGGCGTCGGGAGTTGTGTTTCGAGGGACACCGGTGGTTTGATTTGCGGCGTACCACACGTCCGGAAATGCAACGAGTCGGTTATAACGATGAGGTCGCGCATTTGGACCAAAATGATCCCCGTTATGTATTGCAAATCCCGCAAAAAGAATTAAGTGTAAATCCTTCAATAGGAGAAAATCCCCGTTAGTAATTTAAAAATAATGAATATGAAAAATATAGTAAAATTGCTTGTATGTGGGTTGGCAGCATTGTGTTGTGCCTGCTCGGAAGATGATTTGACTGGGGAATGGTCGTACTCGGGACCAATTCCTGCAATTAAGGATGGACCGACGGAAGCGGATAAGGGCTGTTATGCCCTGTACCAGAAATATGACGTGCATGTTTATTGGCAATTGGAAGGTGATGCAGCCTGTTACACCGATCAGGGACAGGTTAGTAGTTCCGGGTTTAATGCAGCGGCTTTGCCCATGCAGGCCGCGGAAGAGGCTACAGCAGAAAAATTCGTGAAATTGTTGACGAAATTCTTTGCTATGCTACCGGAAAACTTAGTGAAACAAGGATATTATCGTCGCCATATATTGGTAAAAATAATGCCTCCCACTTATATTTATACGGATACGGAAGGAAATACTTATTTCTGCAACACGTATGGTGTAAATGCATGGGTTTACGGTGCCGGTTCGGGAGTGGTTTACTACGGTTATTTGTATAATAAGGAGGATAATACGGGAGATAAATTCGATACGAATCTGGACGGTTGGAAATGGAGTATGGCATACGAATTTTTCAAGGGGTTGGTCGATTGCATAGATAAGCCGGTGAATGTGCCTGATGAATTTAGGGAAATTTCGAAGGATTATTATAACTACGAGCTTGGGGGTAGTCCGGAGAGTTCTATTCAGGGGACGGTATTTGACAAGGTAAAAGGCGGTCATCAAGGATTTATCCATCCCTATGCGGCTCATGCCAGCAATACGAAGTTTTGTGACGAAGATTGGGGGGCCATGGTGGCCAGTATCCTTACGTGGGATAAGGCAGAATTGGAAGAAATTTATGTCACTTATCCGCTGATTAAGGCAAAGTATGATATTGTCAAAGCGTTTTTCACGGAACAATACGGTCTTGATATAGAGCAGTTGGCAAACCGGTGGAGAAATGTAACTTTAGATTAAAGGATGAATTTAAATAAAAAGTAAAATGATGAAAAAATTATTCTATGTGTTGATTGGTTTGTGTGCTTTTTGCAGTTGCGAAAGCACGGGTTATCGGATTAGCGGTTATATACCGGGGGCGCCGGATGGAGCGAAAGTGTATTTAGCTCCTTATGATGCGTTTCAGGACCCGAATTGGGATTCGACGGTTATCAAGAACGAACGGTTTGTGCTGAAAAACACGATACCCATGGTTAGTCCCCGCGTGGTAGCTATTACAATTGATTTAAATTCGGGAGAGAAGGACTATAGTAAGATTAAATCGAGCCGGGCTTTGTTCCTGAAAGAAGGGGATAGGATTTCGATGGAATGTCACGTGGACAGTTTGCCGAGTTCACGCTGGGAGGCTCGTGACAAGAGTCTGAACGTTGTTTGGCAAGGTTCTGCCGATCAGGATTTGTATGTGAATTACCTGAAAGATCGAAAGGATGTAGTGATAGAACGGAATAAATTGGGCGATCAATACTTTATGGACTATTATAAAAAATCGGATGTTCCTTCGGAGCGTATGCCAGAATTGATGAATATGGTGCATCAGGTGAAAGCTTTGGGCAGAAAATTGAATGCCAAGACTTTGGATTTGATGAAGGCGAATGGTTCTTCTCTCGTGTCCGTTTATGTGGGAGATGCTTTATTAAAGGGAAATTTTTCAGTTTTTACGGAATCCGAAATTGATGCCATTCATGACTTGGTTGATCCTTTATTGCTTTCCTCACCCATGGGAGAGAAGTTTGAGGAAGCGGTAGCCCAGGCGAAAGTCCTGGCAAAGGGAAAGAGATATACGGATATTAATTTGGTGGATTTGAAAGGAAATCAGGTGCGTCTTTCTGAATTTATGAAAGAAGGGCAGTGTAATATGCTGGAATTTTGGGCCTCTTGGTGTAGTCCTTGCCGGGGTGAAATACCTCATTTACGCCGTGTTTACGGATTGTGCGAAAAAGACAACTTCAATATGATTAGCGTTTCTATTGATCAAAATGATGCTGATTGGAAAAAGGCGGTTAAGGAAGAAAACATGGAATGGACGCAATTGTGCGACCCGAATGGATTCCAGGGAGAATGTAATCGGGTATATCATTTGAATGGAGTACCTTTTTGCCTGATATTCGATCGTGAAGGGAAAATTGTTTGCGGTGGAGTACGTGGAATTGAACTGGATGTAGCACTAAAGGATTTGTTAGGGGACAAATTGAAACTTTAAAAAGGAACCACCCTGTTGGTTGCGTTCGGCGCGGCAGTCGATGAACAACGATTTCACCGAGACGCCGGAAGCCTTTGGCGACAAGATGGCATGCCAGCAAACACGCCGACGGTGACGCCTGTTTGTCGTCGGCACTGGTGGCTAATACATACACGGCGGCATGTTTTAGTGAAAATGCGGGTTTGTCTCTCCTTTCGGGGCTTCTGCCACCAGCGATTATGCTTATGCAGACTGGGTTTCTTTTGTCGCCTGGATCCTGACGGAAGACAGGACGGAACGGGAAACGGATATGAAAACCTGGTCCCGCTTGCAGGAGAAATACGATCTGGTCATACAATATTACCGGCAATATTACCAGCTGGATCTGGAACAGCTTGCAGAACAATGTCAGAAATTAACCGTTAAATAAAAAATTACAGCTATGAAACTATTGTATTTTATCGTTTTGACCGGCTTGTGTATGGCTTGTCATCAACCCCGGGTATATCGGATAAACGGTTCATTACCGGGAGCCCTGGACGGGTATGTGGTCAAATTGTATAATATCGATACGTATCCCGACGTATTGCTGGATTCTACCGTAATCAAAGATGAAAAATTCCAGCTGGAAGGAACCCGGACTTTCGAGTATCCGAAATATTGCCGTTTAGTAGTCGATATGACTCCCGATGAACCCGATCAGCGCAAAAAGACATTGAAGGCCTATCGTTTTTTTGCGGATAATACAGCCATGGAATTCCAGTGTCAGATGGACAGTATGCCGGCTTATTACTGGGAAGCGGTAAATAAGGAACACAACGTTACGCTGACCGGTTCTCCCACACAGGATCTGTATCAGGCATATAAAACCTCTGTACAGGAGTTGTCAGAAAGGTATACGGCTTTGCGGAATGAATACCTGGAAGTATATCATGTGCCGGCCCTGGACGGAATTCTCAATACGGAAAAGGGCATGAAGATTGTCCGGGAAATGAATATGCTCAAGGCTCAGCTGAACAAAGCCGCCTTCGAATTTATCAAAGCTCACAATAATTCTGTTGTATCTTTATTACTGGCGAATAATTTGTTGAATTCAACCCGGTCGGAAATGACGGTGGAGGAGATCGACGGGCTGATGAACGGCTTTGCCCCTGCCCTGCAAAATGCCTCTATGATGGGAGAGGTAAAAAAGACAGCAGAGCGGATGCGATGTGTGGCCCGCGGGGTGACTTATCATGATATCGTTCTGAAAAATCTGAAAGGAGAAAATGTGCGACTTTCGGAATATGTGAAACCGGGTGCTTATAATATGCTTGAATTCTGGGCTTCCTGGTGTAGTCCCTGCCGGGGAGAGATTCTTCATTTGAGACATCTTTATGAAGTGTGCGGCAAAGATTTCAATATGATCAGTGTGTCGATCGACGAGCGGGATACAGATTGGAAGAAAGCGGTACAAGAGGAGGGTATGCAATGGCACCAGCTGTGTGACCAGAAAGGACGTAAAGGACCGGTCGTGATAGAATATCAGGTATTTGGAATTCCCGATTGTATCGTGCTCGACCCGGAAGGGAAGATCGTATGCGGAGGGGTAAGGGGGGCTGAATTGGACGTCGTTGTGCAGGATTTGCTTGGAGAAAAAGCGAAAGGATTGTAGGTGTTGAGAAGCTGATAGCCGGAAAGGAAACGGTGCCTGTGTTTTACTGCGGGCACCGTTTTATTTATCAAAGGATTTCCGTTCCCTTTACCTTTATTTTATAGGGCCATTGGGCATCGGTTGGCTGAGGGCCTTGGGGATTCCATCCCGGGTTCATCCGGTGTTCGGCAGGAGCTCCCATGACGATGAACCAAAGATGGCTTAAAGGTTGGTCTTTGGGGGTTTTGAAGCTGACTTTTCCTTTACGGTTTTTGTGTACTTCGCCCCGGATTGTCTGTCCTGTTGCGGTGACTCCGACGAAACCATAACGCCAGCCTGCTTTTTCCGGTGATTGAATGTTATAATCTTGTCCGGCCGGGGTTAGGCCCGCAAAGGTGATTTGTACGGTTGTGCCGGCTGCCGGGACTTGCAGGTGGATCGCATTAAATCCGTAATTTTCAGGACACCAGGCTTTCCTCACCTGATACCAGCCGTCTTTTTTTTCTTCCAGACAGGTCCTGAAATCCGGGAAAGAATTGGCCCATGGGCGGGTGATGGAAAATACCCGTTTATAATCGAAATTGATCAGGTGCTGATAAGCATCGAACATTTCGTCATTGAATTGTTCCTGGGATAGATTTTGCATCCGCTTATAAGTCATAACCGGGTCTTCGCCTTTCTTGCCTTGCCGGAATAATTCGCCGATAAACGGTAAACCTTGCCTTTCGCTCCAATATTCGAGTATATAAGGCGAACGGTAAATGTTCTCCGTATGCAGAAAAGCTTTGTGGGTATTCTTTTTAAAAGCATCCCAGTGATAGGTCTCGTCATCGATCCAGTGGGGGTTGACCTGCCAGAGCATCCATTGAGCTCCCATTTCGAAAATCCCGTTACCTCCCCAGGCGACACCTTCTCCGTCGGCGATCGACTGTAATTGAAAACTGTGTCCCAGTTCGTGAGCCACAGCATTTAATCTTTTGTCCTGTAGCCGGTTCGGAGTAGCCCAGAAAGCACCGATCACCTGGTCGTAATCGCCGCCATAGGCCGTCCCTTCCAGAGAATATTGAATCATCGCCATCATCCGGTATTTTTCACTTTGCGATCCTGGTTTGACGAATTTCAGGGAGTCGCGGTAAAATAGGTAAAAACGTTCCAGTTGATATTTCAGATTTTCCAGATCCACAGCCATCGGATGTCCCTCTAAATCGGGAGGAGCAGCTAAATCGTTCCCGAATCCTTTTTCCCAGAATATGGCCAGATTATCCGTACAGGACATGCGCCGGTAGGAGTAGCGGGAAGTGTCGGAATACCAATCCTGGCCTGCAAATTCTTTCGGTTGATAAATAGCTTTTCCCGGAGGAAGAACAAAATGATCGGATTGGCCTTGTGCCTGGGCAGACCAGCTGCCGAAGCCGGTCGACAAGATGAAATGGAATAAAATGAAATGTCTTTTCATCAGTTGGTTTTTAGTCAGGAAATCCCGGATTAAAGTGTATGAATTACATTAATTTTGATCTGTGAGCAAAAATAGTTTTTTCCCTTCATAATCCTTAGGCTTTAGGAAAAATAATGCTAGGTTGAATTTTTTTTCTTTCTATTTCGATTCCGGGCTTTATACCGTCAGACCGGGTCGCCAATTCCGATCACCGGAGACGAATGAGTAACGAAATATACCTACCATAAATTAGGAGAAACGGAGAATTAAAGTTTGCTTTTCTTTCATTGTTCCATTTCTCCATTGTTCTCAGAAAAAGGTAACTTGTGAGGAATAAAATTAGTTTTATCATCAATATTCTTCCTGAAAAAAATCATCCTTTGTCTGGAAGCGGCGGAGCTGACGGCGGAGGAAGCTCACTTCCTGTTGCAGCCTTTCCATGCGTTCCAGCATATGATGAATGGCGTCGATGCCTTCGATATTGATCGAGAGATCGTAATACAGGTGGCTATATCTTTCCAGTTCCCGGAGCTGGGAGGCGAGAAGATACCGTTCGCCGTCGACGGTGCGTATTTCGATCAACCCTCCTTCTTCGAGCGAAATAATAAAAGTCGGGTCGGTATGGCTCTTTTGGCAATATTCGTTGAAAATAATTAATTCTGTATCCATAGTTGAACGATCTTTAAGTTAGGAGTTTTGTAATTCCCGGAATAATTCCTTCTGCTTCTCTGTGAGATGAGTCGGTATCTTCACTTCATAAGTGACAAAAAGATCCCCGAACTGTCCATCCTGTTTATATACGGGAAACCCTTTTCCTCTCAGGCGTACCTTTGTCCCATTTTGTGTTTCGGGCTTGATTTTCATCTTCACTTTTCCGTTCAAGGTTTCGATAATCTGTTCTCCGCCTAATACAGCGGTATAGAGGTCGATCGGGACATTCATATACAGATTGTCACCTTCGCGTTTATATACCGGATCGTCGCCGATAACGAAAGTGATATACAAATCGCCTGCCGGTCCACCGTTCATCCCCGGGCCTCCCTGTCCGTTCAGTTTGATCGTCTGTCCGTCGGCTACTCCCGCCGGCACGGTGATCCGGATCTTTTTACCGTTGACTTCCAGGATTTGTTTGTGGGTCTCTGCGGCATCGCGTAAAGAAAGATGCAATTCGGCATTGAAGTCCTGCCCTTTGAATCCAGCCGAACTTCTTCGGCTGCTTCCCCGGCGTTGACCGAATAGGGATTCGAAGAAATCGGAAAATTCACCTTCGTTTCCGTTGAAGTTACCGCTGAAACCTCCTCCCTCTGCAGAGGACCAGTAGCCACCACCCATACCGCCGAAGCCGCCACCGCCACTTCGGCTTTGTTGCTGATAACGTTGCTTTTGAGCTTCGAATTCATCTGCATGTTTCCAGTTTTCTCCGTAAGCATCGTATTTTTTCCGTTTTTCGGGATCGCTCAGTACTTCGTTCGCTTCGTTGATCTCCTGAAACTTTTGTTTTGCTGTCGGATCGTTCGGGTTTAAGTCCGGATGGTATTTCCGGGCCAGTTTTTTAAAAGCCTTTTTGATCTCGTCCTGAGATGCCGTTTTGCTGACACCCAGCACTCCATAATAGTCGATATAAGCCATAGTAATATTTTACAAACCATTATTTAATTCTGTAAATTTACGATGGATACTAAAAAATTGTAATGGAAATAAGTTAAAATAAACTTAAATGATTATTGCAGCATTTAGCCGGATAGATAAAAATATAAAAAAAGGTTCAGGGAAATAACCAAAGTAAAAGAGTCGTTGGTAAATAATCTTTCAATTCTTTCTTCAGACTTTTTAAAGCTACTTCCAGGTGTTTTTCGACAGTACGGGGAGATAAACCGAGTTCCGATGCTATCGTTACAGCCGTTTTACGGTCAAAACGGTTCATCAGGAATATTTTCCGGGCTTGGGGAGGTAAATGATCGATGGCGGTTTCGATATGCTGCCGGAGTTCTGCTTCTACATAATATTCCCAGGTTAACATTCCCGTAATATCCCCTTTTTGCAGGATTTTTTCCTGATATTCATTCCTGATTTTCAAGTGATCCAGATAGTTCAGACAGCGGTGGCGGATAGATGTAAATAAATAGGCTTTTATATGATCCGTTCCCAGGATCCGGTTGTCTTCCCAAATATGGATAAAAAGGTCGTGTACCAAATCCTCGGCATTTTCTGTGTTTCCTGTAAAACGGCTGGCATAAACTACCAGACCACTGTAATATTGTTTGAACAGGGTTTCGAATTTCTGGTATTCATCGGTTGAGCTAAAGGACATCACATGTAAATTTTTCCTCTTGATGCAAAGGTAAAAGATAAAATCAGGGTACTGCAAAAAAATTATTCTTTTAACTACGTATATTTTTGTTTTGAACTGTTTTCATGATATAAGTCGGATAAAAATGGATTAAATTATGAGAACAGATCGGGAACAATCGGATGAGAACCGGGAAGAAGCCGGACTGGAAGAAGCTTTGAAGTTGTGGGTGGAGATCCGGCAGGTAGATCAAAAAAAAGGTTGGGAGCGGTTGGAGGCAGAAATAGGTCGGTAACACGGATTACGCCAACCGGAAAAACGTCATCGTTTGGGTTACTTTCGGTGGCTGGCTGCTGCCGTTATTTTATGCTTCGGGATCGGTGGGCTGCTTTGGCTTCAATCGGTACGAAAGCCTCAAACCGAGCTATTAGCCGATTGGGATAAACAACCTCGTCTGATATTAGAAAATGGAGAACAAATTTTGTTAGGCGGGGAGCAGGAAGTGAAGCCGGAAGAAGAAAACAGGAATTTTGTGATCGATCGCCGGAAAAAAAATATCGTTTATACTAACCGGCAGGGAGGAGAACAAAAAAAATGGCAGTACAATACCCTGGAAGTTCCCCGGGGGGCTGAATATGAATTGATCCTGGCAGATGGAACCTATGTGTGGCTGAATGCCGATACCCGTTTGCGTTATCCTACCTGTTTCAATACAGACGAACGGCGTGTGTATCTTGAAGGAGAAGCTTATTTTCAGGTGACGAAAGATACCGCACATCCTTTTCGGGTAGAGTCGGAGGCACAGGTTGTAGAGGTGTTGGGTACTCAGTTTAATGTGTATGCTTATGGACATGAGGAACAAACATATACTACATTGGTAGAAGGAAAAGTTGCTGTGACCGCGTCGGCTTCGGGGCAACACGTGCAGCTTATGCCCGGTCAGCAAGCCTCGCTCGGCCGGCAAGGAGGGGAGATCGTTGTCGGTGAAGTGAACATTCAGCAGGTGGTGGATTGGAAAAATGGCATGTTTGTTTTCGATGATCTGAGTTTGGAGGCTATTCTCCGCAAAGTGGCCCGTTGGTACGATGTCGAAGTATTTTACCGGAATCAGCAGGCTAAAGCGATTGTTTTTAAAGGAAACCTTCCCCGTTACGGAGAATTGCCGGAATTACTGAAAGTATTGGAGAATAGCAGTGAGGTACATTTTTCGTTAAAAGGAAATGCTTTGATTGTAGAATAGAAAAAGAGGAAAAAGTTGGTCGCTTTTTCCTCCTGAAAAGAAAACATCTGTTGGTCGCAGATGAATTGTTTAACTAATGTCTTTACAAAATTATGAAAAAAAATGCAACATGCTGGCTTTTCCCTTCGGGAAAGTGGTGGAAAATTCTCTTAATTAGGGATATTCAGTAAATGTCCCTATAAAATACAATGGCATATGAAGATGCCCCA
>OGPM01000880.1_pt1 | contig 27910 bp, 29 predicted proteins | sample 1552961 | NCBI WGS metagenome assembly OGPM01 (sample SAMEA2580304, study PRJEB22360) | human gut metagenome | biome: human gut; feature: human-associated habitat; material: faeces | place: Denmark | collected 2008/2010
GCGGCAGCACCGCACAGACAAATAACGGCGGTGACACTGCCGACCAGACCACACAGCAGGATTACCATATCAAGGTCATTCTGAAAACGCTCGCATCCGAATACTGGCAGTATGTCGGCAACGGCTGCAAGCAGGCCGGTGAAGATCTGGGCGTTACGGTCGATGTTCTGGGCGCAAGCTCGGAAACCGCATATGACGAGCAGCTTTCCATGATCGAAACCACGCTCAGCGCGAACGACTGTGATGCAATGGTGGTTGCGCCGCTTCAGGCGGAAACCGTTGCAACACAGATTGCAAATACCGACCTGCCGATCGTGGCGATTGATACCGCCATCGACTCAGACAAGGTGCTCAGCTTTGTCGGTTTCAACAACGAGGAGCTGGCCGCAATGGGCGGCAAGGCCGCTGTTGAGGCGGCAAAGGATAAGAGCTGGGATAAGATTACCGCCATCGGCATCATGGGTGTGCAGGGCGACTCCACCTCGGAGGCACGCATTGCAGGCTTTAAGCAGGGCATTGCCGAGGCTGGCGGCGAGTATCTTTCTGCTGAGACGCAGTACGCAGACAGCGTAGCGGACAAGGCTGTTACCTGCATGGAGGCCATCATTCAGGCACATCCGGGGGGCGTATCCATCATCGTGGCGAACAACGATGATATGGCAGCTCTTATCCATGGTGGCAAACACCGATGATAGGCCAGCCGGTGCCGCCCGTGCCGCAGCCGCATTCCCGGCGTACAAGAACACCATCTTTGTCGGCATCGGCGGCAATCTGGCGGGCATTGATGCAATTCTCGCCGGTCAGGAGACCATGACCGTTGCCGTTGACGGTTACGATGTTGGCTACCTCGGCGTGCAGGCCGCAGTCGATGCGCTGAACGGCAAAAAACTGGACGAGTTCATTGCGACCGATGCGACTGTCGTAACGGCTGACAATGCCGCAGAACGCCGCGCCGAGGTAGAAAAGCGCCTGGGTCAGTGACCGAATCTCTGCATTCCAACGAAATAAAAATGCGGATACCGCCTCTTCAAAGGGGGAGGCGGTTTTCTGCGCCCAAAAATCAGCCCACACAGTAAAAAAACAAGGGGGAAAACAACAAAATGGCATTTACTGTCGCAACCTTTATTGCGTTTACCGTGCTTGTCGCGGTGCTCTCGTGGTGGAAAACACGCGATGACGACCTGTCCACCAAGGAAGGCTACTTCCTCGCGGGACGCGGACTGCCCGGCATCGTTATCGCCGGTTCACTGATGATGACCAACCTTTCCGCAGAACAGCTTGTCGGCACGAACGGACAGGCGTTCGCGGGCAACATGAGTACGATGGCCTGGGAGGCCACCTCGGCGTTCGCGCTGATTGTGCTGGCATTCGTGTTCCTGCCCAAGCTGCTGCGCGGCGGCATCGCCACCATCCCGGAGTTCTTCGAGATGCGCTACGATACCTTCACCATGCGCCTGTTCTCGCTGCTGTTCCTGATCGCGTATGTCGTTACCATGCTGCCGACCATCCTGTATTCGGGTGCGGTCGCACTGGTCAAGATCTTTGACCTCGAGAGTATGTTCGGCATCAGCTATTTCAGCGCCATCACCATCATCTGCATCGGCACCGGCATCATCGGTATGTGCTATGCGGTATTCGGCGGCCTGAAAGCCGTTGCCTACTCGGATACCATCAACGGTGTCGGCCTCATCATCGGCGGCCTGATGATCCCGTTCCTCGCGCTGGCGCTGCTGGGTCACGAGACCACCGGCGGCGGTCTGGTAGAAGGTGTCAAGTACCTCGTACAAGCCGAACCCGAAAAGCTCAACGCATGGGCTTCGTGGGATGCTGCTGAACCGGCTCTGCCGTGGCCGCTCATCTTCACGGGCATGTTCTTCAACAACCTGTACTGGTGGTGCACGAATCAGTCCTTTGTACAGCGCGCACTCGCCGCAAAGAGCCTGAAGGAAGGTCAGAAGGGCGCAATTTACTGCGGCTTCCTCAAGACCATCGGCTTCTTCTATCTGGTGCTTCCGGGTGTTATCGCTTACCACCTGCCGTCCATTCAGGACAAGCTGGCGGCGGCCGGTTCCTCCGCGATCGACTTCGCTTATCCGGCGCTGGTTTCCGCCGTTGTTCCCAAGCCGGTCATGGGCTTCTTCGCCGCTGTTCTGTTCGGCGCGATTCTGTCCTCGTTTAACTCGGTGCTCAACTCCGCATCGACCATGTTTACCCTCGACCTGTACCGCACTGCCATCAATCCGAAGGCTTCGGATATGCAGTGTGTCAAGGTCGGCAAGATCTACGGCACCTGTGCCGGTGCAGTCGCTATCTGCGTGGCACCGTTCGTTATGTTCGCACAGGGCATCACGACCTTCCTCAACTCTATGAGCCAGTTCGTTTCCCTGCCGATTCTGTTCACCGTACTCGGCGCACTTATCTTCCGCAAGGCACCGAAGTACGCGCCCAAGGTCATCACCGCTGTTCATGTTATCGCCTACGGCGCGTTTATGATCCTCAAGCCCTGCTACCCCACCTCGGGTGAGCCGATTCATTATCTGTACGCCATCGCTGTGCTGTTCGTCGTTGAATTTGCCATCATGTGGTATCTGAACAAGTATCGCGGCACAGAGGACTATGTTCCGGCCGATGTCGGCGCAGTCGATCTGACCCCGTGGAAGTATCGCCATATCGTATGTATCATCGGTATCATTCTGGCGATCGGCATCTACATTCTGTTTTCGCCCATCGGCATTGCCGCATGAGTATAATAAAGTCTAAGCAACAACCTGATTGAGAAAAGAAAAGGAGAACAATTACCATGAAACTCGGATTTAACGAAGCAAATGACCGTTTCTGCAAGAACCACAGTGTTATGATGGACCTCGAGCTGTGTGAGAAGTACGGCTTCGACTGCATCGACATTCAGTCGGAATGCCTGAACCGCGACCTCGAAGCCGGCAAGATCACCCTCGAGGAGATGGGCGCCTGGTTCCAGAGCCACCATCTGAAGATGCTCTCCTACAATGCGCTGTGCTTCTTCAACATGAAGCAAACGCAGGAGGAAAAGGACGCCGTGATGGCGGAGCTGGACGAGATCATCCGCCGCTGCAACATCCTCGGCTGCAAGATGATCGTCGTTGTGCCGAGCAAGGACATGAAGGAGCGCGGCCTGACCCCAACCCGCAAGGAGATCCGCGAGGATGCAGTTGCCGTTCTCAAGGAAATGGTCAAGAAGTGCGAGCCGCACGGTATTCGCCTGAGCCTCGAGTTCTGCGGCGAGCCGTCCATGACTATCAACCGTTTTGAGGATGCTTACGCCATCGTCGAGGAGGTAAACAGCCCGTATGTCGGCGTAACGCTCGATCAGTACCACTTCTACGCAATGGGCTCCGGCTGGGATACGCTCGAAAAGGCGGACGGCAAGAAGATTTTCGTATGGCATCTGAACGGCACCGAGGATATGCCGTGCGGCGCGTACTACAACAACGACGAGAAGCGTCTGTGGCCGGGTGCCGAGGGCGACTGCCTGCCGCATGCGCGCTACGCAGATACCCTCAAGAAGATTGGCTTTGACGGCGACTGCTGCACCATCGAGATTTTCCGTCCGGCATACTATGAGATGTCGCAGGAGGAGAACGTAAAGCAGTCCGCAGAAGTCACCCGCGCACACGTTGCAAAATATGCACAGTTCTAATTCAATCCCCGCATAAAAGGAATCTAAAGAGCAAATTTTATGTATTTAAGATGAAGGAGAATTACTTATGAGCTACTTAAAGAAAATCGGCGCACTGTTTGTTTCCTCCGCATTGATGGCATCCATGCTCGCAGGCTGCGGCTCGTCCTCCGCTTCCACCGGCGACAGTGGCTCTCAGGCCGAGGGCGGCGACGGCAATTACAACATTTCCATCGTGTTCAAGACCACTTCGAACGAATACACCCAGTACATGATGGCAGGCGCGGAAAAGGCGGCGGCTGAGACCGGCGCAGTGCTCGACATGAAGGGCGCGACCTCGGAAACCGCCTATGACGAGCAGCAGAACATGATCGAAACCGATCTGCACGCCAACAAGTATGACGCGATGATTATCGCACCGCTGCAGGGCGATATGGCTTCCACGCTGGTAAGCGGCACGGATATGCCCATCTTCGCAATCGACACGGACTTTAATGCACCGGAGAAGATTTCGTTCATCGGCATCGGCCAGAAGGATGCAGCGGCAAGCGGCGGCGAGAAGGCTGTCGAGGCGGCGAAGGCAGCCGGCTGGGATACGATTGAAGCAGCTTATATTGCAGGCGTTCAGGGTGACTCCACCGCCGATGCACGCCGCACCGGTTTCCAGGAAGGCATTGACGGCGCAGGCGGCACGTTCCTCGCAGACGAGGTGCAGTATGCTGATGCGGTAGCGGACAAGGCAACCGTGTGCATGGAGGGCATCATGCAGAGTCATCCGGAAGGTCTGGCTATCATCGCCTGCCACAATGACGACTGCGCGATCGCGGCAGCGCGTGCAGCAGCGAACAATCCGGCATACGCTAAGACCATCTTCATCGGCTTTGACGGCAATATCACCGCAGCACAGTCCATCCTCGATGGCGGCGAAACCATGACTGTTGCACAGAGCGGTTATGATCAGGGCTATCAGGCGGTTAAGACCGTTGTGGCATACCTGAACGGCGAAAAGGTAGACAGCTTTGTTGACTGCGGCACCAAGGTCATCGACAGCACCACCGCCGAGGACTACATGGCAACCCTCAAGAGCCAGATGGACGGCAAGGCAGTTGCACAGTAAACCGTAATACCATGCGATGCACTTGCGGCAGTAAGTGCATCGCATCTATTAAAAATTCACTTTAATGCAAGGAGAAAAAAACAATGGGCATTTTGAAAATTGGCGTTGTAGGCTGCGGCCGAATCGGCAAGCTGCACATCAACAACCTGATCAACTCCGTACCGGGCGTTCAGGTAGTAGCTGCTGCTGACCCGATGCTTGACAAGTCCGGCGCACGCGAGTGGCTGGCAGAGCGCAAGATCACCAACGTTTCCACCGACTTTATGGACGTTATCAACAATCCTGAGGTAGACGTAGTATTCGTTTGCTCCTCCACTGACACGCACTGCGATGTTTCCATGGCAGCAGTTCAGGCTGGCAAGCACGTATTCTGCGAGAAGCCGATCGACTATGATATCGACAAGATCAAGAAGCTGCTCGCACTCGTTGAGGAGAAGGGCGTTAAGTTCCAGGTAGGCTTCAACCGCCGCTTCGACCACAACCACAAGGCAGTTGCAGACGCAGTCAAGGACGGCACGATCGGCGATCCGCATATCGTTATCGTTTCCTCCCGTGACCCGGAGCCGCCCCCGGCTTCCTACGTTGCAGTTTCCGGCGGTATCTTCTACGATATGATGATCCACGACTTCGATATGGTTCGCTACGTAACCGGTTCCGAGGCTGTTGAGATCTCCGCTGTTGGTTCCTGCCTCGTTAACCCGAACCTGCAGGAAGAGTCCGGCATTCCGGACGTTGACACCGCTGTTGTTACCATGAAGATGGCTAACGGCTGCATCGCTGTCATCAACAACTCCCGTCAGGCAGTTTACGGCTACGACCAGCGCGTAGAGGCGTTCGGCTCTAAGGGCATGGCTTCCGATGCCAACGACCTGCTGAACACCACCACCGTACTGACCAAGGACGGCGCTCACTCCGAGAAGCCGCTGTGGTTCTTCCTCGAGCGTTACAACCAGGCATTCATCAACCAGGTTATCTCCTTCGTTGATGCAATCAACAACGATACCCAGACTGCTGTCGGCGCTATCGACGGCCTGCGTCCGGTTCTCATGGCTAAGGCTGCTACCGAGTCCTGCCAGGCCGGCGGCGTGTTCGTCAAGGTCGGCGAATAACTCTTCTTAGCATTTCTTTCTTCTCTTTTCATATTTCAAATTAGAAAAGCAGCTCCAAATGCTTTTCATTCCCTCAAATACAACAGCAAGACAGTTTTTAAAGTGACCTCTAAAAGTCAGACCAAAATTGTTCAAGCGACCGAAAGGGCTTGCTGCCTGTGAATTACAGGCGGCAGGCCCTTTCGCTTTTCCTTTACTCTACACCTTCATCCTATATACAATTCGTTATATTCCATCTATATATAACAAAATAGTGCTGTTCCCTCAACAGCACTCTTTCCCTTAATACTGATACTTTTTCCGTCCCTTGACGAGAAAAAACACCGAAACCATCACGCCGAGCGCCTCTGCTACCGGAACAGCCAGCCAGATGCCGGTTTCCTGCAAAATCAGCGGCAGGAGCAGCAGCATCGCCACGAGAAACACAAGCGTGCGCGAAAACGAGATGATCGCAGACACGAGACCATCCGAGAGCGCGGTAAACAGCGAGGACGCGAAAATACTCGTGCCCATGAGCAGGAAGCTGACCGCATAAATCGGAAAGCCGTGCATGGCAATCTCGTACACACTGCTGCCGCGCGGCGTAAACAGGGTCAGCGCTGGCTCGAGCGTCAGCCACGAAAGCACATATGTGCCGAGCGAGCACGCCAGCACGAACGTCATGCAGATGCGGAAGATATGCCTCAGCTGCGGGATATTTTTCTCGCCGAATTTGTAGCTGATAACCGGTGCAACGCCCATTGAGAAGCCGAAATACACCGCCGTAAACACGAACTGGAAGTACATTGCAATCGTGATGGCGGCTACACCGTCCTCGCCGCGGTAGCGCATGAACAGCGTATTGAACACGAACGTGGTGATGGCGTTCGCAATGTTGCTGACCATCTCAGATGAGCCGTTGCCGCACGCGGCAGCCAGTGTTGCGCCGTCAAATTTGAAGGGCACAAAGTACAAACTTCCGGTGCGGTTTTTGGTGAAATACACCAGACCAACGATGGACGGCACGCAGTAGCCGAGGCAGGTGGCAATCGCCGCACCGGCAACGCCCATGTTCATCGGGCCCATGAACAGCCAGTCAAGCACCACGTTTGTGATGCCGCCGCCCACCGAGGTCAGCAGACCCAAGCCCGGCTTGCCTGCGGTGACGAACAATGTCTGGAAGGCAGTCTGCAGAAACAGCATGGGTGCAAACACCAGCTGAATGCGTGTGTAAATACGGCAGTCTGCCCACTGCAGCTCACTCGTGCCGAGCAGACGCAGGATAGGGTTCAGAAACAGATTGCCAAACACAGCAAAAATCAGGCCGATGCCCAACGCAACCGCAATCAGCATGGTGAAGTTGCGGCGCGCCTCGTCTGTGCGTCCCTCTCCCTGTCGGCGGGCGATAATAGCGCTGCCGCCCGTGCCGAGCATAATGCCGGTAGCCATCTGCAGGCAGTTGAGCGGATACGACATATTGATTGCGGAAAGCGCGGTTGTGCCGGCAAACCGCGAAATAAACATACCGTCCACGATGGTGTACATCGAGAGCAGCATCATCATTGCAATGTTCGGCAGTGCGAATCGGAGCAGCGATGCGGCGTTGAATTTGCGCGCAAGTGCGTTATTCTGCTCCATTGCGAATCTCCTTTTCAAAAGAATCGGTAAATTTTCGGGTCATTTCCACCATAGCGGCGAACTGCTCCGCACCCATGGCAGCGGCGGCGCGTTCCTCTGCGCGATACAGACCGCATAGCTTGTCCGCTGTGTAGCGCTTGCCGGATCCGGTCAGGCGCAGCGGTTTTTCCTTGCGGCCGGAGACGCTCACCTTTTCCAGATAACCGGCCTGCTCCAGCTCCTGCACCACCGTGTGAATTGTCTGCTTGGGCAGCAGATATATTTTCGATATCCAACCCTGTGTGCAGGTTTCAAACTGGTCGAGCAGATACAGCACGGCTACCGTGCTCGGTTTCATCCTATTCTGTTTTGCCCAGATGTCATACAGCTCATTCTGCCGGTAGATCTGCGCAAAAAAGTCGTTCATTTGTCTGCGAAAATCCATAATACACCTCAATAGTCCTAAATCGTACCGCGCTATTATAGTATGATTCAGGACTATTGTCAAGTAAAAGAAAAGCAGACCCGTAAAAGAGTCCGCTTCAAATTTACCCCATCAACATAGTCCAGAGTGCGCTGAACGGCATAACGAGTATCAGCGCAGGCATGAGATCGACCAGCGGCACGGATTTGATCTTGGAGACACGAAAACCGGCCGACATAGTCAACACGCCGCCGCACGCGGACAAATCCGCGAACATTTCCGGTGTGAGCGCACCGGACAGCAGCCGTCCTGCGGTAAACACGCACAGGAGAATCACGCACTGCGGCAGCGGGATGGCGCAGATGGCCTTGCCGAGCGTGGACGCGAAGATCATCGCAGTGAAGAAGTCCAGCACGGACTTTGCAAACAACAGATTTGGATCGCCCGCGATGCCCTCGGTCAGCGTGCTGTACCAGCCGAAGCCCGAGCAGCAGAACAGCGCGACCGCCGTGATGTAAAACTCCATATCAATATTATCCCCGCCGCGCTCACACCCCCCCCCCGGGGGTGAGTTTTTTCCCCCAGCCGATGAAAAAACCGGCTTGCCCAATCCTCAAGGTGCAGCAGGTGCCCGATGGTAAACCCCACCAGAATCGCCAGCACGACCGCTGTCATGCTGACCGCCTTGATAATGGAATTGATACCGATAGCGATCGAACACATGCCGAACAGCGTCGGCAGATGCTCTTTCAGGCTGTTCGGCAGGACGTGCCCCAGTGCGGAACCGATCACGCCGCCGGCCAGCACCGAGATACAGTTGACAATTACTCCGATTGGCATAGGATTTCCTTCTTTCTCCTTCCCCTTCTCCTCTGTTTTCCATTTTACCGTAGAAAAGCGTCTTTGGCAAGCAAAAGAAAACCGCACAGCCGAAGCTGTGCGGTTTAGGAAGGTTTTGCTTACTTTACGTTCTCACAGAAGCGCATGAGCATTGCCGCTACCTCAGCGCGGGTAGCATTGCCCTTCGGGTCCAGCTTGCTGCCGGACTTGCCGGTAACAACGCCTGCGCCGCACGCCCACTGGATTGCAGGAATCGCGTAGGTGCTTATGCTCTGTGCATCGTCGTAGGAGAGAATGTTGGTGTCCTCACCCACAGAAACGTCGTACTTCTTGTACTGCGCGTAGCGGTACAGGATAGCCGCAAGCTGCTCGCGGGTAACCTTGTCATTCGGGCCGAACTTGCCGCTGCCGTAGCCGGAAACGATGCCGTTAGCATTCGCCCAGGCAACCGCATTTGCGTAGTACGCGCCGGAAGCCACATCCGTGAAGGAAGCCGCCGAGGTGCTCGGCTGGTTCTCCAGGCGGTACAGCACGGTAACGACCATGCCGCGGGTGGTGTTCGCCTTCGGGGAGAAGGTGTTGTCGGCGGTGCCGTTCATCATGCCCTTGCCGGTTACATAATCAACCGCGGAAGCGAACCAGTCGTTCGCGGAAACGTCGTTAAACTTGGTCTTGGACGGGGTTTCGGTGGCCTTAACATAGCTTACGCCAACCTTCACTGCGGAAGCAGGCATGGTGAAGGTGTAAACCGTGTCGCTCTTCTTAACGGTGGAGACCGTCTTGCCGGAGCCGTCGGTAACGGTCAGCTTGTCCAGCTTGTAGCCCTTGTCCGGGGACAGGGTAATGGTGATGGTCGCGCCCTTTTCCGCGGAGGACGGAGAAGCGTTTACGCCGCCGTTGTTGACCGCCGAGGTGGTTACCTTGTAGGTCGTCTTGCCGGAGGAGCTGCCGCCGGAGGAGCCGGAGGACGGCTTGGTGTAGGTGAACTCGTAGGTGTACGGACTTGCATCGCCGGTTACCTTAACCGTAGTGTTTGCACCTGCTACAATGTTCTCCTTCGCAAAGGTCTTTTCGTTGGTAGCAACCTCAAATTTGATGGTCTTTGCAACCGTTACCTTAGTGTCCGGTGCAACAGCCTGCTCCAACTTGATCGTCTTGCCGGACTCTACGCTGTCAACAGCCGCCTGCAGAGTCGGGTATACATTTTCACCGATAGACGCCGCCGGAACGGAAATAACGAACGGGCTGAAGCCGTTAGTGGTGAAAGTCAGCAAATGCTTGCCGTTCTGTTCAGTCACAGTGCCGGTGTAATACTCAACCGTACCGTTGGACTTGGTGTGCTGAATGCTCAGCTTGTCCACACCACTTGCAAAGTCAGCCGGCAACTCCATAGTTACCACAGTTGCCTTGGTAACATTCATGGTGTTGGTTTCTACTATCTTTTCAGCGGTAGCACCATCCTTGGTACCAACAACTACTACATCATACTTCGGGGTAATATCAAGCGTGTAGGCAGATTTATTATACGCCTTCGGCTCTACATCCAGATAAGTACGAACTTCGATTTTTTCCTGATTCGGAACTTCGTCCTTTGCTGCGTCCTGATACTGCTTACCCAGTGTGTTGCTATTATCGCTGATATTAGCTGCTACTTCCTGTGCTGCCTTAGAAATTTCCGGTGCAGAAACTGCCTTTGCAGCAGTAACAATATTGTCCACCTGGTCAGACGGAATATCCTTGTTATTTTTAAGTTCGTCCTTGCTCGGTGCAGACGTTGCTCCAGCAACCGGAACTACCTGCAGGTCATTTGCATCTGCCAGTTCAACATGGAACTTGTAATCGCCGGTAACTGCCTTAGCAATGTACTTCTTTTTGGCATCAGTAGAAGTTGCAAGATACTCGGTCGGGTCAACGGTGAAGTAGCCGCCGGAAATCGACACGCTAGTACCATTACCTACTTTAAGTGCACCATTGATTTTACCACCCACAATAGTAGTAGAAGCCCAGTTTTTCAGGCTATCTGCACTTTTGTTAAGGTATTCGACATCATAGTTAGACAGGCGAATTGCTGCCTTTGTACCAGAAATTACACCATCAGAGATTTTTTCAACTGTGCCATTAGACTTATATTCATCAGAACTAAAATTCCAAATACCCAGACTACCTGCTGTGATAGTGCCACCGCAAATTTCGCCAATAGTACCCCAGTTCTGGATGCAAGATTCATCTGTGGAAGAGAATACACCACCGCTAATCTTGTTTACAGTACCCTCGTTCTTAAAAGCAATAAAATGGTCCTGAGTAAACGTACCACCCGAAATTTCATCAATCGTACCACAGTTGCTGAACAGGGACGAAAAATGACCCAGAGCCAAGAATTCGCCATTAGAAATCTTAGAAATGGTCGCACCCTCAGCATTGTAGACTACATACCAGCTATTACCATTAGCGCTTTCGCTGTCTGTGCTATTATCTACGCTTCGCGTAAACTTACCACCCTTGATTTCGGTAATAGTACCATTATTATAGAGTGCTGCACGACCATGGCTAACATTATCAACAACACCACCGCCAACACTATCCATAATTGTCAGTGTACCATTATTGGTAATGGTATGCTTACGAGCATCATCCGCAACCTTGCTATCCTGTGCAGTTGTGCTGTTTACAATCTTCTTGCCATTCAGGTCGAGCGTAATGGTCTTGCCAGCCGGAATAACAACATTTTCTGTTACGTCTTTCAGCAGAGTAACCGTCTTACCGTCTGCCTCTGCAACCGCAGCTGCAACAGTCTTATAGCCATTCGTGCCAACTGCCGCAACGTAATCCGTGCCAAAAGATGCTTCATCATCAATTACCAGCTTGCCCGTTCCATTCGGAACAAAACGGCCGTACAGATTGGACTGCCCCTCCGGTGCAGTTTTTCCAGTCTGGGCCAGGGTATTGTTGCTTTCCTTAGTGCCCGTAATGGTTACTTCACCGACATTAGCAGTACCAACAACTACGCCAACACGCCAGCCGCCATCATCGGTAGAGTTCAGAATGCAATCCGTCACTGTATTATTGGTAAAGGTATGGTAAGTTGCCGGATTTGCACCAGCATGACCAATAATACCGCCAACAGAACCCTTTGCAGTAATTTTCGTATTTTCTACCGAGCAATTCTGAATGGTAACATAAGTATCAACCGGACCATCGTTGGGATTGTTGTAACCGGAAGTCCAGCCAATCAGACCACCAACACGAGCACCACCATTGCTGACAATCGAGCTGTCAGTCAGATGGCAGTTATCCAGTTCAATCTTGGGCATAGAATCAACATTGTTGATAAATGCACCGATGCCCTGATTACTCGTACTATCATTGATAGTAACATCAGTCAAGGTCAAATCCTTGACAACGATACCAGAAGCGCCCGCAAAGCCACCTGCAAACAGCGGTGCATTCAGACCAGTAATTTTGTGGTTGTTACCCTCCACAGTAACAACACCTGCACCTGTGTAGCCTTGAACAGTAAGCGATGTCCATTGATAACCAGTCAAATTATAATCTTTATCGATGGTAACAGTAACATTGCCTGAACCAGATTCACCAGCATGAACATCAGTAAACAATTTCGACAACGCTTCTCCGTCAGAAGTCGCCGTATTCGCCGCAAATGCCACCGGCGCCATAGTCAGCACCATCATCACAGCGAGAAAAGCCGATAACAATCTTCTTTTCATGTTTAGCCTCCTCAAAATTATTTTTTCCGGCAAAAGCGGTGCCGTTTCGCCTTTCCTTCGCAAAATTTGTACTTAGGAAGGTTTTGTGTCTGAGGGCGAGTACCTCAGACACAAGGGTACCCTTGTGCCACTTTATTTGCCTACATCATATCACTGTTTTACATTTTTTGCAATGATATTTATCACAAATTTTTGTCGATTTGGTGTCGGTTTTGTGTATTTATAACTTTTTCATTGCTTTTGCACAATTGGACCCGACAGTATTTGTACATATCTTCACCGCTTGTGTTTTGCGCCCGGTTATGCTATGGTAAAAGCAGTAATTTGGAAAATTTGTGTTCAACCGCTTCTGAGTCCGTTTTATCGGACACCCGATATGCGATACTCAAAGCATGAAAGGGAGGCATGGCATATGAAAAACGACGATTACGGCTTCTACGGCAAGGGACTTGACGGCTATGTGCACTACCGGCAGGGCATGCAGGAAGCGGCGCGCAATGCACCGAATGCGTCCGGCGGCCGCCGGCCTGTCTCCGCAGAGCAGAAAACAACCGAGCCTGCACCGAAATCCGACGAATCCGGTCAGATCAGCAAGTGGATCCTGCAGCATCCGCTGCATACGGCGTGCATGATCAGCTTGTTTATTGCGCTGACCTGCGTGATTATTGAAAGCCTGGGCGAACCGTCCATCCAGTTTATGGCGGCAACGGCTGTCATCTGCGTGGTTGCCCTGATTTTCCTCGGCATAGAGGTTATCAACTTTATTATCTGGTTTTTCAAAAACTGCTGAGCACCAAAAAACGAGCCGACAGCATGGCTTTCGGCTCGTTTTCTCTTTGTTGCTATACCTGCGGGAAACGCGTATCAGTATCCCTCCGACCGGTTTACGACATTTTTCAGCGGGTTTCCGGTCAAATACCGCTCCAGATTGTCCATGCAGATATGCCAGATCGTGTTCTGCACGTCCGCGCTGCCGCCGAAGCTCGGGCCTGCGATATGCGGCGTGAGCAGCACGTTCTCCATGTCCCACAGCGGACAGTCCGCCGGAAGCGGTTCGGTCTCGAACACATCGAGTGCGGCGCCGCCGAGGTGGCCGTCCTGCAAAGCCGACACCAGATCGTCCGTCCCCGCCAGACTGCCGCGTCCGACATTGACCAGCACCGCGCCTGCTTTCATCGCGTGCAGGCGCTCGGCCGTCAGCAGACCCGCAGTCTCGCGCGTGTTCGGAAGGCAGCCAATGACGATGTCCGCCCGCGGGAGCAGAGCGTCTAACGCATCGAGTGTATGCGCTTCGTCGAAGTCTGCCGGTACGGCCGAAACCGCTGTGCGCTTCACGCCAAGCACAGCTGCGCCGAAGACTTTCAATCGGCGGGCCACATTCGCGCCGATGTCGCCCATGCCGAGTACAAGTGCGGTCTTGCCGGAAATCGTCTCCGCATGGTCGTATTTTTGCCAGATATGCGCCTGTTTATTGCTCCAGTACCGTCCAAACGAGCGGTACAGCGCTACCAGACTGCCAATCGCGTACTCCGCGATGATCGTGCCGAACGCACCGGACGCGTTCGCCAGCACCACGCTCTGCGGCAGGTTTTCCATGCGCGTGTACTTGTCCGCGCCCGCCCAGGTCAGCTGCAGCAGACGCAGGTTTTCGGTCTGCGCCAGCTGGGCTTCACTCGGCTCGCCGAAAATAACCGCAGCCGCGCGAAGCTGCTCCGCGGTCGGGTGTTCGCCGTTCTCCGCGAACGTGAACGCGCACTGCGTGCCGAATCGGGTATTTAATGTCTCGCGCATGGTCAAATCGCACTGCGCAAGCACCAAAACGGATGTTTTTTCGTTCTGCATTGTGTTTTCTCCGTTATCTGTCAGGATATTTACAATTATATAGTAAGGATTTTCGATTTTCAACAATGGGATAATAAAAAGCATCTGCATGAGCAGACACCTTTCAAATTATTTTTATAATTTTATTTCCCGGTTCTTTCTACGCAGATGGGTCGCCAGCGCATACAGAACGGCGATATCCTCCTCGTCCAGACCTGTTAAATCCAGCGTCTGCGTTTTTGCAACACACAGCAGATAGTCCGTCGATACCTTGAAAATCTCAGATAATTCGATAATATACTGTGTACTCGGTACATTCAGGCCCAATTCCCACGCATTTACGCTCGACCGTGTGATGCCCAGCCGCTTTGCCAGCGCGGCCTGTGAGAGGTTGTGACTCTCCCGCAGCATTTTAATTCGTTCCCCTATAATCAGCATACTATCACCTTATTATAGGGTATGCCAATCACGATGATATTACGATATCATTATGATATTCATAATTGACATACATATTTCTTCCAGCTATACTAAAGAAGATAACAGGAGGACTGTACATGGTAATCTTACGAACGCTCTTAGTATGTCTGATCATAGCTCTCATACTCTGGGGAATCTATGCTGCCCTTCGTTCCATGCTATCCAATAAGTGGCTTCATGACGAGGCACGACAGGATGTTGTGCATCTGTTTAATCAAGACTTACCGAAATGGTTGGAAGCAGCTTATACCGCCTTAAACCAGCATTTGCAGACACAGTGCAGCAAATGTGACTGGAGCATAGAAATCACATGCCCCTCCCATGCTGTTATTGATCGATGTCGTATCAACTTTTCCGGTTCGCAAGGTATTATTCTGGACAGTGCCAATCAGCAATTATTCTATTATAAAACAAAGGATTTGCCGGAATTACATGCCCTTCAATGCACAAATGCCCATCCGTTAGAAGCATTTGAGTGTTTTTCTCTTCCCTACTCCGATATTCTCCAGGCACAGCTTATTACTTCAAAACACGCCTATACGCAAATGAAAACGAAAGGCGGCATTTCTCAAGACGCCGCCGAACAGCATGCCGCCGGGCAAACGGTCTATGACAAATTAGCAATCGTTATTCAAAGCAAGAATCCCTATCACCCATATATAGAATTAGACTTTTCTAATCATACCGCGGTATCTGAAATGTGGAAAAGCCTTCAGACCTCCAGTATATTAGGAAATATCTTTGAAACCGAGACTAAATTCAGCATTTCATATGCAGGCTGCGATACCGATATCAAGATTCGGAAGCGTTTCTCCGCTATTCCATCGCTTCCATTCGCTCTGACGTCGATCGGACCGGCACAGCTGAATATGTTAAATCAAACCCTGCTCCATCTGGAAGCGATTGCACAAGTTGATTCGTCCAATTCCGCACCTGTTTCATGATTTTCATAATAAAAAAGCGTCTGCCTAAGCAGACGCTTTTTCCATATTCACTTACGCATCATTCGACAGATGGAACTTATCGAACGCATAGAACACAAGGCTCATGATCATGCCGACGATAGCGGCGAGGGTCATGCCGGAGAGCGATACATCGCCCAGCGCCAGCGTAACGCCGGACAGGCCGGTAACAAAGATAACCGAGGTCAGGATCATGTTGCGGTTCTTGCTGTAATCCACATGGTTGTCAACCAGGATACGCAGACCGGAGGTGCCGATCATGCCGTACAGCAGGAACGAGATACCACCGATAACTGGACCCGGAATCGTCTGGATAAGCGCCGCCAGCGGGCCGACGAACGAGCAGATGATGCTCAGCACAGCCGCGCCGCCGATAACGCGCACGGAGTACACCTTGGTGATAGCCATAACGCCGATGTTCTCACCGTAGGTGGTGGTCGGCACCGAGCCGATAAAGCCGGAGATCATGGTCGAGAAGTTATCCGCGAACAGCGAGCGATGCAGACCGGGGTCTTTCAGCAGATCGCGGCCGATGACCTTGCCGGTGACGAGCTGATGACCGATATGCTCGTTTGCGATAACCAGAAGGACCGGAAGAATGATCAAAATCGCGTTGATGTCAAACTTCGGGGTCTGGAAATTCGGAATGGAGATAAAGCTGGTGTGCAGCGCATCAATGATGGTCTGGGTTTCGATAACACCGGTGAGCACACCCGCGATGTATCCACAGATGATCGCGATCAAAATCGGGATAGTCGAGAAGAAGCCGCGGAACAGCACGCTGCCGAATACCGCAACGGCCAGCGTTACGAGGAACGTGATGACCGTGCCAGTGGTGACGCTGTCACCGACAATGCAGCCGGTAGAAGCCGCAGAGCCTGCCAGCTCCAAGCCGATCAGCGCAACGACCGGACCCATGGCAGCAGGCGGCAGAACGACATTGATCCAGTCCGTACCGCACTTATAGATAATGAACGCGAGCACACAGCCGCACGCACCTACGACAACAAAGCCGCCGAGCGCGTACTGATAACCCCAGTTGTTGATAACGATGGTCGCCGGTGCGATAAACGCGAACGACGAGCCGAGATACGCGGGCGCCTTGCCCTTGGTGATGAGGATGAACAGCAGCGTGCCGATACCGTTCATGAACAGCACGATCGCCGGGTTCATCTTGAAGATGAACGGCACGAGCACGGACGCGCCGAACATCGCAAACATATGCTGGATGGACAGCGGCACGAGCAAGCGCGGCGGCACCTTTTCCTCTACCTGAATGATTCTGTTGCTTTGCATCGTTTTTTCATTCCCCCTAAAAAATTTCTCTTTTACCAAAACCCGTCAGCGAAACAGATTTTTGATCTGCTCCATCCGGGCACACGTCATATTATATCCCATTTCATAGCCCCATTCCAGCTTTTTCACGTCTTTTTCAAAGCTGTTCAGCGATTTTTCCGGCTGAAGGAGCACGGTGTCCTGCGGTTTGTTTTCCGCAAGGCGGTGACAGAAGCAAACTGTCTCGTTGTAGTGCTTGGCACGCTCAAGCAGCACCTTGGGCATTGCCGGATATTTGCGTTTCAGCCACTTTGCGGTGAACTGCACGCCGCGTCCAAGCGTTTTGCGGTAGCTTTCCGGCTGCGTGAGCACGATCAGATTGCGCTCGTTGCCGTCGTGCAGGCTGCGCAGAATCGGGATTGGGTCGGCCAGACCGCCGTCGTAATAGGTCTCGCCGTCCATCTGCACCGGCGGAAAGTAGATTGGGATGGCGCAGGTCGCTCGCAGCATCGTGCACGGACGATCCATGCGCATGCCGTCGAGGTATTCGGCCTTGCCGGTCTTTGCATTGGTAACACCCACCAAACATTTACCCTGATATTTGTGAAATTCGTCCCAGTCAAACGGCACAAGCTGGTTCGGGATAGTATCGAACACGAAATCCGTACCGAAAATGGAGTGGTCGTGCAGCAGGTTGCGCGCGCCGAAATAGCGCTTGTCGCCACGATACTGCCGCAGTATGTTAATGTTGCGCTCGCGCTGCCGCGAGAGATACGACGCCGCATAGGTGATGCCGGCGGAAACGCCGATGACGTAATCGAACATGATGTCATTATCGAGCAGCGCATCCATCACGCCGCAGGAGAATACCGGGCGGAAAGTTCCGCCTTCTAAGACTAAACCGGGCATAATTAACCTGCCTTTCCTGCTATTTTTCTGAAATCGAGAGAGTTTTCGTATTGTTCGGCACACGCTGTCTGGTGCTGTGAAAATCCACGCTATTTTACAAAAAGACAGACCAACAATCGAAATCATCGGTCTGTCTTTCTGACTCTCAGCGGAAAACCGCCGAGTAAAATGCTATTGAATTAGCCGATCATCTTTGCGGTGCTTACCTTGATGCCGGGGCCCATGGTAGAAGCAATAACGCAGGAACGAACGTACTGACCCTTTGCAGCAGCCGGCTTAGCCTTGATGATAGCACCCATCAGAGCGTCGAAGTTGTCCTGCAGCTTCTCAGCACCGAAGGAAGCCTTGCCGATCGGGCAGTGGATGATGTTGGTCTTGTCGAGACGGTACTCGATCTTACCAGCCTTGGACTCCTGAACAGCCTTGGTAACGTCCATAGATACGGTACCAGCCTTCGGGTTCGGCATCAGGCCCTTAGGACCAAGCACGCGGCCCAGACGGCCTACAACGCCCATCATGTCCGGGGTAGCGATAACTACGTCGAACTCAAAGAAGTTCTCCTTCTGGATGCGCTCCATCAGGTCCTCTGCACCAACGATGTCTGCGCCTGCAGCCAGAGCCTCGTCAGCCTTTGCGCCCTTAGCGAATACAGCAACGCGAACCTGCTTGCCGGTGCCGTGGGGCAGAACGATAGCGCCGCGAACCTGCTGGTCAGCGTGACGGGAGTCAACGCCCAGCTTTACGTGCAGCTCGATGGTCTCATCGAACTTAGCCTTCGCGGTGGAAACAACGGTGGAAAGCGCTTCAGCCGGATCGTACTGCTTGGTGCGGTCGATCGTCTTTGCGCTGTCTACATACTTTTTACCTTTATGCACAATAAATCCTCCTTAAGTGGTTAAGCGGGAACTTGAATAACCCTCCCACTGTATGCGGCAGATAGCCGCAGCTTCGTACAACAAATAAAAACCGGAGATTACTCCTCGACGGTGATACCCATCGAACGGGCGGTGCCCGCGATCATGCTCATAGCAGCCTCGAGAGAAGCGGCGTTCAGGTCGGGCATCTTGGTCTCTGCGATCTTCTGGCAGTCAGCCTTGGACAGCTTTGCAACCTTGGTCTTGTTCGGTACAGCAGAACCGGACTCGATGCCGCAAGCCTTCTTGATCAGAACCGGCGCCGGAGGCGTCTTGGTAACGAAGCTGAACGAACGGTCAGCATAAACCGTAATGATAACCGGAATGATCATGCCGGCATCGTTCTTGGTGCGCTCGTTGAATTCCTTGGTGAAAGCCATGATGTTTACACCGTGCTGGCCGAGAGCCGGACCTACCGGGGGAGCCGGGGTTGCCTTGCCTGCGGGAATCTGGAGCTTGATATAACCTACTACTTTCTGTGCCATGTTGAAAGGTTCCTCCTTCAAAAAATGTGGTGGCTGGCGAGTTCCTAATTGGCACGGAACTCTCCCACTTGCCGTAAATGCGGAAATCTATCTTCCGCTCATTGTCACTCGTCGAGAGTTTCAACCTGATCGAGCTCAAGCTCGACAGGGGTTTCGCGGCCGAACATGGAAACGGTTACGTTTACCTTGTTCTTATCCGGCTCAACCGACGATACAACGCCGATAAAGCCTGCCAGCGCGCCGTCGATAACGCGAACACTGTCGCCTGCGGCGTAGTTTACCTCGATCTCGCGCTTTTCCACGCCCATTGCGATGATCTCTTCCTCAGTCAGCGGAATCGGCTTAGAGCCGCCGGACTTGTCCTGACCCAGAAAACCGGTGCAGCCGCGCGTATTGCGGACCAGATACCAGGTTTCATCGGTCATGATCATCTTAACGAGCACGTAGCCCGGGTACAGCTTGCGCTCTACCTCGCGGCTTTTGCCGTCCTTTACCTCAACGACCTTCTCGGTCGGGATGTTGACGGCTTGGATCAGGTCATGCAGCTTGCGGTTTTCGACCGCTTTTTCGATCGAAGAGGCTACCTTGTTTTCGTAGCCGGAGTACGTATGAACAACGTACCATTTTGCAGCGTCTGACATTGTTGCCTCCTTTTAAGTTAGGCGGCGAAATGTTTAAGCAGCGTCTGGACACCAAGACCGAATACGATGTCAAGCACCCAGATGAAAATGCCGATGATGACTACGCAGGCGATAACGACCAGCGTATTATTCGTCGTCTGCTCACGGGTGGGCCAGACGATCTTACGGCATTCGCTCTTCAATTCGCGGAACCACTTGCCGATACGAGCAAAGAGACCGGGCTTTTTCGCTTTGGTTTCTTCAGCCATTAAGCTACTTCCTTTCCCTTACTTCGTTTCGCGGTGAAGCGTGTGCTTCCGGCAGAAACGGCAGTACTTGTTCATTTCCAGACGATCCGGATCATTCTTCTTGTTCTTCATTGTGTCATAGTTTCTCTGCTTGCACTCGGTGCAGGCCAGCGTGATCTTTACGCGCATAGATAACGGCACCTCCTTTTAATATCTCGCTTCGTTTCCGTATCCCTGTGACACGGCTTGAAGCTAATTGCCTCCCTCTGTCAGCGTTCCGACGTCAACTTTTCAGACACACGAAAAATAGGCGCAAAAAAAGAACCTGCATAGGTGTTTTTAGTATAGCATGTGAGCGATTTACGGTCAAGCATTTTTTCTGAAAAAGTGCTGATTATTTTCGTTTTTTATGGTATACTCAGGGTAATCACACGGGCAGAAAACACCGATTTGAAAAACTGCCCAAGAAACAGGAGTATGACTATGCGTATTTTGGGCATTGATTACGGAGACGCCCGCACCGGCCTTTCGATCTCCGATCCTTCCGGCTTTCTTGCCGGTTCGCCGAGCGTCATCCATGAGTGGAACTACGCCAAGCTGATGGACAAGCTGGTGGCCTTCATTCAGGAAAACAAGATCGAGGAGATCGTCCTCGGCCACCCGAAGAATATGGACGGCACGGTTGGCCCTCGCGCCGAAAAGTGCGAGACTCTGGCGAAGGAACTGGAGGAGCGCACCGGACTGCACGTTGTGCTGTGGGACGAGCGCCGCACGACGGTCGCCGCACACGAAATCCTGCACCGCAGCGGCAAGAAGGAAAAAAAGCACCGCCAGAGCGTCGATGCCGTTGCAGCAACGCTTATCCTGCAGGGCTATCTTGATTTTAAGCGCCGCCAGTAATTTCCGTTTTACCTATTTATATAGTATCTTTCGGCACCTGTTCCCCGCAGGTGCCGTTTGCTTTTCCAATAACTTCTTTCGATAAGAAACATTTCTTGACGATTTGGATTTTTTCTGCTACAATAAGAAAAACTTCAATACTTTACCGTGTGCAAGTCCCGCTGCATGCGGTTTTTGTTTCTAAGGAGAACCATCCATGTCTATTCTTTTCAGCCTGCTCACAAACCCGGTCACGATATCCGTACTGGTGCTCTGTGTTCTGTGCCTGACCGGTTTGAATGTGCTGCTGTCCATGCTCATCGCGTGCATCATCGGCGGCGTGGCCGGCGGTATCCCGCTGCTGAACGCGCCCGAGGGCACGCAGACCGTTATGCAGCTGCTGACCGGCGGCTTTGCCAGCAACGCTACGACTGCGCTGGCGTACATCCTGCTCGGCACGTTTGCCACCTGCATCGCCACGACCGGTCTGGCCGATATTCTGTCGAAAAAGCTGTCACGCCTGCTCGGCGGACACAAGCTGGCGCTCATCGGTGTGCTGACGCTCGTTGCCTGCCTATCGCAGAACCTCATTCCGGTGCATATCGCGTATATCCCGATTCTCGTGCCGCCGCTGCTCGGCATGATGAACCGTATGCGGCTTGACCGGCGTGCCGTTGCGTGTGCGCTGGCGTTCGGCCATAAAGCGCCGTATATCACCATTCCGTTTGGTTTCGGATTGATTTTCCAGCGCGTTATCGCGGATAATCTGAGTGAAAACGGTCTTTCTGTAACGGTCAAGGACGTTACCGCCGCCAACTGGAGTATTGGCGTTGCCATGCTGATCGGTCTGTTCATCGCCGTATTTGTCCTGTACCGCAAGCCGCGGGACTACCACGACATTGAAGCAGACACCTCCGCTGCCGAGGTAATTTCGGAAAAGCTCGAGTACCGCCATTATGTCATGCTTGCCGCCGCGATTGTTGTCGCAGTCGTGCAGGTGATCAGTCAGGATCTGGCGCTTTCCGCGCTGTGCGGCCTGATCATCATCATCGTGTTCCGCGCTATCAAATGGAGTGACATTGACGAGCAGATCGAGGGCGGTATCCGTCTGATGGGTCAGATTGCCATTATTATGCTGGTGGCAGGCGGCTACGCCTCGGTCATCAAGGCCACCGGCGGCATTGACGCGCTCGTTAACGCCGGTATTTCCGCCGTAGGCGGCAGCAAGGCTGTCGCTGCGGTTGTCATTACGCTCATCGGTCTGCTGGTGACGATGGGTATCGGCACCTCGTTCGGCACTGTGCCTGTGCTGGCTGTGCTGTTCGTGCCGATGTGCAGCTCGCTTGGGTTCTCCACTCCGGCTACTATTCTGCTCATCTCAGCCGCCGCTGCCCTCGGTGATGCAGGCCCGCCCGCGTCCGATACTACGCTCGGCCCAACCTCCGGTCTCAACGCTGACGGTCAGCACGACCATATCCGCGATACCTGTATCCCAACGTTTATCGCGTTTAATATTCCGATTATGATCTGCGCGATTTTGATGTCGCAGGTGCTGTAAAATAACACCCCTGCAATAATATTAAGGTTTAAGGCGCGGCCTCCAGCTGCGCCTTTTCTCCGCCGTGACGATAAAAACGCTCAAGATTAATATGCTCCCCCTGTAGAAGACAAAGAATTAGAAAAGTCTTCTATAGGGGGAGCATATCAGATTACTCGAGCGTTTTTATTTTATCCACAGCAATGTGGATAACTCAGTGGAAAGCTACTCCGTCTTTTCAGCCAGAATTTCAGCAATATCGTCAACCAGCTGTTCCCAGTCATCCTCGGTGCCCTCGGTCTGCAGAAAACCGGTACCCATATCGTTGACAAAGGCGTGTCCAATGTCGATATAGCTGTCGTAATCCGGCTCATGATAGCCGTATTCCGTGCCGAGCAGCACGATTTCGTCGCATTCATCGCCCTGCAGATGCGCCATCGCTACATTGAGAAAGCCGTTTTCCGCCATGCTGTCGTCATCGTCCGGCGCCGCCCATGCACGCTCCCAGTATTCATCCTCATCCTCGTTGAACAGGCCGTCCTTGTAATAGTCCAGCTCACGCCGAATGCTCTGCTTGAGAAAATTTCGGTCCATGTTGTTCGCTCCCCTTTTCTCTGTTTTGCGACTTTATTATAGCATGTGCAACTCGTTTTTCAAGTCGGTAAATTATCCACAAACTTGTGGACAAATTTGTGCGCAATTTCTTTTCATACACGCTCCGCTGTGCTATACTGCTGACAGAACCATCAGGCGAACCGAGGAACCCAGCATGAAAACATTAGGCATTGACATCGGCACCACAACGATCAGCGCGGCTGTGCTCGAAGACGGGCAGTTTCTCGCCAGCGAAACGCGGGCAAACGGTGCCTTTATTCCGTCTGCGCTGACGTGCGCACGCGAGCAGGACGTGGAAAAGATCACACAAATCGCACTTTCTGTTATCGAAACGCTGTTTGAACGCTATCCGGATATTCATTCCATCGGCGTGACCGGGCAAATGCACGGCATTCTGTATGTGGACGCGGACGGCAATGCCGTCAGTCCGCTGTACACCTGGCAGGACGCACGCGGCAGCCTGCCGCACAGCAAAACCGAAAGCTGGGTGCAGTATCTCACGCGCGAGACCGGATGCCTTGCCGCAGTCGGTTTCGGTCTGGCAACGCACGCGTACAACCTTGCCGCCGGACTTGTGCCGCCCGCCGCCGTCACCTGCTGCACCATCGGTGACTACCTTGCCATGCGGCTGTGCGGATCGGCTGCGCCGCGCATGGATGACAGCAATGCCGCAAGCATCGGCTTCTTCGATGCTGAACGCTGTGCTTTCGACCAAAACGCTCTGCAAAAAGCCGGTATCGACCCGAACTTTGTCCCGCAGCTTGCCGCCGAGCCGGTAATCGGGCACTTCCGGAATGCGGCTGTCTGTGCCGCCATTGGTGACAATCAAGCCAGCTTTCTGCGCTCGGTGCGCGACAAAACCGCCGAAATGCTTGTGAATGTCGGCACCGGCAGTCAGTTTTCCGTGTTCACGCCGCACTATCTGCAGGCAGACGGCTTAGAGACCCGTCCCATGCCGGGCGGCGGCTATCTTCTGGCCGGTGCTTCGCTGTGCGGCGGACGCGCTTACGCGCTGCTCGAGCAGTTTTTCCGCTCCACCGCGTCCATGCTCGGCACGGAGGTGCACAGCTGCTACGACGCAATGGCGCGTCTGCTGGATGAAAATCCGCGTCCGGATGATGTGCCTGCCGTCTGCACCCTGTTTGAAGGCACGCGCGCAGACAGCAGCCTGACCGGCAGTATTTCCGGCCTTACAACGCACAATTTCACGCCTTTACACCTGATTTACGGTGTGATGGACGGCATGGCCGACGAGCTGCATCGAATGTACACCGCGTATCGGCAGGCCGGCGGCACGCCGAAAAGGCTGATCGGCTCGGGCAACGGTCTGCGGCAGAACCGGTATCTGCAGCAGCGCTTTGAGTCTGCCTTCGGCTGTCCGCTCACGCTGTCCGACGGCCGCGAGGAAGCTGCCGCAGGCGCGGCGCAGTTCGCCGCCGAGCAGCAGATTTGACAGCAAAAAAGCTATCGAAAAGTCATATCATCAATATTCTCAAATATTTCGCGCGTTAGCGCGCATCAAATAGCATTTGCTTTGCAAATGCAAAAAATCCGGGGACATGCACCTCGGATTTTTGACTTCTGGAGGGAGAAAGTTTCGACCATCGGGAGGAACTTTCGTACGACTTTGGAACGGCCCACGGTCCGTTCCTGCTTGTCGGCGAAACTGTAGTTTCGCGACAGCTTATGCAAAATGGAACAGATTGAGTCCGATCACATCGTCATATTTACGGTCGATCTTGCCGTCGATCATCCGGATTACCATCTCGCAGGTTGCGCTGACGACCGCGCGGTTGAGGTGTCCGCCGAACACCTGTCCCCGCTCATTGCCCGCGCTCAGGTGCAGATGGCAGTAAAATCCGTCGTTCATCGTGTCGATCGTGCCGGTCAGCGACACAATCTCAAAGCTGCCCTTGAAATCGTTCGCGTAATACTTCTTTTCCGCAACATTGTACACGCCGACCGTAAAATCATTGATCGCACCGAGCGCCTGCACGCTTGCGAGCGCAATCTGCTCCTTGAGAGCCACCGCCTTCACCTGCTCTAAAATCTCCTCGCCGCGATCCATACGGACGAGAATCGTATCGTCAAATCGTTTGTAATCCATATTGCGCCTCCCGTTCTCTCATAATTGTAGCATTTCTGCGTTCAAAATGCAATTTCCGTTCCCGCTCGGCGCGGTGCTGTGCTATAATCAGAGTAACCATCAGGGTTCGGAAAGGATGGAATGCTATGCAAGCCTTCAAAAAAGTCGATATGGAAAGCTGGCCTCGCCGTGAGCACTACCGCTACTATACCGAGGCTCTCAAGGTCGAATTCAACATGACGGCGCCGGTGGATGTGCAAAACCTGCTCCGTTTCTGTCATGCACACGGCTGTAAATTCTACGCAGCGGCGATTTACTGCGTCACCAAGGCACTCAACCGCATCGAGAACTTCCGCATGTTCAAAAACGCGGACGGCGAACTCTGTGTCTGGGATAAAATCGTGCCGAATTTCACGTTCTTTCATCCGGATGACTGCACGTTTTCCGACTGCTGGACGGACTTTTCCGAGGATTTCCCCACGTTTTACAACGCCATTACCGCAGATATGCAGACCTATAAGGATGTCAAGGGCATCAAGACCAAGCCGAACCAGCCTGCGAATTTCTACTGCGTATCCTGTACGCCGTGGACGGCGTTTACCGGCTGCGGCAGCCGCGTCGCGGACGGACAGCCTGCATACTTCCCCATCGTTGTCATGGGCAGGTATGAAAAATGCGGCGGCAAGGTCAATATGCCGGTCAATATCACCATCGCACATGCGGTAGCAGATGGATACCACGCAGGCCTGTTCTTCCGGTATCTGCAGGAAGAACTCGATTTCTTGCGCTAACTATACAAAAATCCACGCTCTTCTTTGTGAAGAGCGTGGATTTTCTTATTCATTCTGTCCAAATATTGCCCCGTCCAGCATCAGCACATCCTCCATCGGAATCACCGTGCCGTCTGTCAGGGTCAGCCGCCGCACGAATTCATCCGCCTTTTTGACCACACCGGAAACTGTGCGGTATGCACCGCCGGATTTGCGTTCATCCGGCACAAAATAGGTGATCTCCACCTCGGGTTCTGCATCAAGCACGGAAAGCAGCAGCTGATACCGCTCGTTGAGCGCGGTCAGCATGGTCTCATCCAGCTCGATTTTACGGTCGGTCAGCCGCGCTGTCTCACGGATAACACCGGCATATCCGGTCAGCGCCGCAAACGGTGAAAACTGCGCCGCACGGTCGCTTATGGGCATCTGCGGATGGGTTGGGGAGACATGATGCGGCAGATTCATAATCCCGGCGTATTTTCGATTGTCTATTACGGACATGCTTCACCTGCTTTCTTCTACTGCGTTTCGTCCAGAAAAACCCACAGCAGCTCATGTGCGTCTGCGGAACTCCGGTCGGCCATGGTGATTTTGAGATGTACCCGGCTGCCGTCCCGTATCTGATAGGTCATCTTCAGCGAACCATGCGCCGCAATCTGCTCCTCTATATAGCTGTAATCCAGCAGCTTTGCAAATTCGTCATGATACTCCGGGTGGACCAATTCGCGGCAGTACTCACGCACGGAAGACATAAACGCATGATGATTATTCTCCAGCATGGTCTTAAAATATGACGGAACATAGATATACCGACAGGTATCCTGCTTGGTATTGACCATGTACACTCCCCTGTAAAGCGGTGCGATCGCCTGCAGAAAACGGGTGACATCCTGCTTTTTGATGAGCAGCTGCTCCAGCTTGTCGTCGATGATACGCATTTGACGGATACCGCCGTTATTGCGGTAAAACTCCATCTTGTCATGCCGCATGGCCGTTTCAGCCTGATTGACCGTCTCGTTCAGCGTCTGTCTGTCCGTGCTCTCAGACACGCCGACCGAGACCTCATACCCCATCTCACGGATTGTGTCGCAGAACGCCGCAAGGCTTTCTGCAAGCTCCTCCGGCTGACGCGCCGGACACAGCAGGACGAACTCGTCACCGCCGATGCGGTACGCGCAGTCATCCGGGAAATACTTTCGAATCCCGTCCGCAATCGAGCACAGCATGTGGTCGCCGGCCTCATGTCCCAAGTGGTTGTTGATCTCATGCAGGCCGACGGCATCCATATAAATGCAGGTCAGCCGCGCATAATTCGCCAGCTGAAAGACCTTGAGGTCGTGCTCGTACTTGCAGCGCGTGTACAAATGGGTCAGCACATCATGATTATAGTAGTCCTCGGAATGGTCGGCTGTATGGTGCGACAGCTGCAGTTCCTCTTCACCGAGCACGATGGGCTGACCGTTCTCACCGTTCTTGAGTGAAAGCGTGATTTCCATATTTTCATCCAGAATCATATCATCCGGATATCGTTTTTCCAAATATTCCGCTACCAGACGCAGGACATTTCCGGCGTGATAGCCTTTTTCGCAGATAATTTTCATTTGCCTTCTCCGTATGCAGCTGCCTTGCGGCTTCGCAATCCTTCCAGAAAAGATATATTTCCCATATTATTATGAATATATTATATTTCCTTTGATTGCCATATACAAGGATGACTGCCTGAAATGTCGAATTTTCGACACAGAACGTCCGTGAAGAGGCAGAATCAGGCAATATATTTACATTGCCTTAGGGCAATACCGCATAATTGAACAAGAGCGATTTGCGAGCAAATTTTGCGTGC
>OGPM01000890.1_pt1 | contig 27679 bp, 22 predicted proteins | sample 1552961 | NCBI WGS metagenome assembly OGPM01 (sample SAMEA2580304, study PRJEB22360) | human gut metagenome | biome: human gut; feature: human-associated habitat; material: faeces | place: Denmark | collected 2008/2010
GCGGCCAAGGCCGCAGACACGCTCGCCGGCAGCGCCGCCCCCCGCCTTTCCGGCGGGCAGGCACAGCGTCTGGCATTGGCCCGGACGCTGGCCCATCCCCGCCCGGTGCTGGTGCTGGATGACCCCTTCTCGGCACTGGACCGCAGCACCGAGGATGCGATCTTTGCCGAGCTGCAGGCGTATGCCAGGGATAAGGTGGTGTTCCTGATCTCCCACCGGCTGTACCATTTTCCGCAGATGCAGCAGATTATCTTTATGGAGGGCGGCAGAACCACCGTTGGCACCCACGAGGAGCTGATGGCAGCGGTTCCGGTCTACCGCCAGCTGTATGAAAGCCAGACCGGCCTGAAAGGGGGAGAGGGCGCATGAAAAAGAAAAATGATCACGGCGTGTTTGCTGCCGTCCGGATGGCAGCGGCTTCGCACCGCCTTCTCACGGTGGGGACGGTGCTGTGTGTGGCAGCTTCGGTGGCGGCATCCCTGCTGCCGCCCCTGCTGCTGGCCCGGGTCATCGACCGTCTGACCGCGGGCCTCCCGCTGTCCTTTCCGGCCGTGCTGTTCTACTTCGGCAGCCTTGCACTGGAAGGTGTGCTCACCTCGGCGCAGGAAAGCCTGCTGGTGCTCTTTGGCCAGAGGATGACCCATGCCCTGCGCTCGGAGATGTCCCGGAAGCTGAGCCGCCTGCCCGCCGGTACACTGGCAGAGCAGAACCCCGGCGAGGTGGCCGCCCGCTTTTCGGGCGATGTGGACACGGTGGAAGCCCTGTTTACTTCCGGCATCATCAGCATGGCAGCAGATGCCTGCCGCATCGTCTCCATCATGGGGGTCATTGCGGTGAAAAACACCGGCCTTGCGCTGATCCTGCTGCTGGTTCTGCCGCTGTTTGCCGTGTTTACCCGTCATGTCCAGAAGCGGATGCTGGCCGCGCAGCTGGACAACCGCCGCGCGGTCGCCGCTGTCTCCGGGCAGGTGCCCGAGACCCTGCACAACATCCGCACCATCCGGGCGCTGGGGCTGGAGGATTACATGGAGCGCCGGTATGACCGGTGCATCGGTGACAGCTATGCCGCCATGGAGCGCACCAATTTTTATGATGCCGTCTATTCGCCGGTGGTGCTGCTGCTGAATGCCGTTGTGGTCGGCATCGTGATGCTGCTCTCCGCTTCGGGGAACGCACAGCTTCTGACCCTGTTCGGCATGTCGGTGGGCACTTCGGTGGCCGTCATCAACTACATCTCCCGCATCTTCGCCCCCATCGAAAGCCTGGGCATGGAGATCCAGACCATCCAGTCGGCCATGGCGGGTGTCAGACGCATCGATGCCTTTCTCGACCAGCCGGAGCGCACGATCCCGCCCGCGCGCAGGGAGGCTGCCCGGGGCGATGTGGAATTTGCGCACGTCACCTTCGGCTATGGGGAACGGCACGTTCTGAAGGATTTTTCCATGACCGTGAAACAGGGGGAGCAGGTCACGCTGGTGGGCCGCACCGGTGCGGGCAAGAGCACCGTGTTCAAGCTCCTGCTGGGCCTGTATCAGCCGGAGGCCGGTACGGTGACCATCGGCGGCGTGAAGGTGGGGGACATCACCGACCGGGAGCGCCGCACCTGCATCGGCTGTGTGGAACAGCATTTCTCCCGCGTGCCGGGCACCGTGCTGGAACAGATCACGCTGGGAGACCCGCAGATCACCGGGGAAATGGCAAGGGCTGCCGCCGCACTGGCCGGGATCGATGCTGCCATCCGGGCTCTGCCGGAGGGTTATGACACCGTCTGCACCGAGGGCATCTTCTCGCAGGGCGAGTGGCAGCTGCTGTCCATTGCCCGTGCCGCCGCCGCAGACCCCGCCGTGCTGCTGCTGGATGAGATCACCGCCAATCTGGATGCCGAAACCGAGGCTCGTGTGCTGGCGGCTCTGCGCCGCGCGTCCGCGGGCCGCACGGTGCTCTCTGTCTCCCACCGCGTCTATGAGGATCTTGGCGGCAGAACGATCGAGATCAGGACCCGGGAATGACGTATGATAAAAACGCCCCCTGTGCGCCGCAGCAGGCACACAGGGGGCGTTGTGGTATGCTCAATTCTTTTCGATGTAGACGCTGGTGGAGGGGAAGGCGAAGTCCACGCCGTCTGCCTGCATCACGTCCATGATGTTCAGGTTCAGATCATTCTGCTGCTGCAGGAAGGTGGCATAGACGTTGGTGGTCAGGTAGGCCGAGATGAGGAGGTTGATGCTGGAATCGCCAAAGCTGGTCAGCCGGACGATGTTGGTGCCCTTGTTGGTGTAAGGGCTGTTGTCCAGCATGGCCTGCAGGTCAGCCATCAGCTTTTCCAGCTGGGCACGGGTGGTGCCGTAGGTGACACCCAGTGTGAACTTATAGGGCCGCATGGTGCGCAGGGCTGCGTTCTGGACAGTGGAGGCGCAGATCTGGCTGTTGGTGATAATGATTACGCTGTGGTCCATGGAGCGGATGCGGGTGGAGCGGAAGTTGATGTCGATGACCTCGCCCTCCACATTGCCCACGGTGATCCAGTCGCCGATGGAAAAGGGTTTGTCCAGCAGGATGACGATGCCGCTGAACAGGTTGCTGGCGCTTTCCTGCGCGGCCAGCGAGATGGTCAGGCCCACAAGACCGGCACCGGCTACGATGCTGCCGATGGGGAAGCCGACGATCTGCGCACAGGTGGCAACACCCAGAATGATGACCAGCACTTTGTAGGTGGTGTCCAGCAGGGAGCGCAGGGTCTTGTTGCTCCGGATTTCCGGGCTGCAGGAGGCCAGCAGCAGGTCGGCTACCTCAGAAGCATTGTACAGGCCCTGACAGAACAGGAGGGTCGTTGCGATCTTATAGGCCGTGAACAGAAACTTTGTCAGGCCCGGAATGGCCCACGGCAGGCTGGTCAGGGCCAGGTACAGGCCGCTGTAAAAGGCCATCCGCGCCAAAGGGCTCTGTAAGCTGCGCAGGAGGATGGGCGTGGCGGCAAAGTGCCAGCTGCGGGCCTGCAGAGCGGGAAAGATCTTCCGGCGCAGCAGCCAGCCGACCAGAAGCCCCGCAAAAACGATGACAGCGGCGCAGACAGTCCGGGCAGCCAGCGCCCACCAGCCCTCCAGCAAAAAAGGCCCGATCTCGAACCCGAGGTCACGAACGGTAAAAATCATGGCAAAAAGCTCCTTGTATCAAAAATTGTAACATCCTGTCCCACAGTATACCATATCCGGTCCGTGCAGGGCAAATAAAAAAGGGGTTGACAAGGCGGAGCAGCCGCGTTATACTCTTGGCCAGAAAGTTCGTTTCAGGGCGGGGTGAGATTCCCCACTGGCGGTACAGCCCGCGACCACCCGCAAGGGTGCTGACCCGGTGAAACTCCGGGGCCAACGGTATAGTCCGGATGCAAGAAACGGCAGGCAATACGATTTGTCTACGCGCCCTGTTGCAGTGTTTGCTGCGGCAGGGCGCGTTTTTGATTGTCTTCCCGGTTCCGAACCACGCGAAAGGAGCTTTCCAATCTTTGATTTGGGGCCAGAACGCCCCGGGAGGATATTACCATGAAGAAAAACACGACCCGCAACCTGACCGTTGCCGCCATGCTCAGCGCGGTGGCCTTTATCCTGATGTTCATCGAGTTCCCGCTCCCGATGCTCATCCCGTCCTTCGTCAAGATGGACTTCTCCGACCTGCCCGCTCTGCTGGGTGCCTTTGCCCTTGGCCCGGTGTACGGCGTGATCATCAGCTTTATGAAGAACCTGCTCCATGTGGTCATCAAGGGCACCTCTACCGCACTGGTGGGTGAGCTGTGCAACTTCATGCTGGGTGCGGTGTTCTCCGCACTGGCCGGTTACCTCTACAAGCACCACAAGAGCCGCAAGAACGCCATCATCGGCGCAGTGGCCGGTGCCGTGGCCATGGCCCTGTTCAGTGTGCCGTCCAACTACTTCATCACCTACCCGGCCTACGTCAAGTTCTACCACATGCCGCTGGAAGCCATCCTGGGTATGTATCAGGCTATCCTGCCCTCTGCCAACAGCCTTATCAAGTGCCTGGTCATCTTCAATATGCCCTTCACTCTGGTCAAGGGCCTGCTGGATGCCCTGATCTGCATGTTGATCTATAAGCCGCTCTCTCCCATCCTGCATGGCCGGAAGTGAGTGACAGAACAAAAAAGAAAGGACGCGAGAGCGTCCTTTCTTTTTTGTATCGATTCGATTTAAGACAGCGCGCCCTTTTTCAGCCACTTGCCCCGGGCAAGGCGGATGAGGAACAGCAGGCCCCGGATGCTTAATTCGCAGCACATGGCACCCCAAACGCCCATCAGGCCCAGCCGGGGAGCCAGCAGGAACGCCAGCGTCAGCCGGATGCACCACATACTGAATATGTTCAGCACAAAACAGGAGGTGCTGTCGCCCGCACCCTGCATGGCACCGCTGGCCACGATGGAGGCACCGAACATGGGCTCGGCCCAGGCTTCGATGCGCAAAACCTGAGCACCCAGAGCGATGACAGCCGCATCGGTGGTGAAAAGGCTCATCAGGGTGGGGGCAAAGATCCACAGGCCGACACCGGAAAGGGCCATGACCCCCATGCCAAGGCCGGTGCACAGCCAGGCAAACCGCTTGGCCATATCCTTCCGGTTGGCACCCACGGCCTGGCCGATGAGGGTGACGGCTGCGCTTTGGATGCCGTAGCCCGCCATGTAGCACAAGCCCTCGGCGTTGACAGCCAGGCTGTTGGCGGCAATGGCCACGGTACCCAGGCCGGCCACGATGCGCACCACCACCACCTGCGCCAGAGAGATGGCGGCACGTTCTCCCGCCAGAGGACCGCCGACCCACAGCAGGTTCCGCAGGCAGGAGCGGGTGATCTTCCAGGGGGCAGGCTTCCGGATGCAGAGGGGGCCTTTCCGCAGCAGCAGGATGGCCAAAGCCAGCAGGCCGCCCACCACAGTGGCCAGGGCGGTGCCCAGGGCTGCGCCGGGCACACCCAGCCCGGCACCCCAGACGGTGATGCCCCACAGCGTCCGGGTGGGGTTGATGAGGAAGAAGTTGAAGATGGCATCCAGCACGCAGACCAGCACGCTGATGAGGCTGGCGGTCAGGGCGTTGCCTGCTGCACGGAGGATGGAGGTGTACATGCCCATGGCCATGGTGAAGGGCAGAGCCGCTGACCAGATGGCAAAGTAGGTTGTGGCGTTTGCCCGCAGGGAGGGGTCAGCTCCCAGCCACCCCGGCAGAAAGGGGCTGATGCCCAGGCCGAAAAGGGCGGCACCCACGCCCAGGATCACATTGAAAAGCATGGCCTGCCGCAGCACGCTGCGGGCATCATCCTGCCGGTCGGCCCCCAGATACTGGGCGATCTGGATGGAGAGGGCAGTGTACAGGCCCACCAGAACACCGTGGAGCAGCCAGGTGCTGGAGCTGACGATGCCGATGGAAGCAGTAGCTTCTGCACCGATGTGGCCCACCATGGCAGCATCGATGTATCCCATGGCAGTGACCACCAGCTGCTCCAGAATGGAGGGGATGCTCAGCGCCAGAGCCACCTGGGCCGTCTGGCGGGAGGGGATGGTCTCACCCTGCCGCATCCGGGCCGAAAGCTGTTCAAGTGAAAGTTTCATGTCTTCTCCTTTTTCTCCGATTTTCCTGTGAGACAAAAAAATACCCTCGAAAGGGCGTTTGTCCTCCCATTATAGACAGGGGGGCGAAAAATGTCAACCCATCTACCCCCGGGGTAGACCTTGCCCCGGAGATTGATTTTTTGGCCCGGGCGTGATACACTTCATTTGTATCCAGCCGTGAAAGAACAGGAACGGCCTCTGCCGCTCCGGGAAAGAGGAAAAAAACTATGCTTCAACTGCTTTCTGGCAACCCGCGCACCGTGGATGCGCTGGGCTTTCTGCTTGCATTTGCGCTGACCGCGCTGATGGACTCGGTGTTCCACGATAAGCTCCCCCACGACCATGGCCGCGCGTTTGCCGTGAACGGCGAACTCTCCAAGGGCAAGGCCCGGGGCTCCGGCCTCATCTTTGTGCTCTGCATTGCACTGGTCACGCTGGCCGTGGTGCCTTTTAAGGCAGAGTACGTCATCTACACTGTCCTGCTCATTGCGTCCATGCTCTCCGGCTATTTTGACGATGCCGCCGAGACTGCATGGAACGAGTACAAAAAGGGCCTGATCGATCTGGTTATCGCCGTTGTGGCGGGCGTGACCTACCTGAACTTCAACGGCACGGAGGTCAACTTCCTGAGCTGGAGCTTCAGCCTGCCCTATGCCGTCTACCTCATCCTGATCATCGTCCTGATCTGGGCCAGCATCAATGTGGTCAACTGCACCGATGGCGTGGACGGCCTTTCCGCCAGCCTTGCCGTGGTCAGCATCGGAACCTTCCTGCTGGCCTACTGGGAGGAGCTGGGCGATTACGCCACCGCAGGCATCGTGTTCATTGGTGCCCTGCTGGCCTACCTGTGGCAGAACGCCAAGCCTTCCACCCTGCTGATGGGTGACGCGGGTAGCCGCGCCATGGGCTTCTTCCTGGCTGTTCTGGCCCTCAAGAGCAGCCATCCCTTCGCCTTCCTGCTGGCCGCGCTGGTGTTCATTGTGGACGGCAGCCTGGGCATCCTGAAGATCAGCTTCAAGCGGTTTTTGCACATCTCCATCCTCAAGAACACCCTGACCCCGCTGCACGACCATGTGCGCAAGCGTCTGGGCTGGAGCGATGAGCAGGTCGTGGCCCGCTGGCTCATCCTGCAGGCTGTGGCATCCGCCTGGCTGCTGCTGTTGGTGCGGTAAAACACAAAAGGAAATGCAGCGCCCGCACAGGAAAGCTCCTGCGCGGGCGTTTTGCTGTTCTGGTCCGGGAGGAAAGTTCCAGCTTCCGGTACAGCGTTTCCAGACAGGCTGGGTCACGAATTTCCTGCATGAGTTCACCTCATTTCTTTGGTTTCATTGTGCCATGTGTCACAAACAAATGCAAGCAAAACCCTTATAATAGGGACGAAAGTGGAGGAAAAACCAATGGATTCTATTTTTGATCTCGATCATCTGTACCGCACCTATTTCAAGATGGCGCTGCCCTCGGTGTTCGGCCTGATGGTGAGCGTGGTGTATAACCTTGCCGATACCTTTTTCATTGCGCAGTCCAACGATACGGCGCTGATTGCGGGTGTTTCGCTCTGTGCGCCGGTGTTCACAGCCCTCATGGCCTTTGGCAACATCTACGGCCAGGGCGGCAGCTCACTCATTTCCCGCCTGCTGGGACAGGACGACCGTGAGGGCACCGGTCGGGTCAGCTCGTTCTGCTTCTATGTGGCCCTGACCACGGGCGTGGTGTTGGCAGCCCTGATGATGCTGTTCCGCGTCCCGCTGCTGAGCATTCTGGGTGCGACTGCTGAGACGATGCCGCACGCACAGGCCTATTACACCGTGCTGGCCATTGGTGCCCCGGCCACGGTGCTGAACTTTATCCATTCCAACCTCGTCCGCTGTGAGGGCATGGCCACCCAGTCCATGATCGGCAGCATCGGCGGCACGGTTATCAACATCATCCTCGATCCCATCCTCATCACCACAGTGGGCTGGGGCGCAAGGGGCGCGGCCATTGCCACCATTGTGGGCTACCTGTGCAGCGACCTGTACTTCCTGTGGCTGCTCCACAAAAAGAGCCGCTGCCTGTCTGTCAAGCTGTCCCAGTGCCACGTCACGGGCAGGGAGCTGCAGCAGATTTTGGGCGTGGGTGTTACTGCCGCGCTGAGCAACCTGATGCAGAGCCTGACTGTCATTGTGATGAACCAGTTCCTGTTGCCCTACGGCAACGATAAAATTGCCGCCATGGGCATTGCCAGCAAGGTGAGCATGATCGCCCAGCTGGTGCTGGTGGGCTTCTCGTTCGGCGGCATCCCACTGTTCGGTTACCTGTACGGCGCAAAAAAGCGGGACGTGATGCGCAAGCTCATCCGCTTCTGTCTGACCTTCCTCGTCTCCATCGCCGTGGTGCTGTCCCTCATTCTCTGCCTGAATTCCGGTGCGCTGATGCAGCTCTTCGTGCAGGATGCCGGGATGATCGCCACTGGTGCGCAGATGCTCCGCTGGCAGGTCTATACCGCAGCCTTTGGCGGCGTGGTGCTCCTGCTCACGGTGCTGTTCCAGGCAACTGGTAAAATCGTACCGTCCTTCCTGCTCTCCATCAGCCGTCAGGGCGTGATGTTTCTGTTGGCACTGGTGGTCTGCGTACATCTGTTCCAGTATCAGGGCGTGCTGATGGCTCAGGCTGTGGCCGACATCCTGAGCGCTGCGCTGGCCCTTGGCCTGCTGGCGGCCAGCCGCGATATCATTGCAAAACAGTAAACACAAAAACGCCCGGAGGGCCGCTGAAAGCTGCGGTTCTCCGGGCGTTTTTAGTATTCGATGCCTTTGCGCGCCTTGATGCCCTTCTGGTAGGGGTGGCGGCAGCATTTCATTTCAGTGGAGTAGTCGGCGGCATCCAGCATCCACTGCGGGGCCTTGTGGGCGGTCAGCACGCATTCCTGCGCGGCGGGACGCTCCAGAACGGCCCGCCGGAGCAGGTCTTTGTCCACCATGTCCAGCTCCCAGGCCGAACCGGCTTCATCTAAAATAAGCAGGTCGGCAGGCTCGTCCAGTGCGGCGGTCAGGTTTTCGTTCTGCACGGCCCGGGCAGCGGCCTTTTCCGCTTCGTTCATCTGGAACACGAACTTCTGCCCGCCCTTGCCCCGGAAAATTTTTGCCCCCAGCTGGGCCAGCAGAGGGATCTCGCCGCTCTGCCCGCCCTTGAGGAACTGCACGATGACCACCCGTTTGCCGCTGCCCAGTGCGCGGAGGGCAAGGCCCATGGCGGCGGTGGTCTTCCCCTTGCCGTCGCCCCAGTAAAGATGCAGCAGGCCCTGTTCCATCATCCGTTCTCCTTGGTGTACTGCACGGTCTCCACCAGGTGCAGGATATGCTGCTCCGGCCAGTCCCGGGCATCCAGCACATAGCCGCCCGCGTTGGGGCCGCACCAGTTGTGAAAGCTGCGGCGGGGCACGCCAAACCGCTCCAGTGCGGCCATCTGGGTGCCGCCATGGGCCACGATGACCAACCGCTCCTGCCCTTCGGCAAGGGCCTTGTCAATGAGGTCGGCCAGCGTTTTGCACACCCTGTTGCAGAAATCGCTCCTGCGTTCCCCGTCCGGGTGGGCGGCGTGCTCGTTTTCCTGCACCCATGCCAGATATTCCGGGTCCTGCTCCACCTGTACGAAGGTCTGGCCCTCGAACCGGCCGAAGTTCATCTCCTTCAGCCCGTCCACCGGAATGAGCTTTGCCCCGGGAAAGAACACCCGCGCCGTTTGGGCGGTGCGCTGCAGCGGGGTGACATAGACCACCTCCGGTGCAAAATCAGCCTGCCGCAGCTGGGCGATGCCCGCGGCGGAAAGGGGGATGTCCCGCTGGCCCTGATATCGTTTTTGCGCGTTGTACTCCGTCTGGCCGTGACGCAGCAGATAAATGAGCATAATCGTTCTCCTTTTTGGTTTGTTCTGCACCATTATAGCCTATTTTGCGGTTATTTTCCAGCCATGCTCTTGCAATTCTTCCGCATTTCAGATATATTGAGTGGGTATGAAATTTCAGGGGAGAGAAGTGTCAATGGAGATCCGGGACCGGAAAGCAGCGCAGCGCCGGGCGGGCATCATGGCCCGCAGGGGTCTGCCGCAGGCAGAGAGAGCGGCGGCCAATGCAGCCATCTGTGCCCGCATTCTGGCCATGCCCTGCTTCCAAAAGGCAGAGAATCTGCTGCTCTACGCCGCTTTTGGCGGGGAGGTAGATCTTGCTGGGCTGGCAGAGCAGGCGGCCCGGCTGGGCAAAACGGTGGCCTATCCGGTCTGTGGGGAAAACTTTACCCTGACCGCTGCCGTGCCGGGGCCGGACGGCTGGGAGGTGGGGGCTTACGGCATCCGCACACCGGTTCTGGAACGGGCGGCGCTCGTCCGGCCGGCGGCGCTTGATCTGGTGCTGGTGCCCTGCACTGCCTTTGATGCGGCCTGCCGCAGGGTGGGCATGGGCAAGGGCTACTATGACCGCTATCTGCCCAGGTGCCGGAACGCCGTGGCGCTGGGCGTGGCCTTTGAGGCCCAGCGGGTGCCGGAAGCGGCTGCAGATGAACAGGACTGGCAGCTGGATGGATTTGTAACAGAGAGGAAAGTATATCGTGGAACTGATGAATTTGAGCTGTGAAGGTTTTCTGGAGGAGCTGGCCAGCAAGGCGGCGGCTCCGGGCGGCGGCGGCGCTTCGGCGCTGGTGGGCGCGGCCGGTGTGGCGCTGGGCAGCATGGTGGGCAGCCTGACCGTGGGCAAAAAGAAATATGCTGCCGTGGAAGCGGACATCATTGCCCTGAATGCCCGGGCCGAGGCCCTGCGCAAGCGGCTGGAAGCGCTGGTACAGGCCGACGCAGAGGCCTTTCTGCCTGTTGCGGCGGCCTACAAGCTGCCGAAGGAGACCCCGGAACAGCAGGCCCACAAGGCCGCGGTGCTGGAAAAGGCACTGGACAGAGCCTGCGCCGTGCCGCTGGAGGTGATGACTGCCTGCAGTGAGGGCATCGCACTGGCCGCAGAGTACGCCGAAAAGGGCAGCGTGCTGGCCCGTTCCGATGCCGGATGCGCGGCGCTGTTCTGCAAGGCAGCCATGCAGGCGGCGGGGCTGAACGTGAAGGTCAACACCCGCCTGATGGCAGATAAGGCCCGTGCGGATGCGCTGGAGGCCAGAGCGGAACAGCTGCTGGCCGAGTTTGTGCCGCAGGCTGACAGGGTCTATCAAACTGTATCAAATGAGTGAGGGGAGAAGAAAATGGCTCAGATCTTGAAGGGTGCGCCCGTGGTGGCCGCCATGAACGAAGCAAACGCCGCGCGCTGTGCCGCGCTGAAGGAAAAGGGCATCGTGCCCACACTGGCTGTGGTGCGGGTCGGTGCGCGGGAGGATGACATTTCTTATGAAAAGGGGATCGTCACCCGGTGCGGTAAGGTTGGCGTGGAGGTGCGGCAGTTCCATCTGGCGGAAGATGTTACGCAGGAGGAACTGCTGGATGTGATCCGGCAGATCAATGGGGATGCATCGGTTCACGGGTGCCTGATCTTCCGGCCCCTGCCAAAGCGGTTCGATGACCGCAGGGTCCAGGAGGCGCTTGCCCCGGAAAAGGACGTGGACGGCATCACGGACGGCTCGATGGCTGGTGTGTTTACCAACATGCCCATCGGTTATCCGCCCTGCACGGCGCAGGCCTGCCTTGAGATCTTGAAATACTACAACGTGCCGCTGTCCGGCAAACGGGCCGTGGTCGTGGGCCGCAGCCTGGTGGTGGGCAAGCCCGCCGCCATGATGCTGGATCGGGAGAACGCCACCGTGACCCTCTGCAATTCCCGCACCCGGGACCTGCCCACCCTCTGCCGGGAGGCCGATGTGCTGGTGGTTGCCATGGGCAGGCGGGGAGCCATCGGGGCCGATTGTCTGCGGGAAGGTCAGGTCGTGGTGGATGTGGGCATCCACGTCAATGAAGAGGGCAAACTCTGCGGCGATGTCCGCTTTGATGAGGCAGAACCCATCGTGGAGGCTGTCACCCCGGTGCCCGGCGGTGTGGGCACAGTGACCACCTCTGTGCTGGTGGGCCATGTGGTGGATGCCGCATCCGCACAGTAAAACAGAAAACAACAGGCGGTACCGGAAATTTTCGGCACCGCCTGTTGTTCTCATACGGTTGCAAGCACGGCAAGGATGCTCTGCCAGCGGGGATTCTGCACCTGCTGCGCGGCACGGCGGGGCGCGGAAGGCGAAACCGTGCGGGCAGGACGCTGGACGCAGTCAGCCGGCTGCGCAAAGGGGGAGGCGAGTTCGGCCTGCCATCGGGCGGCCAGTGCCATGGCCTCAGGGCTGGATTGCAGGGTGCGGCGCTCCGTTCCGGCCAGAAAATCGCCCAGCCAGCAGAGAATGGCCGCAATGGGCAGGCAGTCGGCGGCACGGGTAGACCAGTAGTTCCACTCGCCGCCCCGGCCCACAAAGCTCTCCACGGTGATCATGGCACCTTCCCAGGCAGATTGAGGCAGGCAGGAGCGGGAGGTGCCTGCCGCGCGGCGCAGCTCCCGCAGAATGATCTCAGTACGGCCCGCGTCCAGGGTGTCATCCCGGATGCAGGCGGAAAAGTCCGCGCTGTCCAGCAGGTTTTCGGCCCGGGTGGGGAATTGCCCTGTCATCTCGCCGGATGCGTTGTGGCAGAGCTGCCAGCCCTTGCGGAACAGCTGGAAGTTCAGGTTGCGGCGGCCCATGGTGGAGTAAAACACCCGGCCGCGGCCATTGGGAGACTGCCGCAGCTCCAGATAGGCATCAGCGCCGCCCAGGTCCTGTACCTTGACGGTCAGGAGCAGGGAAGAATTGTTTTTCTGTGCGGACATGGCACGGTGCATCTCTTCAAAATAGCGGCTGGCATCCATAGCGGGTCTCCTCTCTGGTTTTGGATGATGTGTCGGAAACCATCCATCGGTTGTTCTCTGCCTGCATTATAGCATAGACGACAACAAAATACAACTATAAGTTTGACAAAAACCAAAATATTTTGGAAATTCGGGGATGCATACAAACGGATTGGTTGTAAATGGAAAAGGCTTCTCCCGTCGGAGAAGTCTTTTGTGGTGGCAGGATTCAATCGCCCAGCTCCCGGATCTCATTCTGGATGAGCCGCCCGGTGGCGCGTGCCAGCTGATCCATGCCCCGGATGCGGGCGAGATTTTTGCCGTAGATGCGTTCTGCATCGTGGCTGGAGCTGTCCTCGCCCATGAACACGGCAGAGACACGCAGACCCTTGCGCCGCAGGGTGCGCACCTCGGCGGCGGCATCGTCCACACCGTAGGAGCCGCCGTAATCACAACCCAGCGGTTGTTCCGGGCTGGGTGGTACGCGGCGGCTGTCGTTGGGGGAAGCATCCGTCAGCAGGATGAGCAGATGCCGGGGCGCGGGGCCGGGGTCAAAGCTGACCAGATCGCCTGCCGCCCGCAGGGCAAGGCCGTCGCGGTTCCAGCCCGATGCAAAATACTGGTCGATCCCCTGCAGGCTTTTGTCCGCAAAGCCCTTGAGCACCCGCAGAACCGTATAGCCCCGCAGGCTGCAGAAGCTGCTGACCCGCACCGGGATGCTGCAGGCGGCAAGGCTCTGGGCCAGGATCGTGCCCTGCGCCGCAATGACCTCCTGACAGTGGAGCCGGGAAGCCGAAGCGTCCAGCAGCAGGTCCACGGTGAAGGAGGGCTGATTCTCCTCTTCGGCACAGCGGAACACCCGGCTGTCGTTCAGAAGGGGAGCGCGCCAGACCCGCTCCGGGTCCAGAGCGCCGCTGCGGGCGATCCGGGCATTGGGCTGCTGGTGGACCAGAATGCAGTTGCGGATCTGCTCGGTGAGCCGGAGCACTACGCTGCGGTGAAGCGCCCGGTTTTTGGCGTAGTAGGCGCGGTTGCGGTCGGCCTGCAGCTGAGCCTGCTCGGCCAGGTGCTTTGCCTCCGGTGTGGGGGCCTGTTCCGGGCTGGGCACGCCGGAGGCAAACCAGAGGCGGCACCCGAGGTGCGCCCCGGTGCAGAGCGCCTGCTCGGCCTTGCGCAGGCGCTCGGGCGGATAGAGGGAACGGCCAAAGCAGCTTTCAATGTAGGCGCGGTCCTCGGCGGCATTCTGCCGCAGGGTGATGTGGGCCAGCCGCTTGTCTGCCGTGGGGCCGGAGCCGCCCGCTTCCACAGAACCGGAGTGCTCCACGGTCAGCCGGTCGGTCTTGATCATCTGGGTGGGCAGCGTTTTGGTGGCAAGAGAGGCCAGCAGCCCCTCCAGATGCAGATGAAGCCCCACTTTGTGCCGGATCCTGCCGTCAAACAGGGCAAACCTTGCAAACAGGCCCAGCAGCTCACCCTTGAGCTGGCCGGGCTGGGGCGGTTGGGAGGGAGAAAGTGCCTCCGCCAGCCGGCTCTCGTAGGGGGTCATCACAGGCGGATGCCTGCCCTGTACGGTACGCCAGCGGTCAGCCTGCATGGTGTAGACCAGCTGATTTTTTGCCATCCACTCCTGCCGCGAAAGCTTGTACTGGATGCCGAAGAAATAGTCCGCGTGGGCCCGGCGCAGCTCGGAAAGGACCGGGCGGCGGGGCAGCTCCAGCAGATAGACCGCGCTTTCGAGGTAGAGCCATGTCAGATCGTCCAGCTGGCTCTCCCGGAGATCGCCGTCCCATGTGGCAAAAAGGTCGCGGAGCAGGTCGTCGCCATAGTATTTGTGCACCAGCCCCACGACACAGTTCATATAAAAATCGATCGTGCCGTCGGTGTTGCGGGCCAGGAAAAGCGGCTCGAAGCCGTAGGCTCCTGCCGCCGCCCACACCTGATTGGCGGCACGCCGCTCTTCGGCGGTGTAGCTCTGCGCTTCCATAAAAACGCCCCTTTTTTTTAATCGAAGAGCTTTGCGGCGGTGAGCTGGGCCGGGATGCGGGCGGCAATAGCGTCCCGGATGAGGCCCTGTTCGTAGGAGTCGAAGGCTTTGTTGGCGATGCCCATGTCCAGCGCAGCCCCGGCAGCGACGCCCCGGCGCATCAGGCGCAGAGCGTCCAGCATACCGCGCAGGTCGAGAGCTTTGGTGGAAATTTCCGCGCTGTCGCACTTTTTCTGCAAATCGAGGAAGAGCAGGGCGAACTGCCTGACATACTTGCTGTTCAAATCGGGGAACTGGGTGCGCAGGAGCTTTTCGAGGTTCTCCTCGGTGATGGTGGGCATCTGGATGACCACGAAGCGGGAGGTGAGGGCCTCGTTCAGCTCACGGGTGCCGGCGTAGCCGTAGTTCATGGTGGCGATGAAGCGGGTCTCCTCGGCCAGCGGGATGCGCTCGTAGCCCGGCACATCGATGGCGCGGCGGAAATCCAGCACCGCGTGCAGGACGGCCAGCGCCTCGTTTTTGGCCATGTTGATCTCGTCCAGAACGCCGAAGCCGCCGCTCTGGGCGCAACGGTAGACCGGGCCGGGGCGGAACTTGACCTGTCCGCCCTCAAAGGTGTCCATGCCGATGAGGGACGCCGCGTCCATATTGACGTGGAACGAGATGTCCCACGCGGGGCGTCCGAAGGCGGCGGCGAGGTTTTCGGCCAGCACGTTCTTGCCGGTGGCCTTGCCGCCCGCCAGCAGCAGATTTTCGCCGCAGAGCAGGGCGGCCAGCGCCTGTTCCCACACCTCTCTGCCGTAGTAGACGAAGGCAGGGGAGGGGATGCGGGGGCGCAGGGCCTCCGCCAGCGGGTGGGCGGTACGGTATTCTTCCACAGCGCGCAGCAGGTCGGGGGAGACCCCTTCCTGCCGCAGCGTATCCATCAGAGCAGATGTTTCAGACATCTATGACATCTCCTTGCGGTTGGCAGTGCCAAACCGAAATTTCACCCTTATCATAGCACAACCCGCGCGGTTTGTGTAGGGCTTTGGCGGGCAAAAAAGCGGCAAAGAAGCAGAGAAAATAAAGGTGAAGCTATTTTAACAAACTTTCAGTCGGGACGTGCAGATTTCACGTTCAAAGTAAATTGACAGGCCGCTTAAAATACGATAAAATAATTTTCGTTGTGTCAAAGTGAAAAAGAAAGGCGTAAAAGTATGCTCGAAACCATCACGGCCGTCAATCAGGCGGTCAACAGCTTTATCTGGGGCATCCCGGCGATGGTCTGCATCATCGGCGTGGGCCTGCTGCTCAGCGTGCGGACCGGCTTTTTGCAGATCCGGAAATTCCCCTATGCCATCCGCACCACCATCGGACGCATCTTCCGCAGGAAGGACGCCTCCGACGGCGCAATGACGCCGTTTCAGGCGGTCTGCACCGCGCTGGCTGCGACCGTCGGCACCGGCAACATCGCCGGCGTGGCGGGCGCGATCGCCATCGGAGGGCCGGGCGCGGTGTTCTGGATGTGGTGCTCGGCCCTGCTGGGCATGTGTACCAAATTCTCCGAAGTGACGCTGGCCGTGCATTTCCGCGAGCGGAACAAAAACGGCGAGCTGGTGGGCGGCCCCATGTACTATATTAAAAACGGCCTCGGCAGCCGGTGGCAGTTCCTCGCGGTCCTCTACTCCCTGTTCGGCGTGCTGACCGTCTTCGGCACCGGCAATGCCACGCAGGTGAACACCATCGTCACCGCCATCGACTCAGCTCTGCTGGCCACCGGAAGCGGCCTGAACGGCATCCTGCCCACCCTCAACCTCATCGTGGGCGTCGTGGTGGCCATGATGGTGGCAATGGTGCTGCTGGGCGGCGTCAAGCGCATCGGCAGTGTCACCGAAAAGCTGGTGCCGTTCATGGCGCTGTTCTACGTCGTGCTGGCGCTGGGTGTCGTGGTCATCAACTACCGGCGCTTCCCGGCGGTGCTGGCCTCCATCGTCGGCGGTGCATTTGACCCGCAGGCCTTCACCGGCGGTGCCATCGGCAGCATCTTCCTCAGTATGCAGAAGGGCGTTTCCCGCGGCATCTTCTCCAATGAGGCCGGCCTCGGCACCGGCTCCATCGCCCACGCCTGCGCCGATACCCACAAGCCGGTCAAGCAGGGGATGTTCGGCATCTTCGAGGTCTTCGCTGATACCATCGTCATCTGCACCCTGACCGCCATGGTCATCCTGTGCAGCGGCGTGCCGGTGGGCTACGGCAGTGCGGCAGGCGCAGAGCTGACCATCTCCGGCTTCACGGCCACCTACGGCGGCTGGTCGTCCATCTTTACGGCGGTGGCGCTCTGCAGCTTTGCATTCTCCACCATTATCGGCTGGGGCCTCTACGGCTCCCGGTGCATCGAGTTCCTGTTCCACACCGACAAGGTGGTCGGGCCGTTCCTCGTGGTCTACTCCTTCGTGTCCATTCTGGGCGCGACAGTGGACCTCGGGCTGCTGTGGAGCATCGCCGACACCTTCAACGGCCTGATGAGCATCCCGAACCTCATCGCCCTGCTTCTGCTCTCCGGCACGGTGGCAAAGCTCACGAAGGAGTTCTTCGCGGGCGAAGGGGCAAAGAAATAAAGAATTACTTAGAGCGGAACACGGCAGGTGCATTTTAATGTGCATCTGCCGTGTTTTTTGTATATTGTGATAAAATACGGAGTCTGCCTTTGTGAAACAGGACGAAATATGGCTTTTGAGAGCCGAACAACTTGACAAATGGATACAGGGGGGGGGTAGAATCGGAAACAGCAGAAACGCTCTTCTGCAAATTCTCAAAATCTGAGGAGGAAACGATATGAAAATCATGAAAAAATTGATGGCTTTGGCTCTGGCCAGCGCCCTCGCCCTGACCCTGCTCACCGGCTGCGGCGGAGGCGGTGGTGGCGGAAGTAGCAGCGTTACCATCAATGGTCAGACCCTGACGCTCAATAAGTCCCGTGTCGAAATGTTTGAAAAGGCTTTTGAGGAACAGATGGATAATGTTGGCTTTGAGAATGCAACGTATAGCGAAGAGATAACGAATCTACTCGAAAAGGCCATAAAAGAAGGCGCAAAAAACCAGACGGCGCAGCAGACCGCAGCAAATTATGTTGTGCTTTCGGGCGCATCTTTCCTGACTGCGCCGAACTGGAAAGATGCTACTGTTGCAAACAGCGCTGCAAAGACTGTGGTAGATGGAATCGTTAAAAAAGCAAAGGAAGATAATGTGGACTTTTCCAATCAGGCCTATGGCTATATCCAAGTAAAAGACCCGAAGAGCGGCGTAGTAGAGATTGCTGTTATGATGGGTGGTATGCAAAAGACGAAAGTAGTTGCCTGATTTATAATTGATGAACGCCCTCCGGAATCACGCCGGAGGGCGCTTTTTGCGGCCTCCCTAGCCTTGGACTTTGTTCACTTTTCCTGTAAAAATACAAAAAAGTATAAAAATTTCATGAAAATCATAAGAAATGACATTGAAAATGTTTTAACAAAGTGGTAAAGTAGAAGCAAAGAGAGTCGTACCCGCCGCCCGGCGGGGCGCAAAATCAGGAGGTTTTACCAATGGCTGATCGTATCGTTCTGAATACTATTTCTTATCATGGCCACGGCGCCATCGAGAACATCGTTCCCGAGCTGACCGCCCGCGGCTACAAGAAGGCTTTCGTCTGCTCTGACCCCGACCTTCTCAAGTTCGGCGTCACCAAGAAGGTCACCGACCTGCTGGACGCTGCAGGCTTCGCCTACACCGTCTACAGCGAGATCAAGCCAAACCCCACCATCGCCAATGTGCAGGACGGCGTGGCCGCTTTCAAGGCCGCAGAGGCTGACTGCATCGTGACCATCGGCGGCGGTTCTTCCATGGACACCGCAAAGGCCATCGGCATCATCATCAACAATCCCGAGTTCGCCGATGTGCGCTCTCTGGAAGGCGTCGCTCCCACCAAGAAGCACGCCGTCTTTACCATCGCAGTCCCCACCACTGCCGGTACTGCCGCTGAAGTCACCATCAACTACGTCATCACCGACGTGGAGAAGAAGCGCAAGTTCGTCTGCGTCGATACCAACGACATCCCCGAGATCGCTGTGGTTGACCCCGATATGATGGCCTCCATGCCCAAGGGCCTGACTGCCGCCACCGGTATGGATGCTCTGACCCACGCCATCGAGGGCTACATCACCAAGGGCCACTGCACCATCTCCGATATGTTCCATCTGGAAGCCATCAAGCTCATCAGCGAGAACCTGCGCGGTGCCGTGCAGAACACCCCGGAGGGCCGCGAGGGCATGGCTCTGGGCCAGTACATCGCCGGTATGGGCTTCTCCAATGTGGGTCTGGGCATCGTCCACTCCATGGCACACGGCCTGTCCGCTCTGTATGACACTCCCCACGGCGTGGCCTGCGCGATCCTGCTGCCGGTGGGTCTGGAGTACAACAAGACCGTCGCCGGTGAGCGCTATCGTGCCGTCGGCAAGGCTATGGGCGTGAAGGGCATCGACGAGATGAACGACGCACAGGCCGCAGATGCCACCATCGCCGCTGTCAAGCAGCTGAGCGCTGACGTGGGCATCCCCGCAAACCTGAACGGCATCCTGAAGGAAGAGGACATCCAGTTCCTCGCCGAGTCCGCATATGCTGACGCCTGCCGTCCCGGCAACCCCCGCGACACCAGCGTGGAGGAGATCGTGGAGCTGTACAAGAGCCAGCTGTGATCTGAGTCGGAGCGCTTTGCCCTTATAAAAAATACAGGCTGCTGTAAAATAATCTCTCGGTCTCGCATTCGCTCGCCAGAGGCTTCCCGTCATACTGCCCGTCCACCCCTCATACACTGACGGACAAGGGGGTGTGCGGATGGAGCAGGGGATGGAGATGCTCTTTGCGCTGTTCGGCGGGCTGGCGATGTTCCTCTACGGGATGGACAGGATGAGCCGCGCCCTGCAGCGGGCGGCGGGTGACGCCATGAAGCGGCTGCTGGCCCGGCTGACGGCCACGCCGCTGCTGGGCGTCCTCACCGGGCTGGCCGTGACGGCGGTGCTCCAAAGCAGCTCTGCGGCGACGGTGATGGTCATCGGCTTTGTCAGCGCCGGGCTGCTGGAACTGCCCCGGGCGGTGGCCGTCATCTACGGCATCAACATCGGCACCACCATGACGGCACAGCTCATCGCCTTCGATGTCCAGACGCTGGTATACCCGGTGCTGTTTCTGGGCTTTCTCCTCGACTTTGCGGCCCGCAAGGCCCGCTGGCAGGCCGTGGGAGAGGCGGTGTTCTCCTTCGGGCTGCTTTTCGAGGGCATCGACATCCTGGGCCGGGCTTTGCAGCCGCTGGCCGGGCAGACGGTCTTTCTCGACTGGATGACCCGGGTGAAGGAGTCGCCGCTTCTGGGCATCCTGCTGGGCCTCTGTATGACCATGGTGGTGCAGAGCAGTTCGGCCACCATCGCGCTGCTGCAGAACGTGGCCCGGCAGGCCGGGCCGGACGGCATCCACAGCGTGCTGGGCCTTGCCGGGGCGGTGCCGGTCCTTCTGGGCGACAACATCGGCACGACGGTCACGGCCCTGCTGGCCTGCATCGGGCAGGGAAAGAACGCCGCCCGCGCCGCACTGGCCCACAGCTGCTTCAACCTCAGCGGGAGCCTGCTGGCGGCGGTGCTGCTGCCCTGGTTCGTCCGGCTGGTGGAGCTTATCTCCCCCAAAGGCCCGGAGCTGGAAGTCATTTCCCGGCAGATCGCCAATGCCCACACCGCCTTCAACGTCTGCTGCGCCCTGCTCTGGCTGCCGTTTTTGCCGTGGATGGTGCGGCTGGTGTGTGCGCTGGTGCCGGAAGAGTAGCCCTCTCAGTCACGCCGCAGGCGTGACAGCTCCCCCAGGGGGGGAGCCTCTGGCGAGCCGGACAGGCTTCGTCTGAATGAACAAAGTTTAATCTATCATAAACAGTAGTGCCCTGCTACAGAGACTCACAACAGCTTGACATGGGACATTGTTCCGTAGCTGCTGCCCTCTGTAGCAGGGCACTATTATTTTATGCCATATTGAGCTTTCAGCGGTCAGTTCAGAGTTGACCGGCCTGCCAATGGCTCTCCCTTTGGGAGAGCTGGCGCGTCAGCGACTGAGAGGGCAAGGATGCTGACGGAAAAGCGCAGACACGGCGATGGCATCGCTCTGACAAAAGCCAATGCTTATCGCTGTGTGGATTCTCTTGGAAAACGGGCTTGCCCTCTCCGTCTGCTTCGCAGCCACCTCTCCCAAAGGGAGAGGCTTTCGCCTATGGGCAGGTTACTTCTTAACAACGCTCTTCCGATACACCGCAAAGGCGATGACAGCCGACAGCACTTCCGTGACCCAGAAGGCGTGCCAGACGCCGGTGGGGCCGAGCTGGCGGCAGAGCAGCCACGCCAGCGGCATGATGAAGAGGATATAGCGGCAGAGGGAGATGACCAGCGAGGCCATGCCCTTGCCCAGACCTTCCAGCGCGCCGGAGGAGGTGGTGGACACCGAGGACACCACGAAGCCGAGGCAGATGATGCGCAGGGCCGTCTGGCCGATGGCGATGGTCTCGGGGTTCGAGGAGAAAAGGCCGATGAGGGGCGCGGAGGCAGCCATGCAGATGACCGTGCCCGCCGCCATGATGACGGTGCTCATGCCGAGGGTGAGCTGGTAGAGCTTCGCTACTCGGGCGTGCTCCTTCGCGCCGTAGTTGTAGCTGATGAGGGGGCGCATCCCCTGCACGATGCCGCTGACGGGCAGGTAAAGGAAGGTCTGGAGCTTGTAGTAGATGCCCAGCACCACCACATAGCTCTCGGAGAAGGCGGCCAGCAGGTCGTTCAGGAAGGTGACCAGCAGGGAGGGCAGGGCCAGATTCAGGATGGCAGGCACGCCGATGGCATAGAGGCGTCCTTCCAGCGAGGCGTCGGGCCGCAGGGCCTTCCGGCGCAGGCGGACGGGCGATGCAGTGGTGCAGTAGACCACGAGGTAGAGGACGAGGGTGACGGTCTGACCGATGCCGGTGGCCAGCGCTGCACCGGCGATGCCCAGCGCGGGCACCGGGCCGAGGCCGAAGATGAGGATGGGGTCTAGCAGGATATTGCACACGCAGCCCGAGATGAGGGCGAGCATGGTGAGCTTCATCCGGCCCACAGCCTGAAAGATCTTCTCGAAGGCGAGGCTGGCCATGTTCACGATGGCAAAAAAGAAAACGATGGCGGAATAGGTGACGCCCATCGAGACGATGGTGCTGTCGGCGGTAAACCGGGCGAGGAAGCCGGGCATGATGGCCGTGGCCAGCAGGGTGCACAGGAGGCCGTGGAGCACCGAGAGGGCCATGCCGTGGGTGGCGGCGGTGTCCGCTCTGTCGTGGTCGCCTGCGCCCCGGTAGAGGGCGACAAGGGCGTTGATGCCTATGCCGAAGCCGATGGCGACGGCGTTCACGAAGTTCTGGATGGGGAACACGAGGGAGAGGGCCGTCATGGCCTGCTCGTTGATCTGGGCCACGAAGAGGCTGTCCACGATGTTGTACAGCGAGTTCACCAGCATGGAGATGACGTTGGGCAGAGCCATCGACACCAGCAGCGGGAACACCGGCTTCGTCTTCATAAAAGTATCGTTCATGGGGAAAAAGCTTCCTTTCCTGAAATTTCCGCACAAGAAAAGCCACACAACGGCGGCTTGAAGCGGGCCATTGTGTGGCGAAAAGTAGCAAACATCTATGCTGTAAAAATCCACACGGGTTTTATTGAAGTGCTGAGAAATACGGTGCATCGCAAAAGCGGCGTTACGGGACGCCGCCGGACGGCACCGGGATGCGGGCCGGAAAGGGCAGCACGGGAGGTGCCTTTCTGACCGGCCTGCGATAGGATACCACGAAACGGGTGGATTGTCAAGTGAAAAGTATGACTTTTCACAAAAGGCTTTTCAAGCGGCCATTTCGTGATACAATAAAGCCAGACAGAAACGGAGGAAAAGCGCCATGAAATGGATGATCGCGTCCGACCTGCACGGGTCGGCTTACTACTGCAAAAAGATGGTGGAGGCCTTTGAGCGGGAGGGGGCTGACCGGCTGCTGATGCTGGGCGACCTGCTTTACCACGGCCCCCGGAACGACCTGCCCCGGGACTACGCGCCGAAAGAGGTCATCCCGATGCTGAACGGCCTGAAAAACAAACTCTGCTGCGTCCGGGGCAACTGCGAGGCCGAGGTGGACCAGATGGTGCTGGATCTCCCGGTGATGGCGGATTACTGCATCCTCCCGGCGGGCGAAAAGCTCATTTATGCCACCCACGGGCATATCTATAATGGAAAGAACCCGCCGCCGCTGGCCGAAGGGGACATCCTGCTCCACGGCCACACCCACGTCCCGGCGTGGACGGAGTTCGGGCAGAGGAACGTCTGCCTCAACCCCGGCTCCCTGAGCATCCCGAAGGAAAACAGTCCCCACAGCTATATGATCCTGGAAAACGGCGTCTTCTACTGGAAAGACGTAGAGACGGGAGAAATATACCACACCCGTGTACTGTGAGCGGCGGTCTGTCCGCAGGCACTTGCAATTAGCATACCAGTGTGGTATGATGAAAATGAAAAACGCCCGGTGGGCGCGGTCTAGGAGCAGGAGGTACGGACCAATGGTGCAGACGACGCTGAAAGTGAACGGGATGATGTGCGGGATGTGCGAGAGCCACATCAACGATGTGGTGCGCAAGACCGCGCAGGTGGAGAAGGTCACTTCTTCCCACACCAAGGGCGAGACGGTCATCGTCTCGGCCCAGCCGCTGGACATCGAAGCCCTGAAGGCTGCCATCGCAGCCACCGGCTACACGGTGACTGGCGCGGAGGAAAAGCCCTACGAGAAAAAGGGTTTCTTCTCGTTTTTGAAGCACTGAGGACTTCCGGCCCCGGGAGGGGGCCTGCGAAAGGAGGCAGGCAGAGATGAGGATACTGGTCTATGGTGCAGGGGTGCAGGGCTGTGAACTGGCCCACCGTCTGCTGCAGAACAAGAAGAATGTCGTCACCATGCTGGCGCGGGGTGAGTGGAAGGAAAGGCTCGACCAAAGGGGCCTCGTGATCCGCCACTGGGCGCAGTGCCGCACCACGGTGGATCGGGTGGCCACCATCGACACGCTGGCCCCGGACGACTGCTACGACCTCGTTTTCGTGACGATGCAGGCCGGGCAGCTGCCCGACGTGCTGCCCATCCTCAAGCAGAACAGGAGCGAATACTTCGTCTTCGTGGGCAATGACCCCCACGCCGTGGAGATCATGCAGGCTATGCAGCGCCCGGCGGATAAGATCGCCTTCGGCTTCCAGAGCAGCGGCGGCCACCGGGATGTGGATAAGGTCGTCAGCGCCCATGTCGGCGTGGGTATGACCATCGGCGGGGCTACCGCGCCCCTTTCGGGCGTCTTCCGCTACCGGGTCAAGACGGCTTTCGAGGGCGCAAAGTACAAGCTGACCTTCGTCAGCGACATGGACGGATGGCTCAAGTGCCACCTCGCCCTCATCCTGCCGGCCTGCTATCTCTGCTACGCCTGCAGCGGCGACCTCTCCAAGGCGACAAAGGAGCAGCGTGGCCTGGTCCTCGACGCCGCGTGGGAGGCCTGCGAGATGCTGAAAGCCGCCCACATCCCCGTGGACGACAAGGAGAACACCGACTGCTACCGTGCCGGTACGCCCGGCCGCCGGAAGATGAACGCCATGGTCCTGGCGCTCTGTAAGACCCCGCTGGGCCGTCTCTGCGTCTCCGACCACGCGATGCATGCTGTGGCTGAGATGCAGTACCTCGATGAGGCTTTCGAAGGTCTGCGCACCCGGACGAGCGTCCGGATGACGGCGTGGGATACCCTGCGCAGCCAGATGCCCTCGTGGGACATCATGCGGAAAAAGACGGCGAAAGCAAAGCGATAAGTGCATGGAAAAAGAGGCAGATGCGAGTCTGCCTCTTTTTTGTGTGGGAAAAACCTCTCAGTCTGCTTCGCAGACAAGGCCGGGTTGCGGCACCCAGCATCCGCTGCGCTTTGCTTGCGTCTTGCTGGCCGCTGCCCCAACAACGACTCCCTGTTTCCGTCACTGGCGGCGGTCGTCGTTGTTGCCCCTGCCGAGGGGAGCCCTTGGCAGGGCGGGAAAGTCTCTGCTGACTGCCTCGGGCTTGAAGTAAGATGAAAGGGATATTAAATGAGCAACTATAAAGTTACTGTACTGGGTGCCGGTCTGGCGGGCTGCGAAGCGGCCCTCTGGCTGGCGGGAAAAGGCGTACAGGTGGAGCTCTACGAGCAGAAGCCTGCCCACTTCTCCCCGGCCCACAAGAGCGAGGGCTTCGCGGAGCTCATCTGCTCCAACAGCCTGAAAGCCGAACGTCTGGACTCCGCCTCCGGCCTGCTGAAAGAAGAGATGCGCCGGATGGGCAGTCAGCTCCTGAACGCTGCCGAGGCGGCCCGCGTGGCCGCGGGCGGTGCGCTGGCCGTGGACCGGGACACCTTCAGCGCCGAAGTCACCCGGATGGTGGAGGCTGAGCCGAACATCACCGTTCACCGGGAGCGGGTGGAGCACATCGACGAGAGCGCCCCCATCCTCGTGGCCACCGGCCCCCTGACGGACGGTGCGCTGGCGGACGAGATCGGCCGCCTGACCGGCGACGAGCGCCTCCACTTCTACGACGCCGTGGCCCCCATCGTGACGGCGGAGAGCCTCGACTATGAGAAGGTGTTTGCCGCCTCCCGTTACGACCGGGGCGAGGCCGACTATCTCAACTGTCCCTTCAACAAGGCCGAGTATGAGGCATTCCACGCCGCGCTGGCCTCGGCGGAGCGAGCCCCGCTCCATGAGTTCGACGCGGGTGCCGAGCAGGGCGCACAGCCCGACCCCGATGCCCACGGCAAAAAAGCTGATACCGTCACGGTCTACGAGGGCTGTATGCCCATCGAGATCATGGCGGCCCGGGGTGCCGATACCATGCGGTTCGGCCCCCTGCGCCCGGTGGGCCTCATCGACCCCCGCACCGGCCACCGCCCCTGGGCCAACGTCCAGCTCCGGGCCGAAAATAAGGAGCGGACCCTGTATAACATCGTGGGTTTCCAGACAAACCTGAAATGGGGCGAGCAGAAGCGGGTGTTCAGCATGATACCCGGCCTCGAGAACGCCGAGTTCGTCCGGTACGGCGTCATGCACCGCAACACCTTCCTCGACGCACCCCGGGTGCTGAGCGCAGGGCTCTGCCTCAAGGAGCACCCCAACGTCTTTTTTGCAGGCCAGATCACCGGCTTTGAGGGCTATATGGAGAGCGCGGCCTGCGGCCTGCTGGCGGCGCGGAACATTTACGCCCGTCTCGAGGGCAAAGAGCTGCCCGCACCGCCCATCGACACCATGTGCGGTGCGCTCATCCAGTATCTCACCACCGAGAACAAACACTTCCAGCCCATGGGCGCGAACATGGGCATCCTGCCCCCGCTGCCGGAGGACCAGCGTCCCCGCGACAAGCGCCTGCGTTACATGGCCGTGGCCGAACGGGCTGTGGCCAGCTTCCAGCAGTGGCTGGATGAAAATAACTTCTGAATGGGCAGTGGGCTTGCCCTCTCAGGCGCGCTCCTATAGAGCACTGGCCCGGAAGGACCTCTCAGGCGCTTCGCGCCAGCTCCCCTTAAAAGGGGAGCCATTGGCAGGCCGGGCAGCTCTGAGCTGGACGTCTAAGGCTCGATATGGCGCAAAAGAGCGGGCCTTGCTACAGAGGCCAGCAGCTTCTGGACAAGCGCACCTTGTTAAGCTGCTGTGAATCTGGGAAGCAGGGCAATACTGTTTACGAAATATCGAGCTTTGCTCGTCCAGCGTGGGCCTGACCGACACGCCAGTGGCTCTCCCTTTGGGAGAGCTGTCACCGAAGGTGACTGAGAGGGCAAGGACGCTGACAGAAAGGATGAAACCTATGAAGATCATCGTAGATATGATGGGCGGAGACAACGCCCCCCTGGCCGTGCTGGAAGGCGCGGCTGCTGCCGTGAAGGAATACGGCGTCCAGCTCATCGGCGTGGGCGACGAGGCCCTTGTCCGCAAGACCGCCGCTGACAACAACATCTCTCTGGACGGCATCGAGCTGGTGAACTGCACTGAGGCCATCGAGATGTGCGACGAGCCCGCCAGGGCCATCCGCACGAAGAAGGATTCCTCCATCGTCGTGGGCCTGAATATGCTCAAAGAGGGCAAAGGCGACGCCTTCGTCTCCGCCGGCAGCACCGGCGCGCTCCATGTGGGCGCAAGCCTCATCGTCCGCACCCTGCGGGGCATCAAGCGCCCGGCGCTGGCCACCATGGTGCCGGCCAAAAATAAGGCGTATCTGCTGCTGGACTGCGGCGCGAATGTCGAGTGCCGCCCCGAGATGCTGGCCGCTTTCGCCGTCATGGGCAGCTGCTACGTGAACAAGGCGGAGGGCCGCACCTCCCCCAGCGTGGCGCTGGCCAACAACGGCGCCGAGGAGAGCAAGGGTACCCCCATGCTGAAAGAAGCCCATCAGCTGCTCAAGACCATCCCGGGCATCCGCTTTGTGGGCAACATCGAGCCCCGTGATGTGCCGAACGGCGATGTGGACGTGGTCGTCTGCGACGGCTTCACCGGCAACGTCATCCTCAAGCTCACCGAGGGCGTCGCCAAGATGCTGCTGGGGATGCTGAAGGAAATGTTCCTCAAGAACCTGGGCGGCAAGCTGGCCTATCTGCTGCTGAAGGACAGCGTGTCCGACCTCAAGCACCAGATGGACAGCGAGGAGTACGGCGGCGCACCCTTCCTGGGCGCAAAGCAGCCGGTCATCAAGGCCCACGGCTCCTCCAAGGCCAAGGGCATCAAGAACGCCATCCGGCAGGCCAAGATCTGCGTGGAGAACGACCTGTGCGGCACCATGCAGAGCGCGCTGGATGAGCTGAACAAGGAGTAAGGAAAGCGGCCTTGCCCTCTCCGTCATCGCTGAGGCGATGCCACCTCTCCCAAAGGGAGAGGCAATGGCGGGTGACGGTCAGCTGGTGCTTTCCAGGGTGCTGTGCAGGCTCCCCCTTTGGGGGAGCTGGACGCGAAGCGGCCTGAGAGGGCGAGGATACCAAAAAGATTCAAGGGAGCTAAGAGATATGAGCCATCAGTTGGAAACAATTATTGGTTACAAGTTCAAGAATCCGAAGCTGCTGGAGACGGCGCTCACCCACACCAGCTACGCCAACGAGAGCCGCACGCCGGTGCAGCACAACGAGCGGCTGGAATTTCTGGGCGACAGCGTGCTGCAGATCGTCTCGGC
>OGPM01000909.1_pt1 | contig 27354 bp, 19 predicted proteins | sample 1552961 | NCBI WGS metagenome assembly OGPM01 (sample SAMEA2580304, study PRJEB22360) | human gut metagenome | biome: human gut; feature: human-associated habitat; material: faeces | place: Denmark | collected 2008/2010
TCGGAGAACTTCGCACCCGGAAAACGCTACGGAGTCTTTCCCGCCGGTTCGATCGGATGGATCGTCTCTGAAGAGAATTTCATGAAACGACAGAAACTGATTGATTTTCTCAAACTGAGAATTTCATACGGTCTGGTCGGTAACGACCAATACAGCGGTGCCCGTTTCCTCTACCGGCAGGGACTCTGGTACGGACAGCACTCCGTCCGTGGCACTGGAGGTAGTTACGGGTTCGGTAGCACGAACAACGGCATGCAGTACGACGCCCTCGAGGGAACGATCGGCAACGACGAGGTGACATGGGAAAAGGTGCGCAAACAGAATTACGGTATCGACCTGAAGATGTTTGACTCGCGGTTCTCGCTGACAGCCGACTACTTCTTCGAACATCGGTACGACATTCTTTCGTCGCGTAATACACTACCCTCGATCGTCGCCGTCAACCTTCCGCTAATGAATCTCGGCATCGTGGATAACAAAGGTTATGAAATCTCGCTTGGCTGGAATGACTCGAAGCGGAATCTCAACTGGTGGATTCAGGGCAACATCTCCTACTCGAAAAACAAGATCATCTACATGGACGAAGTGTCGCCAAATTATCCGTGGATGGCCCAAACGGGACGCAGTACGGGACTTAACTACGGCTACCTTTTCGATCGCTTTCTCGCTGTCGATGACTTTGATGCCGAGGGCAATCTGAAGGTCGATGCCAAGGGCAATTCACTGCTGCCGGCCATGTCGCTGGCCAATCCCAAACCGGGAGATGTCTTGTTCAAAGATTTGAACGGCGACGGCAAGATCAACGGCGACGACAAGACTTATTTCGGATACAGCGATCGACCGGATTACGTTTTCGGCCTGCTGGGCGGCATCCGCTGGAAAGGATTCGAGATATCAATGCAGTGGACCGCCGGTCTGCATGCTTCGCGAGTGCTCTCGGGGGAGTATCGTGAGCCGTTCGGCAGCACGAACTCTCGGGCGCTGCTGAAGTTCCTGGCCAACGACAGTTGGACTCCGAACCACACTAACGCACGCTTCCCACGAATGACGTTCACACGCAAACAGCACTATCTCGAGGATTCAGATCTGTGGCTCATGGATGGTTCCTACTTGCGGCTAAAGGTCCTCGACATCGGTTACACCTTCGGGCAGAGCAAGGCATTAAGCAAAGTGGGAATCAAGTCGTTGCGTATCTACTTGAGCGGGTACAACCTGCTGACCTTCTTCTCCGAACTGAACGACATGGACATAGATCCGGAAGGAACCACCGGTGGTTCGACCATCGATTCCTATCCCAACGTACGCATCTTTAACCTTGGAGTCAATCTCGCATTTTAATCCGACTCTCATGAAGAATCTGACCAACATACTGTTATTATCATTAGTCGTACTGACGACGACAATCGGTTGCTCCGACTTGAAGTTCGGGGACAACTTTCTGGAAAAGGCGCCCGGTGTAGATATGACCATCGACTCGATCTTCTCGCGAAAGCTCTACGCTGACCGGGCTCTGACGGGAGCCTATGCCACGATGCGCTCCTGCCTAACGCTCGGAAACAATGAGAAATTTCCCAACGAAAGTAATGGTAATTTCGGCTATAAACCAGCTGCTGACAAACTTGGCTGGGATAATCTCGACGCCTTGACTGACATCATCAACAGCCACATGAGCTATGGGGGCGCTGCATCGAAATATTACTCGGGCACCTACGATGCTGAAACCGAAAATTCCAGTTCGGGAACAAAAATGGGCTTTAACCCATGGCAGGACGCCACGTGGTGGGGAATCCGCCGAGCTCAACTCTACATTGAGAACGTCGATCGCGTTCCCGACATGACGAGCAAAGAAAAGGAGCGCGGAAAAGGTGAAGCCTACATGATCATGGCATGTCATTACCTCGATCTGTTCCGCAATTTCGGAGGCATTCCGCTTCTGAAAAATGCGGTCAACATTAGCAATCTGGACAATGCGGATTTCAAACGTCAGAGTGTCGAGGAGACGCTGGGCTACATTGTCTGGCTGTGCGGCGAAGCAGCCAAAAAGCTTCCATGGAACGTTAGTGCTGCCGAAGACGGTCGTTTCACGAAGGCAGCAGCAATGGGTCTGAAGATTCGGGCTTTGGCCTTTGCCGCCAGTCCGCTCTTCAACGCTTCGGCTCCGTACGCTCCGGCACAATCGCCCATGGGAGCTAATGCCTCGAAGGTTACGGCCCAGGAGGCAGAGCGGATGATCTGGTTAGGAGGCTACTCCGCAGATCGTTGGCAACAGGTGATCACCGCCTGTAAGGAGTTTTTCGAGGAGAACTCCCGAAACGGCAATTTTTACGCGCTGGTCGACACCGATAATCCTGCCGAAGACTTTTCCAAATGTTATGCCGACCGTTACAATGGCGAGATTTTGATCTCGACGGGACGCCAGGTCGAGACATTCTACGAGCTTTATCACACCTATTGCTTCGGACCTTCAGTCGACCCTGTCTCGGGCAACAAAAACTGGGGCTGGGGAGGTGGCTGCGTGACACTCAACTACGTAGATCTTTTCCCGACAAAAACCGGTGAGCCTGCCCGTTACAGAAACTGGATCGCCCAGAACGGGCACAAAGGTTCGGAGAACAATACCCCTTTCGTCGATCGGGATCCACGCCTTTCGGAATCAGTTATGGTCATCGGAGGCAAGCCCTTCCGCGGCCGTCAACCCGAGATGTGGATTGGCGGAACGGAACGCGGTGAGAAGAATGCGGGGAAGGCCATCACGGGATTCTGTATCCGCAAGTTTTTTTGGGACTTCAACCCCGAGACGTATCACTACAAACCGGTCTGCTCGCCCTATTTACGGTTGGCTGAATTGTGTCTGACTTACGCCGAGGCTCTCAACGAGACTGGCCAAACTGATGAGGCCAAGATATGGCTCAACAAGACCCGCAACCGGGCCGGTCTGCCCGACATCACGGATGCCCAACTGGCACGCCTGCATCCCGACGAGGAGTTGGCCAAGGCTCCGGATTACCTTGAGATGGCGGGTGACAAACGGTTGCGTGAGGAGATTATCGACGAACGAGCTCGGGAATTTTGTTTCGAAGAGGTTCGCTGGTACGATCTTATTCGCTGGAAGCGGGCAGATATTTTGGCACAACCTCTTTACGGTATCACCATTACCGGGAATGCCCGGGATCTTGAGTTTTCCGATCCGGAACCCGAACCGGATCGGGCATGGACCAATAATTTCGATCCCAAGTGGTATTTGAGTGCATTCCCCTCGGACGAAATTAATAAGGGATACGGTCTAATCCAAAATCCGGGATGGTAGCAGATTGTTAAATCGTCAAACATCAAATCATGAAAAAAACATATCTTGCAATACTGCTCTCGGTCACATCATTCTGGTGCGCAGAGGCCCGAAAGGTGGAGGTCCATGTCATGGATTTCTGGAATCGGCCCTTGAGTGAAGTGACCATCTGCACAAGCAATACACAGAGCCTCCTGGGCCTAACCGATGAACAGGGATGTGCACAGATCGAGGTTCCAGAAGGTTCCGAGATTATTCTCACGCTTTTCAACCGCCAAAGCCGGATCGTACGCGTCAATACGTCGCGGATTGAGGTCAGGCTCTCGGATAAGGATCGTCTGTTCGATATCGGATACGACGAACGCATTCGCAAATCGGAAAGTACGGCTTCGCTGTCGCAGGCCGTCAGCGAGGATATCCAGGCCTCGGGCAACACCACAGTCATGAACAATCTCTACGGACTGATTCCGGGATTGGGCGTCTATCAGGGTTCGAACCTGCCTTGGGACAATTCGCCTTCGCTGTATGTCCGCGGTCAGGGATCATTCGGCGGCAATCAAGTTCTGGTGCTCGTTGACGGCATCGAACGCGACATGGCGCAAATCAGCCCTAAAGAGGTGGAAAGCATCACGGTTCTCAAGGATGCCGCCTCGTTGGCCCTTTATGGGAATCGGGGTGCTGACGGCGTTGTAGTGATCACCACTAAACGTGGCGGCGACCACGGCCTTCGAAGTCAGATTGACTATAACTTTGGGGTTCAGACGCCATTCCGGATTCCCCACATGGCCGACGGATACACCTATGCCAGCGCAGTAAATGAGGCGCTTTCCAACGACGGACTCTCGCCTCGATATACCATGCACGATATGCGGCTCATCGCCGGGCATATGCATCCTCAACTTTTTCCCGACATTGACTGGCAGGCCTTGATTCTGCGAAAAGTGGCATTCACGCACGATGTAAATCTCACTTTCGACGGAAAAGGACAACGCATCCGTTACTTCGTCTATGCGAACTACAACTCCAACCGGGGATTTCTGAACAACACGGAGATGAACGACGGCTATTCGACCCAGATCGGCATGGATGCGCTCAAGGTTCGGTCGAACATTGAGGCCCGATTGACCAAAAGCACCGTCGCTCGGATTAACCTAATGGGACGATTGATGCAATATCAGCATCCCAGTGCCGGAACCAATTTGTCGGGTATGTACGACACCCCCGCAGCAGCCTTCTATCCATTGGCACCACAATCCGAAGGAGGCGGTTGGGTCCGCAGTCGGCTCTGCAAGAATCCGCTTGCCGATTTGACCTCGCGGGGCTACAACACGGTGCTGCAGCGCACGCTTTTTGCCGATCTGACAATCGATCAGAATCTTGAGATGATTACTCCGGGACTTTCGGCACAGGTTCGCGTTGCCTACGATAACTCGGCCGAAATTACAGATATGCGAACCTGCGATTTCGCATACATGGAGGTGTCCTCCGCCAACGACGAGATTGGCAATGTCAAGGAACTCCTCTATACACCCTACGGAAACAACAGAAACATGGAGTTCAACAGCAAACTTTCGACCTCGATAAATCGGACGTCGGTCTGGGCCAAAATTTTGTATGACCGTAAATTCGGAGCCCATGGCATCTCGGCCCGCCTGATTTTCAACGAAAACCGATCCGACTACCGGGGTGCCAACAACTCATATATGTATCGCGACGGAATCGTCTCCGTAGGATACAACTACGACTCGCGCTATTTATTCAATGCGGTTTTAACCTACGCCGGAGCCAGCCAGATGCCGGCAGGTGACAAATATCGGGTTTATCCAGCCTTTGCAGTCGCATGGATCGCCTCGAACGAATCATTCCTGCACGACAACCGGATTGTAGATCTGCTTAAGTTGCGGGCTTCGTTTGGCGTGACGGGCATGAGCGCCAGGTTGTCTTACGACATGGACAAGCAGTTCAACGGTGGTGGCAACTCCTATATCTTCGTCGGGAGTACTTCCCAATATGGTACAGCCCAGGGGGCTCTGCCCTCAACCGGAATCGAACCCGAACGCGAATACCGCAGCAACATAGGAATCGAATTGAGCTTGTTCAAAGCACTGACTCTCGATGCTGACTTCTTCTACAACAAACGTCGCAACATCCGGATATCGTCCGAGGGGACGCTTTCTGGAGTTCTCGGAATTGGAACTCCCGACGTTTTCACGGGCGAGGTGCGCAACTACGGATGGGAAGTCGCCTTGGGATGGCGTAAGCAAATAGGAGATTTTTCCTATGGCCTTCACGGACAAATCTCTTACGCCAAGAACAAGATCATCCGGAAAGAAGAGGGTTACAAACCCCATTGGTACATGTATGCCAGCGGAAACACCATCGACCGTTTTTACGGACTGATGGCTGACGGTCTTTACCAGAGTAACGATTTCAATGTGGACGGAACACTACGTCCGGGACTTCCGGTCTCGACCTACCGAAGCAATGTACAACCCGGAGACGTGAAATACGTCGATTTGAACGGCGATGGCAGGATCGACGCCAACGACTGCGCCTATCAGCTTTATGCCGCGCTTCCACAGATCTACTACGGATTCAACATCGAGTTGGAGTGGCGGGGTTTCGGGCTGAACGCCTATTTCCAAGGTATGGGACGCTCGACCGTCACGACAACGCTGGCAAGCATCTATCAGCCTCTTTATGGCAACGAACGTAACATTTCGGAGCACTACATGGAGAACCGCTGGTCGCCCTACAACACCTCAGGGCATTACCCCCGACTGACCACGCAGTCTAACGCCAACAACTTCGCACCCAGTTCGCTTTGGACCGAATGCGGTGATTTTCTGAAACTCCGCACACTCAGCCTTTCCTACAAACTACCGGCACGGCTCGCCTCCAAAATTCGGATGCGTGAATGCTGTCTGTACCTCAAGGGCATGAATCTCTTCTCGGCAGATCGAATTGACATTCTCGATCCCGAATACATCAATACAGGATATCCGTCGGCTCGCTCCTATCAGATCGGGTTTAACCTTATTTTTTAATTCTATCCAAACGATGAAAAGAATATTCTATTTGTTCGCCGTACCGCTCATGACGCTCGTTGCATGTAGCGACTTTCTGGAGCTCGACGAATCCGAATATCATACGGTGAAATATCAGTTCTCGACGTTCCGCCGCGTAAAGCAGAATGCGACCAACGTCTACGGCTATGTTCGCGACGGATTGGCCGATGTAGAAGATACGATGCTTGATGTCGCATCCGACGATGCGGTTTACGCATGGGAAACCAGTAACATCAAACGCTTCTACGACGGCAGTTGGTCGCCAATCAATCTTATAGACGACCGCTGGGACAACCTCTACGAAGCCATTGCTGCAGCGAATTACTTTCTGGAGAACTGTCCCGAGGATTTCCCCGATGCCAAATATCAGGACAGCTATGAGGAGGATCTCAAACAACTCCGAAACTATCCCTACGAAATCCGGGCGTTGCGAGCCTATTTCCACTTCGAACTGCTCAAACGCTACAATTCGATCATACTTGGAAAACACTCCTTTACAAAGGAGGAGGTCAACGACCTCAAACCAGTCAGTTATGCAGAAGCTGTGGGGTGGATCGTTTCGGAGTGCGACGCCGTGATTCCTGTACTTCCGACAACTTATTCAGGTTCCTATTACGGTGAAGTCGGTCGCGTAACCCGCGGTATGGCTCAAGCCCTTAAAGCACGCGTTCTGCTTTATGCGGCCAGCCCGTTGAATAATCCCGGGAACGATAAGTTGCCCTATCTGAAAGCTGCACTCGCCGCCAAAGAACTCATCGACAGTGACATCTACGAACTCATTGACGAACAGACCACAAACAATGCGTCGGCCCAAGGGCTGATCTTCGGGAAATTGTGCCCATTGAGTTCGAACTTCGAAACTGCCAACTTCCCGATTGGCTACGAAGGTGGCAACTCGGGAGTTTGTCCTTCACAGAATCTCGCCGAAGCCTTCGACATGCGGAACGGCAAATCTTTCAACTGCAACGATGTCGGGCATTGGCGTAACCAGCTCAATGCATCAATGCGCGATCCCCGTTTTGCAAAAACGTTGCTCTACAACGGAGCACAGTTTAAGGATCAATACATCCAGTCCTACATCGGAGGACGTAACGGTCAGCCTCTCGACGGCGCCTCGCCAACCTCATATTATCTTTACAAGCATATTCAGGAGGAGACGAGTTTCGTTGCCGGCAATGAAACCTATTTTCAGCATGTATATCCGCTTTTCCGCTATGCCGAGGTCTTTCTGAACTACGCGGAAGCGCTCAGTGCCGCCACAAGGGATGCCTTATTCACAGGAACTATCGACGTCGATGGGAAACCTGTAGAGTTTACACTTTCGCCGCTCAAGGCTCTGAATGCGGTCCGTACTCGATATGGAATGCCGGCCCTGACGTCGGTGATTAATTACGAGAGCTTCGAGGACCGTCTGCGCAGAGAACGTCGCGTAGAACTCGCTTTCGAAGGACACCGTTTTTGGGATCTGCGGCGTTGGAAGATCGGATCGCAGACCACGCGGATCTACGGACTCGAAATTACCAATTCGAACGGAGTGATCTCATTCACCCGCAAGTTGATCCAGGAACGTATCTGGCAGGACAAGATGTATTTCTATCCCATCGCTCAAACCGAACGATACAACAACCGCAATTTGATCCAGAATATCGGATGGAATTAACGACAACTTAATAACACTCAACCCATGAAAAAGATGCTGGTGACACTTGCATTCCTGAACACGCTCTTCTTTATGTCGACCGCTTGTTCACAAGACGATTCCAATTATATACAGCCTAAATTCGAGGATCTCGGAGCCTACACGCCAGACGATATCTCGAACTGGCCGCATGCCATCTTCAGTTTCAACGACTGGGCCTGCACTGACATGCAAATGGCTGATAACCGACTGGGCATCGATCCCATCGTCCGAAACGGATCCCGGACAACCGTTTTGGCCTACAGCTCAAAAGAGAACATCCGCTTCACAACGCTTCGGAGTGGAGAGAATCCATATGATTACATCCTTCAAATCAAGGATTTCGACGCCGATATCCCACAAGTCTGGATACAATGTTCCTCGCTCGATCAAATGGCCGGACCCATCACACTCACACCACTGACCTCAACCCTGAAGATCCGACTGATTGAGGCCCCCGACAACATGGAATCGTTGCAGATCGTCCTACCCGGGATGAACGACGCCCTTTATCTCTTTTCAGGAGTGACCGAACCTGCTGACGGAATCAAAAACAAGACTCTTCGTCTGACAGCTTCGGACGGTGATCGCACATACTATCTCTTCCCGATGTGTTCGGACCGTTCGTGGAATCTCGATTTCACAATCTCGATCGACGGTTCTCAGTATCCCGGGACGCTCACGATTCCTCACGGTATCGGAGCAGGCGAGGCACTCGAAGTGGATTTCGATTTTTCAAAAATGGATTCCGGAAGTTACAACGTCTCTTATCGCAAAGCGGAATACGGTTCAAAACCAGCCCTGCTGGCTTCGAATACCTTCGAAAATGCCCGGTACGACGAAACTTTCAAGAACAAGAACCCTTACTACAACGTTTACGTGCTCGAGGGTTCGACATGGAAATCGGTCGAGGTACACAACGCGCTCTGTTCCAACGCTCCGCGTCTGCACGAACAGATATGGAACGACTGGAACAATGCCAAGAAACTTCGTGACACGATGTGCTATGCCCAATTCCTAAACGACTTTGCCGGTCCTGTACGCGTGCGAATCGAGAAACGGGTCCCGTTCTCGCAGGTTCGGGTACGTCCCTCGACTTGGGACATCGCCACGGAACTCGTGGCAGCCAATACGATCGAGTTCTCGCTTCCGAGTTGGGAACACCGCAAGGTTTCGGTCGAATTCGACGGAGATCGCTACCACAATCTTTTTCTGCTGCCCAACCGGCCCGATCCTGCACGCGAGCAATATGCAGACGGATCCGCCGACCGTTATTTCAAAAATGGTGTTTACTACTTCGGAGGAGGCAAAGAGCACATTCTCGCAGAAAACGCCCCCATCAAACTGACTTCAGGTCAAACGCTCTATATCGACGAAGGAACGACACTTTATGGTCGTATCGAAGCCCGCGGCAGCAATATCACCATCACCGGACGCGGAACCCTTTCGGGAGCCAAACTCCAGCATGTCGGAAACCAGTACGCGAGCGGAAATATCTTGATCGACGTTCTCAACAACAACGGATCGAACAACTGCTCGGGATTCAAAATCAATGGCATTACGATCGTAGACACGCCCAGCTGGTGTCTGCGCATCTTCAACACCGACGATGTAACGATCGACAACATCAACATGATTCACTGGATACTTAACGGCGACGGTATCGACATCTGTACTGGAAAACGGATTTCAATTACAGACTGCATGCTCCGCACCTACGACGATTGCATCACGCTTAAGGTTCGTCACAATGCCAAACCCATTGGTCCGATTGATGACGTGAAGATTGAGCGCTGCCAGGTATGGACAGAACTGGCCCGCGGCATCGTGGTAGGTCCCGAATGCGGAGACATGACCTCGCTCTCCTACAAGACGGGAGGTATCTCGAATGTAAGCGTTTCGGACTGCGTGGTTCTGGAGGCATCGCGTGCCAATGACAGCAATTTCGAGAATGCCGGATTGGGCGTCATGGCCGAATCCGCCGGATCGAATGCTCCGGGAGTTCCGGGGCCCATTGACAATATCCTTTTCGAGGATTGCGTGATAGACGATATCCACTCTTCGGGACGTCCTCTCTCCATCATGGCCCGGGCACACAGGGACGGAAAATGTACCGTTTCGAATATAACCTTCCGCAACGTCCGGATCATCTCCCAAAACGGATGCCGAATCTCGGGAATCGATCCTCAGGGGAATATTTTCCGAACCCTGACATTCGAAAACTGCGACTACAACGGTTTGAAGATCTCATCGTTGGATCCTTCATTCCTGATTTGCACGAATATGGACAACGTAACCGGTCTGAAATTCCAATAATTGTATTATCTTTATGAAACAGAACCCGAAGGGCTCCATACCCTTCGGGTTTCGATAATCCACGACAAAAAGTATGACAAAATTCCCAAAAACAATTTTTCTAATAGCGGCAGGAGTGCTTGTAGCTTGCAGCCGTCCTCAATGCGTCGTAACACCGTTACCTGAGCAGATCACCTACAAGGGGGGCTATTGTGCCTGCGACAGCAGCCGGGCCGTCGTCGGCGAGTTCGCCAAACTCGAAAGCCGGATCGACCCCTCGGCCGAAGGTATCCGCGCCGAAGGCTACCGATTGCAGATCGATCGGCGGAAGATACTCCTGACGGCCATCGACTCGGCCGGACTCTTTTACGGTAAGCAAACACTACGACAACTGGCCACCGCACAGGGAATCCCATGCGTGGAAGTTCTTGATAATCCCCGGTTCGCCTATCGCGGCATGCATCTCGATGTCTCACGCCACTTCTTCCCCAAAGAGCAAATATTCAAGATTCTGGACGAGATGGCGTACTACAAGCTCAATAAATTCCATTTCCATCTCTGCGATAATGGAGGCTGGAGAATACAGATCGACAAATACCCCCTGCTTACCAAACTCGGCTCCCATCGCATGGAGATCGAATGGCTCAAATGGTGGGATTTCGGCGACAAACATTACGTTCCGGAAGATACTCCGGGAGCATACGGCGGTTACTATACGAAGGAGGATATTCGGCAAATCGTTAGCTATGCTGCCGGGCGACATATCGATGTGATTCCAGAGATCGAGTTTCCGGCACACTCGGATGAGGTATTTGTAGGTTATCCCGAATTCTGCTGCACGGGAAGGCCCTATACGACCGGTGAGTTTTGCGTAGGCAATCCGGCCACACTGCGCTTCGCAGAGGATGTCCTGACCGAGATCATGGAACTCTTTCCCTCGAAATACATTCATATCGGCGGCGACGAAGCTCGCAAGGTCGCTTGGAAGAGTTGCCCCAAATGTCAGCATCTGGCCCGTGAGGTGGGTGGATTCGAAGAGGTGCAGTGCTATATGATCGAACATCTCGAACTATTCCTTGCCGAACACGGTCGCGTGATGATGGGCTGGGACGAGATTCTGAAAAATAGCTTGCGTTCCTCCTCCGTGCCGATTTCTTACCGCGGGCAACGCGGTGGTATCGAGGGAGCTAACCGCGGGCTGAACGTCATCATGTCGCCCGGTGAGATGATCTATTTCGACTGGTACCAGGCCGATCCCTGTACGCAACCCCGGGCCATGAGCGGATTCTCCCCCATCAAAAAGGTCTACAGTTTCTATCCTGTACCTGATACCCCTGAAATGGCAGCGGCCAACGAATCGATGATAAAAGGGGAGTACGTTGCCCCGAGTAGCGTAGAGTACATCTACAACGGGGCCTCGAAGAATGTTCTCGGCGTTCAGGGCTGCATGTGGACTGAATTTGTCAACACGTCGGAGCACCTCGAATACATGATGTTCCCCCGCATGCTGGCCGTAGCCGAAATAGCCTGGACACCTCAGAACCGTCGCGAATGGCATGACTTCCGTCGCCGCATCAATCGGGAGATTCCCTTGCTTCGTTCCCGTGGAATCAATGCCTTTCAATTAAGCAATGATGTTGAGATCACTGTCACAAGGCTTCCCAATGGCAAAAAAGCCTTCGTCACGATTGATACGGAAAAATACCCCGTTGAGGTACGCTACACGCTAGACGGCTCGGATCCGACGCCGCAGTCGCCGATCTATAAGAGGCCCTTTAAGACAAAAATCGGGACCACGGTCAGTGCTGCCTGCTTTGAGCACGGCCGTCAATCTGGGAACACAGCCCACGTTGACGTCAGCGAACATCACGACATCAGAAATTATTATCCCTATCTCGAAACTCCCGAAATCCATGCATCAATCGCACCTTGATTTCATCAAACAGCGGATGTGCGGACTGCTGAGTCTGCTGCTCCCTCTGGAGAACCTTGCTACTGATGTGCCGCAGCTGGGCAAGGATTCGGTTCAACGGATCGTAAAGTCCATGACCCTCGAGGAGAAGGCTTCGCTACTGGTCGGCTTATCAATGGAGGATTACGGCGGGGAGGGATCCGTAGCGGGTCACACGCTCCGTTATATTCCCGGCTCGGCGGGAACGACCGCCCCGATGCCCCGATATGGGATTCCGCCGACGGTTATGGCCGACGGCCCGGCCGGATTGCGGATTGATCCCGTACGAAAAGGCGATTCGCTGACCTATTATTGTACGGCATTCCCAGTCGGTACGATGCTCGCTTCGACGTGGAACACGAAGTTGATTGAGCAAGTGGGAAGCGCGATCGGAAACGAAGTGCTAGAATATGGATGCGACGTTATCCTCGGTCCGGGCATGAATATCCATCGGAATCCGCTCTGCGGCCGTAACTTCGAATACTACTCCGAGGACCCGCTGTTGAGTGGCAAATGCGGAGCTGCTATGGTTCGCGGTATTCAGTCGCAGGGCGTGGGTGCATCGATCAAACACTTTGCGGCCAACAATCAGGAGGGACTTCGGTTGCAGAATGATGCCCATGTCTCGCAGCGCGCCCTGCGCGAAATCTATCTGCGAGGATTCGAAATCGCCGTACGCGAAGGGAAACCTTGGACTGTTATGTCCTCTTACAACCGGCTGAACGGCTCCTATACCCAGGAAAACCGCGAATTGCTGACCACAGTTCTGCGCGACGAGTGGGGATACAAAGGGATTGTCGTGACGGACTGGATCGGTCGGCGCAATACCGTCGCTCAAGTTCATGCCGGAAACGATCTGATGATGCCTGGCGAACCTTCCCAAAGTGAAGAAATCATTCGGGCGGTACGGGAAGGGCGTCTCGATGAAAAGGAGGTGGACATCTGTGTCGAACGTATGCTCAAATACATCATGCGCACACCGCGTTTCCGCAGATACACACCTTCTAATCGCCCTGACTTTACCAAAAATGCGACGATAGCACGGCAAGCTGCGGCCGAAGGAATCGTATTGTTGAGCAATCGGCAAAAAACCTTGCCCTTGCCTCCCGAATCACGAATCGCGCTGTTTGGCGTCCATGGATACGACTACATTGGATGCGGAACCGGTGCCGGATATGTCTATGCCCCGTATATGACCGAACTGAACCGGAGCTTTACCGAGGCGGGATTCCGACTCGACTCCATCGTTGATAACCTCTATGCCCAATACCGTTCGTTCGGTGAAATACTCTATGCCGAACAGAATCGGAAACTGGTGCTCGGCAACCGTATCTACACTCCGGAGAATTCGTTGACCCCGGAGTTTATCGAGGCGCGTGCCGCGACCAACGATATTGCCGTGATTTCATTCGGACGTCTTTCCGGCGAAGGGAACGACCGCCCGACCTTGGATTTCTACCTCTCGGACGACGAACGCACCTTGCTCGAGCGTGTCTGCACGATCTTTCATGCAGCGGGTAGAAAGGTCGTCGTGATCCTTAACATCGGAGGTGTGATTGAGACCGATTCCTGGCATGCCCTACCTGATGCCATTCTTGTTGGCTGGCAAGGGGGTCAGGAGGGTGGTTGCGCCACAGTTGACGTGTTGAGCGGTAAGGTATCCCCTTCGGGACGTCTGCCTATGACCTTCCCGAAAGACTACACCGATCATCCTTCCTCGCAGAACTATCCGTTGAACTACCGATCCTATCGAGGCGATTGGGCCGACAATACTCCCGAACGCAAGTTCCGAAATCTCGGATACACTGACTACGAAGAAGATATCTGGGTCGGATACCGTTATTTCAATACTTGGGCATCTGACCGCATCGTCTTTCCTTTCGGATTCGGATTGAGTTACACGACTTTCGAATGGAGCAATGCCGCATTGAAGCTATCCAGGGACGAATGCCTCGTCACCCTGCAGGTCACCAATTCGGGTACATACCCCGCAAAGGAGGTCATCGAGCTCTTCGTTGCGGCACCCGGAAGCACGCTGCCCAAACCCGTGCGTGAATTGAAGGCCTTTGCAAAAACCCGTATGCTCGAACCCGGCGAGAGTACCATGATAAGGTTATGCTTCCGCGTGAACGACCTGGCATCGTTCGATCCGGCATCGGCGTCATTCGTCACGGATGCCGGAACCTATACTATCGAATTGGCCAGCTCGGCCAATGAAATACGGCTTAAATTGCCCTTAAAGATACCGGCTACGCGCCGTCGGGTACACAACGTGCTTAATCCCCAACAGCCGATCTGTGTTCCGGACTTTCAACGTGAAAACGTTGGATCATTCCGTCCGGTCGGTGGTTTCTGACTCCTCACAAACGAATATTCCAAAACCTTTACATGCTGAATAATTAGCATGGATAGATTGCAAAGATAAAATGACAAAGGCGGAATTCCTCAAACAGCGGGAAACAATTCAGTCCAACACGCCAAAGATATGAAGAACCTGTTTTACCTTTTGATATGCGCTCTGGGTTGGAGCAGTTGCTCCCACTTGAATCCGCAGACCTTCCGTTCCGACCGGGAGATTGAGGCTCGCATTGAAAAGATCCTCGGAGGACTCACCCTCGAAGAAAAAGTTGGCCAAATGTGCCAGCTCACCGTCGGGATGGTTATCGATAACAGCGATCCGCAAAATCCCTTCATCAGCGATGCTCTGCTCGATACTGTGATCGGCCATTACAAAGTGGGGTCAATCCTCAACATTCCATTTGGAATAGGACAGCCCCGCGAAGTTTGGCTTCGGGTTATCAATAAGATCCAGCAGCGCTCGCTCGACGAACTGGGAATCCCCTGTATCTACGGCGTGGATCAGATTCACGGTGCCTCCTATACCGTCGGTGCAACCTTCTTCCCGCAGGGGATCAACATGGGAGCTTCATTGAACTGCGATCTGATGCGTCGCAGTTCAGAAATCACTGCCTATGAAACCCGGGCCTGCGGCATTCCATGGAATTTTGCGCCGGTCATGGATCTGGGACGCGATCCTCGCTGGCCTCGGATGTGGGAGAGCTACGGAGAGGATGTCTGCATCAATACGCGTATGGCCGTAGCCTCAGTATCCGGCATGCAGGGCGACGATCCCAACCACATTGCGCCGAACCGGGTGGCCGCCTGTCTAAAGCATTTCATGGCCTATGGCGTACCGGTTTCGGGACAGGACAGAACCCCGTCGTCGGTAACCCGCAATGCATTGCGCGAGAAATATTTCATTCCCTTTATGGAATCGATTCGGGAGGGAGCTTTGTCGCTGATGGTAAATTCGGCAAGCAACGACGGCATGCCGTTTCACGCTAACCACGAACTGCTTACCGGCTGGCTCAAAGAGGAATTAGACTGGGACGGACTGATCGTAACGGACTGGAACGACATCTATAACCTTTGTGATCGGGATCACATTGCCGCAACCCGTAAGGAGGCCGTGGCTTTGGCCATCAATGCCGGAATCGACATGGCAATGGTTCCTTCCGACTGGAAATTCTGCGACTACCTGCGGGAGTTGGTTCAGGAAAGGGTTGTACCTATGTCACGTATCGACGACGCCGTACGCCGTGTCTTACGGTTGAAGATGCGGCTGGGACTCTTCAAGGAACCTTTTATCAAAGCCGAAGAGTTCGATCGGTTCGCATGTGACGAATTTTCGGCAGTAGCCTTGCAAGCTGCCGAGGAGTCGATGATTCTGCTCAAGAACGAATCCGATCTTCTGCCGCTGAAGCGATCCACGCGGATACTGCTCACCGGACCGAATGCCCATTCAATGCGCTGCCTCAACGGGGGCTGGTCATATTCATGGCAAGGAGATCGCTGCGACGAATTTGCAGGCGAGTATCATACGATCTACGAGGCCTTAAACAGGAAGTTTGATCACGTGATCTGGATTCCGGGCGTGGAGTACGGAACTTCCGAAGAGAACTGGCAGACGGAGTATGTCACGGGAATCGATCGCGCCGTTGCCGCAGCGGCCCATGCCGACGTCATTATCGCCTGTGTCGGTGAGAACTCCTATTGCGAGACCCCCGGCAACATAAACGACCTAAATCTTTCGTCGAATCAACAGCAACTCGTTCGGGCTTTGACCGTAACTGGGAAACCCATGATTTTGATTCTGAACGAGGGCCGACCGCGACTCGTCCGCGAAATCGAACCGCTGGTTCAGGCTATCGTTGACATCCTCCTGCCGGGCAACTACGGCGGCGACGCACTGGCCAATTTGCTGGCCGGGAATGCAAACTTCAGCGGACGGTTACCGTTTACCTATCCCCGCTGGCCCGATGCCCTGGCTACATACGACTTCAAACCCTGTCAACAGATGGGACCCATGGAGGGCGAATACAATTACGACGCCGTAATGGACGTGCAATGGCCCTTCGGTTATGGTTTGAGCTATACACGATTCACCTATTCGAACTTCAAGACCAAATGCAGCGAATTCCGAGACGGAGATTGTCTCACTTTTTCGGTCGACGTGACCAATACGGGAAATCGAAGCGGGAAAGAAGTCGTGATGCTGTGGTCGAGTGATTTGGTGGCGAGTCTCACCCCCGACGTGATCCGACTGCGCAATTTCGAGAAGATCGAACTCGCTCCCGGTGAAACCCGCACCGTGACTCTTTCAATTCCCGCATCAGATCTCGCTTTTGTCGGCTACGACGGTCGTTGGCGGCTTGAAGCAGGTGAATTCCGGATCCGAATGGGGTCGGAAGCGACCGTAATCCGCTGTAGCGAGACTCGAATCTACGAAACTCCTAATCTTCCCCAAGTTTGATCATAATAACACATCTGGAATATGAAAAGATTCATCATCACGATCCTCCTGCTCGCATTTGCAGGATTGAGCTTTGGGGCCGAGAATCTTCCTGCCATCATTCCCTTGCCCCGCAAGGTCGTCTGCAAAGGGAAAATAGCCTTCACTTTGACGGAATCCACCAGGATTTTGTTGCCCCGGAATGATAAAGTACTGCGCCGCACCGCAGAGATCTTTGTGCAGACAATCGCCCGGGAACAAAATCTGATGCTAAAAATCCGGGAAAAAGATTCCGGTGAAATTCGACTCACGGTTGATCCGCAACTCGCCGAAGAAGCTTATCGGCTCGACATCACAGCGAGCGGGATTGACATCCGGGGAGGATCATCAGCAGGTGTCTTCTACGGACTTCAGAGCTTTCGCCAGCTTCTTGCCCAATACGGGACAGTGCTTCCTGCCTTGCAGATCGAGGATGCTCCCTCGTTCGGATACCGCGGGGCGATGCTCGACTGTGGTCGTCATTTCTTCACGGTCGACGAGATCAAAACCTTTATCGACTTGTTGGCCTTGCACAAGATCAACCGTTTCCATTGGCATCTGACCGAAGATCAGGGTTGGCGTATCGAAATCCGCCGCTATCCCGAATTGACGAAGATCGGATCGCAACGTTCGGAAACAGTTCTCGGTAACAACTCCCCGGCTTACGATGGAACCCCCTATGGCGGTTATTACACCCAAGATCAGCTACGCGACGTTGTAACCTATGCCGCTGAACGATTTATCGTCATAATACCCGAAATAGAGATGCCGGGACATGCTTCAGCCGCTCTGGCCGCCTATCCCAATCTGGGATGCATCGGTGAGGGATATAAAGTGCGAACACATTGGGGAGTTTTTCCTGAGGTCTTTTGCGCCGGCAAGGAGTCGACGTTCGAATTTCTGCAGAATGTTCTCGAGGAGGTGATCAAACTTTTCCCCTCGGAGTACATCCATGTGGGTGGCGACGAGTGTCCGACAAAAAGCTGGAAAGTCTGCCCCGCCTGTCAGAAACGTATCCAGAACGAAAGTCTGAAGGATGAACACGAGCTGCAAAGCTACTTCATGCTTCGCATAGAGAAATGGCTTAACAAACACGGCCGTCACCTGATCGGCTGGGACGAGATCCTCGAAGGCGGTATCTCGCAGAGCGCCACCATCATGTCGTGGCGTGGCACTGCAGGCGGCATCGCTGCAGCCCGAGCCGGGAACAAGGTCATCATGACCCCCAATACCCACTGTTATTTAGATTATTACCAGACAGAGCATCCACAAGGTTGTGAACCGTGGGGAATCGGCGGATACGTTCCCGTCGAGAAGGTCTACTCGTTTGATCCTTACGACCAACTCGCTGAAACCGAATGCCCCTACATCCTCGGCATGCAGGGCAACATCTGGACCGAATACATAGCATCAATGGCTCATGTCGAGCACATGACTCTACCTCGTTTGGCAGCTTTGGCTGAAGTGAGTTGGAGCTATAAAGGCCGCGACATCGAGGATTTCCGCCGCCGCATGGAAAACCTCCGTAAGATCTACGAATTATGCGGATACCGATATGCCCCCTACTTCTTCGATCACGCCGAGGTGAAAAAATAGAGAGCATATTTTTCGACAAAGAAAGAATAGAGATACGAAACTGATACGGATTGTGTCGTTGAGGAAGTGCGCGTTGACGACCTGTATGATCTGATTATAGATGTTCACGAGTTTTTGAAATTGTGAATAAAAATCGTTCAGTTGGGCTATGAATTATACCTTTGAATGGTCACGTCTGACAACTTTGAAACGTTCGGCGGAGATGCGGTTGACGATAAACCGACTATGGTATGCTCCAATCAGGCCTTGCAGAGCTGTTTTAGAAGCGGATATATTGCGCTCCATTGAGCCGGAATGAGTCCTTGTAGTTCAAAATCTTCGATTTTCTGCCATTCTTTTTAATCTAGTTTCGGTTGGTATCCATAATATCAAATATCGGCTGAAAAGAGGCGCGATTTAGGAGTAGCATGAGCCTCGCAGAGAGAGGACAAAATTTTGCAGCAGAAAATTTTGTCGTAAAAGCTTTGAAGAATCTCTGAAGCGGCTTTTGGAACCGGACCTTTCCCTGGTGCAATATTATAAGGGCTGGGCGGTTCGGTTCGAAAATTGCGGACGTCTAAATAGGCAGCCGAGAGGGATGCCCACTGCTGAACATTACCAAACGCAACTTGTAAAGCTACCGCAATAATCATCCATTGGCGGAAAGTTTTACTACAGCCCGAAGGACATAGACGAATATTTGTGAACGCGGACTAAAAGAAGGGGGGGGGAAGATAATGGCGTTGGATTATCTGACGGCGTATTTAGCACAAATTTTCGACATCACAATAAGGCGGCATGAAAAATGCCGCCTTACTGTCTTTAATGTCCAAAAACATCCAAATTGAAAATAGCAATGTATTAGGACTTCCTCGCTTGCGAGAAATGAGCACTAGACAACCGGTAATATGGGAAACTCGTTTGTTGAATTCGGTTTATAAAGAATTAAAATTCTGTTTTATGCCAACTGCTTATTTGAAGGTATAGAATAATACTGCCCAATCACCCGGGGATACTTGTTCGAACAATTTTTCGAGTTTTCCGGCTGGCGCAATTTCCTGTGCAGCCATACCGGCACGTAACGCCTCTATTTCCCGATACCGGCACAATACGGCCAGACGTTCGCCGGAACATCCGATGAAATCGAGAGGAGGAAAAATATCGGGATGGTAAACGATCCGGTCCTGAAAGCAGATGCCCTGCGACGTCCGCTTGTCGAACAGCATGCGATTGGGGCCGCACCCGATCCAGAGGTGGGTGGAAGTTTCGAATATGCCAGTTTTGGAATAATATCCGCGTTCCTCCAATTCCTGTTTAAGTGTCGTGCAGTCGGCATCGGCCGGGAAATCGAATTCCGGAGGCAGCGAGGCACCCGTCCGGGTTACATAGGCCGGTGTTATCCGTCCTTCGGCATAGACATAAAGCGTATCGCAGAACGGCTGGATGAAAAGCGTTCGCCCGGCATAGGTCGAGATGGCGTGCTGGGAGAAATTGATCACGCCGGAATAGCCGCTGGTGGTGCGGGAAGCCGAAAGCCGGACGGAGTTGCGCAGGATGGAATCGGCTTTGAAAAAAGCCGTACGCCGTTTGGGGGTGATTCCGAAGTAGCCTAATATGCCGTTGTCATCCACAACGGCGTCGGCGATGAATTCAATGTCGGGATAACGTTCGTACCGGGATACCGAATCCCCGTCGTAACGATAGATGCGAAGGGCTCTGTCCGCGAGATCGGGCAGGTAGACCCGCTGCCGGGACTTGTCGATCCACACGTTGTTTATGAAGCCGTAATCGCGGTCCTGCCGGGCGATTCGGTTGAGAAACCGTCCTTCGGCGTCATAGCGATAAAGGTCGGAACGTACCCCCTCGATATTCACGACGAAAATATCGTCGTCTGCGAATCGGATACGTGCAATGTCGGTCAGACGACAGCTGTCATTCTGTTCCAGTAGGATGAAATCCCATTTCAGAACTTGGGCCGATAAATCGAAATCCGTTCCGGTATGGTCCGTCATATTGTGTTCGTCGAGTATGATGGCCGTACTTTCGGTTGTTTGTTCGGAGGCGCAGGCCGCCGACAGGAGGACGAAACAGGCTGCGAAGAATTGTTTTTTCATGGATGTTTGGTTAAAACGGTGAATACTGTAATTAAAATAATTCGGTTCATGATTCTTTACTGAATGAAGTTATTGATTCGGTTCGCAGGGTTGAGCGGTGTCTGGTCAGACAATACCAATGACTTGACCATGTGCAGTGTTCCCTGCTTGTATTTCTGGAAGTGTTTTGAGGCGATGTGCTTCTCGTATGCTTCATGGCTTGCGTATGTTTCAAGAATGGTTACCTTGCAGGGATTCTCCTTTTCGCTGACAGCGTACATCGTCAATACGCCCGGTTCGGTACGCAGGGAGACTTCGCCCACTTCGGTCGCGTATTTCATATACTCGTCGAGATGCTGCGGGTAAACCTCGATTTTCGACAGGCGCACGATACCGTCGGCGGTCATCGGCTCCTTGGCGCACATTCCCGGCTGCTTGTCCAGGTTCAGGCATCTGCCGATAACCTCTCCGGTGGCCATGTAGGAATAGGTCGGAAACTCGAACAGCACGGGTTTCAATCGCGTATAGTCGAGTTTCCCGTCAGCGTCGAGTACATCGGGAGCGGCGTAAGTGTTGGCAACGGAGCAGATGAAGTTGTCGAAGCCTTCGGTTTCGTAGATGTTCACCACATCGCACTCCATCGTCAGTGGCGAGGCGTCGATTACGGGCGTGCCGTTCTCTCCCCAATGATATTCGAATACGTTTGATTTATCGACCGATGCGCCGCTCACGCTGCCCACATAGTCGGCTTTCGGCAGCATTTCACGACTGACAAGGTTGATAGAAAGTTTTTTGGAATCTTTTATCCCTTGATTTGTATGATGGCTTTTGCTCATGCTCACGAGAATCCGGTCGTGACCGATGATACCCGTATGCCCCACGACGAGCCAGTTCACCTTGCCCTCGACCTCGGCGCCGACGACCGTCATCGGCTTGGGATAGAGAGCAAGCAGGTTTCCGATATTCTTCTTTCCCATTTCCGTACTGTTTTGTTTGTTTCCCTCCTTTACCGGTTGCGTATTGCACGACAATAAAAGGGAGAGAAACAAGATGGTTCCTATTGATTTTCTCATCCTCAAAATGGTATTAAAGGCTTTGACGCAACACCTCGATTACATCCTCACGGGTGAGGATGACATAGCCGCTTTCGTTGATGGGGCATGCATCGGCCATGCCTTCGAGTTGCGACGCATCGGCACCGCAGGCCGTGATATTCATTGCCAGTCCCAAGTCACGCATCCACTCTTCCATTCTCAGCAGTCCTTCAACAGCAATATCCTTTTCGGTCTTGCCATCAGGAGATACGCCCCATACATTCTCCGCCAAGCGGCAGTATTTCTTCACGGCATCCTTTGAACGGCTGATGAGCAGACGGTAATAAGCCCCGCTGACAGCCGAGAGCGTATGCCCGTGGGTAGCGTCGGTATAGGCGGCTTCCAGCCCAGACGGTGGGCTTCCCGCAGGCGAGAAGCCCGTTCAAAGCCCATGTCGCAGTCCACATGATGTTGCTACGTGCCTCGTAATCCTCCGGATTGCCGAGCACTTTCCGTGAACTGACAATGAGGGAGCGCATCAGTCCCTCGGCGATGTAGTCGGACGTGTTGTCGTCCGTCCCCGAAAGGTATTGTTCCAGAATATGCGACATGATGTCGTAAATACCGGCCACCGTATGATGCTTGGGAACGGTATAGGTGTAAACGGGGTTGAGAATGGAGAAATCGGGATTGCGGAAATAATAGAACTTCTTCCGGTTCTCGCTGTGCTTGGAGATGACGGCGCAACTGTCCATTTCCGACCCTGTTCCCGCCATCGTGAGCACGCAGCCGACCGGAATCCAACGGCAGGTCATTTCCCCGAAATTGTTGAAATAATACTTCCACGGGTCCTGTTCGCAGTACGCAGAGCCTGCCACTGCCTTGCAATAGTCGCAGACAGACCCGCCGCCGACGGCAAGGATTAAATCTACCGCTTCTTTTCTGGCAAGTGCCACACCCTCCATCACCTTCTCGATGGTGGGGTTGGGCATGACACCTGACAGTTCGACCGTCTGTTTGCCTGCTTTACGCAGCTCTGCCAGCACCGCGTCGTAAATGCCGTTCTTGCAGATAGACCCGCCACCGTACACCAGCATTACTTTTTCTCCGTATTTGCCCAGTTCTTTACTCAGATTCTCCAATGAGTTTTCCCCGAAGTATAGTTTCGTGGGATTGTGAAAAGTGAAATTGCCTAACATATCAATTTGTTTTTTAAGTTATTACTTGCTGTTAATATTCTTGATGAACCGTGCCGGGACGCCGCCCACGACCGTACCTGCCGCTACGTCTTTCGTAACGACCGCGCCTGCCGCAATGACGGCATTGTCGCCGATGGTCACGCCTTGCAGAATGGTAGCGTTCGAGCCGACCCACACATTCCTGCCTAATACGATAGGTGCAGGATAAGTGGACTTTCGTTCTTTTGGTGCAAGACCGTGGTTGAGCGTGGCAAAGACCACATTATGACCTATCTGGCATCCGTCGCCTATCGAGACTCCGCCGTGGTCCTGAAAATGACAGCAGGCGTTGATAAACACATTTTCGCCTACGGTGATGTTTTTCCCGAAATCAGCATAAAGCGGTGGGAAAACGCGAAGCGATTGCGGTACTTCATAACCGAATAACTCGGACAGCAGTCCGCGCACTTCATCTGGCGTATGGTAAGCCGCATTCAGGCGGAACGTGACGCGACGGGCCTCGTTACTCATCTCGTCCATAAAACGATGGATTTCCTCCGTATCAAGAGGCTTCCGTGTCTTTACGTATGTCTTGAAATCTTCTATCGTCATATATTTATTGTCTTTCGAATTTTACTGCTATATCTCCTCCGATATTCAGAGCTTCGATACCGTCACCATCGATACGGCCTATTTTGATAAGGTCATCGCTATGCGACCAACTCTTGCAAAAAATCGCCACGTTTCCCCACGGCACATAAATCGTGATGTCGCCGGGTGTGGGCGCACAGCCACGTGTCACTCCTTCGGTCGTCAGAGCCGGATCGGGATAAAATATTTTTTCGGTCGTGTTGTTGTAATCGTTCAACGTAACCTCTAACGGCAGACGGGAGAGGAAGTCCCTGCCTGCCGCATTGTCCTCCATCGTGGCGGTAATAGTGCGGTTGCCGACCGATATTTTTACTTTCATGGATGTTTCTCCAGGGCTTTCCGTTTCTTCCCGGGTTGCCCCGATTTCTTCAAGCCATGACGGGACACGTGTCGCCATTTGCGAAAGGCCCGAAGAGGTCAGCAACAGGGTACGGTCGATGATTGTCGCATCGGGGCAAAGGCTGCGTGCTTCACTTACCGATGTGGAGATACCGCTGCTGCCGCTGGTAGCGAACAGGGCAATCCGTTTTCCGGCAAGTTTTGCTGCGTGTTCGTGCAGGAATGTTTGCATCGGTGTCGCCATGCTGCTGTACCAGATGGGATAACCGACAAACACGATGTCATAGTCATCGAAATTTTCCAACGAAGTCTTGATCGGAGGATAGTTGCCCTGACGGATAGCCGCCAGCTCTTCCTGCGAGCGTTCCAACATGGAGTTGTAGTCATTGTCGTATGCCGTTTCCGGCTCCACTTCAAGCATGTCGCAGTCGAGTGTCGTCTGAATTAGTTGCGCCACACGTTCGGTATTGTTCGTGCGAGAAGCATAAAGGACAAGGTAACGGCCGTTCCCGCCGGGAGCAGGCGTGTCGGGATGATTGTCTGAATCATCACCGCTACCCGGATTTTCCGGCTGTTCGGGAGTGAACGGCTCGTCAGAACCGCCCCCGCAAGCCGCCATGGACAAGACGGCAAACAATAAAAACGGAATCAATAAAAACTTTTTCATCATTTATACTCTTTATTTGTCGATTTGGCTTTCGGTAAACGGGTCGGCACGGTGTCCCATGAGGTCTATCCGGGCATATTCCTTGTCGAACTCTTCCATTTCGTATGGAGTGAGACGAACGGTTGCCGCACCAAGGAAATCATCCAGATGGTCGGGATTGGTCGTGCCGGGTATCGGGGCTATCCACGCCTTGCGCGAGAGCATCCACACGAGGGCGAACTGCGCCGGAGTAATGCCTTTGCGCTCCGCCCATTTGCGGACAAGGGCGACGAGCGGCATATTGTGTTTCAGTGCTTCGGGTGTGAACTGCGGCAGATTCCATCGGCGGTCTCCCTGTTTGAAGCGGCTGTCCTCGTTGATTACGCCCGTGAGGAAAGCACGTCCCAACGGGCAATAGGGAACGAAACCGATGCCCAGTTCTTCAAGCGTCGGAAATATCTTCGTTTCCGGTTCTCGCCACCAGATGGCATATTCGCTCTGTACCGCTGACAAAGGACATACGGCATGGGCGCGACGGATGGAGCGTGCGCCGGCTTCCGACAGTCCCCAGTGCAACACCTTTCCCTCCTGCATCAAATCCTTGACCGTTCCGGCAACTTCTTCCATCGGCACGTTTGGATCGACACGGTGCTGGTACAAAAGGTCAATATGATCTGTACGCAACCGCCGGAGCGACCCTTCCACTGCGCGACGGATATGGTCGGGACGGCTGTTCAGGGAGGTGGGTTGTTTTTCCTCGACCCCAAAACCGAACTTCGTACCGATTTTCACCTTGTCACGGAACGGGGCGAGTGCCTCGCCGACCCACTCTTCGCTGGTATAAGGCCCGTACACTTCCGCCGTATCGAAAAAGTTCACTCCTTTGTCGTAGGCACGGCGGATGAGGGCAATCATATCCTTCTTCTCATACTTTCCGCCGTAATAGCCCACCATCGGCAGGCAGCCCAAACCGATGGCAGACACGTCCAATCCTCCGAGATTTCTGTATTCCATATTCCCCGACGGATTATTTCCGTTTGAATAACCGTTTTTAGACTGCGATGCAGATTGAGCAAAGACTTTCGACAATCCCGTCCATTCCCCGGCAGCCAGTAAGGCCGTCATTGATGACATTTTCAAAAAATCTCTTCTGTCCATAAATCCTGTAATTTTTAAGAATGACCTCCATAAGTCAAGCCCCGCATGATCTCCATTTCATTATCTTCCAACCGGAAAGTCGTGGGTTCGTTTTCCTGTTCCGGGCAAATCCCGTCCTGCACGAGAAAACATCTCACCACATTTTCGGTAGAAGTATGATAACGGTCTGCAAAGAAGCACACGACTTCATCTTCATACAATTCCGCTGGAATGTCAATTCGTTCATTCATCATTTATTTTAAACTTCACTTCGTTCGTTTACAATCACTCCCGCCTCGGCATAGTCAAAATGAATTTTGCCTCTGCTCTCGGCTTAACCGCTTATTTCTTTTGATGATGCAAAATTACCGGGTTACACGACGGAGGACTTAACGATAAGTGGGTAACTTGTATCACTTTTACTGAATTTGATAGAGCTGATATTCGGCTATATAATTGAAATAATGTATCTTTGCATTCGCAAGAAAGGAGTTATACAAGATGCTATGAACAAAATTCTGAAGGTCAGAAACGTGGGCGATTACAGCCGGTGGGTAGGACATACCGACAGGCATCCGCTGGTCAGTGTCATTGACTACGCGGAAGTGTCCCCTATACGTCATAGCCTGAACAATTACAGCATCTATGGCATTTTCTTTCATGACGAAGCGGAAATAGACCTGGCATACGGTTGCGGGAAGTACGACTACAAGAAGGGAACGGTCATTTGCGTCGCCCCCGGACAGATTGGCGGAAAAGAGGACAACGGTGAACGGGTGATGCTGACAGGCTGGGCGTTGCTGTTCCATCCCGACCTGTTGCACGGCGCCCCGTTGGAAAAGGCGATAAAGAATTATTCCTTTTTCGATTACCGTGTCAATGAAGCCCTGCACATGACCGACGAAGAACACGGTATCTTGACATCACTGATGCGTCAGATAAGGGATGAACTCCGGAAAAGGCACGATGAACTTCAAGACTCCATCATCGTGGGCTATATCGAGTTGGTCCTGAACTTCTGCCAGCGTTTCTATAACCGCCAGTTCATCACCCGGAAACTCGATAATTCGGATATGTTGATGAAATTCGACCGTTTATTGCACGATTACTTTGACGGGAACATGCAACTGGCGCACGGCTTGCCGACGGTGCAGTATTGTGCCGACAAACTTTGCATGTCGTCGAATTATTTCGGGGATATGATAAAAAAGACAACCGGCGATACTGCGAGCAATTACATCCGCCAATATATCATCCAACGGGCAAAAAACGAACTTGCCACCGGTGAAAGCATTGCACGGGTAGCATACGGATTGGGCTTCGAATATCCCCAGCATCTCAGCCGGATGTTCAAGAAACAAACCGGAATGACACCTTCGGATTATTACGAAAGTTTGCGGAAGAAATAACGATAATAAACAGCTATTGTCCCCAATTACCGTAACGGGCATTCATCCGCTGGCGCAGTTCATCCTGCTTGGTGTTTTTGTAATAGTGTTTCTCAATGGTTCGGGCACTGTTGCCGGCCATTTCGGCGACATGGGTAATCGGAGTGCCCGCATCGAGTTCGCTGGAAATAAATGTGTCTCGTG
>OGPM01000910.1_pt1 | contig 27314 bp, 19 predicted proteins | sample 1552961 | NCBI WGS metagenome assembly OGPM01 (sample SAMEA2580304, study PRJEB22360) | human gut metagenome | biome: human gut; feature: human-associated habitat; material: faeces | place: Denmark | collected 2008/2010
TCGCATACGGTGGTCACCGGGCATCGCGGCCTGGTCAAATCGTTGATGTTCACACGGCTCGACGAACTGCACGACGGCGATTTCATGTACATCAAAGTGATGGACGAGACGCTGGGATACGAAGTGGACCGAATCAGCGTGATCGAACCGGACGACGTCTCACGGTTGAAAATCGTGCCCGGCGAAGACCGGCTGACGTTGATGACCTGCACGCCATACGGCATCAACACGCATCGGCTGCTAGTCTCCGGGCATCGCGTCGCAATACCGCTGCCCGCGCCAGATCCGGCCGACGTGCGCGACGAACGTGCGACCGAACTGGGCGCGCTCGCCATGACCATCGTTTGCACGATGGGCGGCATGCTGTTGTGCTGCATGGTCGTGCGGTCGATGCGGCCCCGACACCGAATCATGCGGCACGCTTCCGCCTGGCCGCGTAAAGGATAAGGGGGAAGGCCGCGATTTTCGCGGGTCCGCACGTTCCCCGAACCCATCAATGGAGGGGACGGGTTTCAAAACGTTCATCCATAAGGTTCAAGGCATGGAGGCGCATAGGCAATTCGCCGCAGCGCCATGAGAGATGGACATGTCATGAAGTGGATGAAGGACCCGCTTGCCGGCTTCATAAGCCGGTGTGGCGCGCGGATGGGAAAATTCACCGCATTGCTTGTCACGATTGCGATGCTGGCCGGCACCACGGGAGCCGGCGCGACCGCGTTCGCCGACGAAACGGTGACGGATGGCGGCAACGTGGCCGCCGAATCCGCAGCGAGCCAGCCGGAATCGACACAACAATCCGATGCTGAAAACGCAGTCGGATCGGACGTTGCCGACATTGCCGGGCAAGATGTTGCCGGACAGTCCGCAACGGACGATGACGACGCGCAATGCCTTATGGACGACGGCGAATCGCATCGGCCATCGAACGAACAAGCGCAATCGCAACTGCAGTCGCAATCGCAACCGGAACAACCGTCGGAGACGATGCCGGAACAGCGGCAGCCGTGCGATAAGACGGAACAGCCGAATGAGCAGAAGGAGCAGGAACGGCAGGTGGTTAGGCAGCCGACGGCTGAGAACGCTGACGTACCTGCAAATGGTGCTGCACCGACTCAAGACGGCGATCGAAACGACCATGCCGGCGAAAATCGCACGGATGCTGTGGCGAATGGCGATGCGGGCGCGACAGCCGATGACGGCAAAACCGGCGATGCGGACGATGCTGACAACGATGGCAACACTGCTGAAGATGCCGACGATGCCGACAAGAACGGTAAGAATGACGCCGACAAGGATGCCGCGTCGGCTCAAAACGGCAACGATAACGACAAGAATGATGCTGCCAAAGACGATGCCGACGCCGACGAACACATCATGCGCGATCGCTTCACCTTCAATCGCAAAACCGTGATGCGTGCCGCGCGTAACGTCGCCGTGCCGCAGCCGGACCACACGAAAAGCATCACATACAACAACGGCGGCAAATACACGCTGAACCTCAACGTGGTGGGCAAGGACACCCGTGAAAGCCATGAGGTCACGGAGAAAATCGAAGTGGTGCTCGTACTGGACACGTCCGGATCGATGAACTACTGCATGGACGGAAGCCAAAGAGGATGCAACAAATCGAATCCGAAGCGGTTGACGGCGCTGAAAGAAGCGGCGACCAGCTTCATCGACGCCACCGAGACCACCAACGACACCATCCAGGACAAAGACAGCAAAGTGCGAATCGCCATCGCTCAATTCGGGCAGACATCCGGCGTGGTGAGTTCCCTGACCAGCGATACCGCCGCTCTGAAATCATCGGTGAGCAGGCTGTCCGCCAATGGCGCGACCCCTGCGGACAAAGGCATGGCCGCCGCGCAGACGGCATTGCTGCGGGCAAGGCCAGGCGCGAAGAAAGTCGTCATTTTCTTCGCGGACGGTGTGCCGACCACGCAAAACACTTTTAGCACGAGAGTCGCCAATGACGCCGTGACAACCGCGCTCGCCATGAAATCGGCCGGCACGCTCATCTACAGCATCGGCATCTTCGAAGGCGCCAATCCGGAGCAGCAATCGTTCGGTAACAGGGAGAACGACCAAGCCAACCAGTTCATGCACGCCGTGTCCAGCAACTATCCGAACGCCACCGCGTACAACAAAACCAATTGGGGTACGGGCAGCAACCTCGGCTACTACAAGGCCACCAACAGCGCTGACGACCTGACGAAGATCTTCGACGACATCCAGAAGGAGATCACCACGGGAAGCGCCTACAGCGGCGTCTCGATCGTCGACGAGCTGTCCGAATACGCGCAGGTCGATGGCGTTGTCTGGAACATGGCCAGCATGCGGAACTTCGGCGGAGCGACCTACTACCGGGTGACCGGCGGCGTGACGCTCAACGTGACGAATCTGTCTTCGGGGGCTACGCCTCCAGTGCTGGAACGTGATTACACATTGTGGTACAGCGACGCCGGCAACGGCAAGATCCGCGTCGAATTCGCCGGCGATTACCAGCTGCTGCACAACGCGACCTACACGCTCTCGTACGGCATCGTGCCAACCGACAGCGCCTACGCGCGGGTCAATATGGTCGACGGCGGCATCAACTACGACGCGACCGGCGACGCGGGCACCGGCACGACCTCCGCAGGAAAGCCGGGCTTCCGATCGAACGCGTCGGCGCAGGTCTGCTACACCTTCGACAAGCAGTCCGCCTGCGCGGCCTACCAGCATCCCGTATTGCAGGTGCCGTCCGCCAACGTGGTCGTGACGAAACATTGGGAAGGCGGAATGCCGGCGAGCGGAGCCACATTGCGCATCGATTTCATGCAGGGCGGCGCATCGAAGCTGGGCAAAGACCTTTCCGAAGATGACGAGCTGCCTACCGGCGAATGGCAGTACACATTCCGTGGCGTGATGGCGGGCGACTACACCGTCACGGAAGGCAACATCGCCGGCTATCACGCGAAAGGCAACGTCACCTCAGTGCCGATCAGCATCACCAGAGCCGACATGTGGAGCGCGTTCGACAAGGGACAGACCGCCACCTACGAAGCCTCGTTCACCAACGTGAAAGAGACGGTGGCCGTGCTGCCGCTGTCCGGCGCATCGGAAGGACGGACCTGGCTGGCCGTGGCCGGCGTCACGGCACTGGTGCTGCTGCTTGCGGGCATCGTCGGACTGGCTTTGATCGGGCGCGGACGGCCGTGACGGAACTGCCGGACGGCAATCGCAATTCTCTGATCGCAATCCGGCAATCGCAATTTTTCAATCACAACTAAAGAGCAACACAACTTACGAAACTTCCCATAAAACCAACCAATCGGCTGCGGTAACAAGGCCGACCAAACCAAGGAAGAGAGGTCTCTCATCATGAAGACGAGAAGGCTTTGTGCAGTAATCGCCGCGGCGGCAACGTTGCTGGGCGGTATGGCGTTCGGCACGGCCGGAGCGTATGCGGCCGGCAGCGCATCGATCGAAGTGCGGCATTCGCAGAAGGGGCACACCTACTCCGCGTACAAGTTCGCCTCGCTGACGGTGGACGGCGACGCCGTGCAGGTCGACACCGACGCCGATTGGGTGACTGCTGTGACCGACGCGGTGGCCGCCGCCAACAACAACATGGACCCCGTTGTCAGCATGCCCTCCGAATATGACAGCAATCCGGCCGCGTTCGCCGCAACCAAGACCGGCGATAACGACGCCGCCTGGTTCCGCACATTCGCGGCCTCGTTGGCGGTTGGCGATGGCGTCGTCGCCGACAAAACCGTTGCAGGCAACGGCGGTACGGCTGCCATCGGTTCGCTTGAAGAAGGCTGGTATCTCATCACCGATGTGGACAAGGACGGCGGTCGGGGAACCAATGCCATCGTCGCCACCACGCTGAACGGCGTGGCCGCCACATTCAAAGTGAAGGGCGATCCGGCAACCGGCCAGGGCAAGATCAACGCTGTCGGCATGTTTGTGGCCAAGAACGAGAACGAGCCCGACCAGCCGGGCAAGACGGCCGATACGATTACCACCACTGAAGGCGTGAGCATTGGGCAGACCGTCGCCTACACCATCACGCTGGATATTCCGAACGCGGCCGAAGGCTACGACAAGTATCCGTACTTCGTGAAGGACGTGGCATCCAAGGGCCTGACGGTCAACAAGGACTTCAAGGCCGTTGTTCGAGCCGCGGATGGCACGGAAACGAATATGCCGTTCACCTACGTGACCGTTCCGACCGTTGGAGCCGACGGCAAGACCACCACCGTGCTGGAATTCGACTTGGCCAACAAGAGCGGCCAGCTGGTCATCACCTACACCGCCGTGGTCAACAAGGACATCATCGACATGGGCAACAAGGTTACCAACAAGGCGGCCGTGTCCCGTGACACCGAGGTGTGGAATACGCCGGTCGAATTCGACTCCTATACCGGGGGCTTCTCCTTCCGCAAGTACGGTGTCGGAAGCGATGCCAATGGTCTCGCAGGAGCGAAGTTCCACGTGTTCGAGGGAACCGAGGTTTCGCAGACCCCGCTCAAGTTCATCAAGATTGTGGATGGCGAATACCGCCTTGCCGAAGCGAACGAGAACGGCGCTGTCGCGGATGTGGAAACCACCACCGGCGACGTGAAAATCATGGGCTTGAAGTCCGGCAAGTACACGCTGAAGGAAACCGGATTCGCGAGCGGCTATGCGAAGAACTTTGTGCCGATCTTCACCGTCGAACTAGCTGTGAACCAGGAAACCGGCAAGTCGACCTTCAAGCTGGTCGGCGCCAACAACCTCGGTCTGGCAAGCAGGCTTGACGAGGGCATGTCCGACAAGGCAATCCAGGTCAAGAACGTGAAGAACGTCACGCAGCTGCCGCTCACCGGCGCAATGGGCACCGCGTTGTTCACCATCGCGGCCCTGGTAATGGCCGGAGCCGGACTGGCGCTCGTGCTGCGCTTCCGCGAATCCGATACGCCGATGGCGGTCTGAGCGGGCCAGCAGACAGGCAACGGGGCTTGTTCGGGCGGGTGAGTCGTTGAGCGATCAACGGTTCACCCGCTTTTGTTGTGACGAATACTGGTGATTTAGGGTTTAGTACCGCCTGAAATGGTTGGAAAAACGCCATTCGTACCGGTATGATGGAACACGAAGCGAACAACGAATCGGATTGCGGCCTTGCATCGCAAACACGTATCGCAAGCGCGCATCGCAAACCGAATCGCAAGCCGAACAGGGGAATGGCATGACGGAGGCCATTCGACTGCCGTGCGGTGGAAGGGAGCCGCCGCACGCCAAGCCGAAAGGGAACATCATGTGCAACGGTGGGGGAGCGTTCAGTCCGGAAGAAGTCGAATATCTGCGCTCGCTGCCGGTGGTGGCCGAAGCGACGTCGCGACGCATCACCTACACGGAATCGTTCAAACACAACTGCATGCGCCGGTACCATGCGGGCGAATCGCCGGTCGAACTGTTCCGCGAAGCCGGACTCGACCCATCGCTGATCGGCTATAAGCGCATCGAACGTTGTTTCGCGCGCTGGCGCAAGATTGCCTGCCGTATGGGCACGGACCGGCTGGTATCGGTTGATGGGAATGGTGGAGTGATGCCATCGGCGTCGGCGGGTGTGGTTCCGTCGGCGGACTCGGCGGAAGCTGCTCGATCTGCGGTATCGCAGCCGGTGCAGCCAACGCAAACGACGGAAACGCAAAGCAATGCGACGCTGCCCGCGCCGCGCAACGCAGCCGAAGCCCCGATTCTGTCGGGAGGTGACGTGCGCGACCTGCTCATCGCCCAGCAGGTGCGCCGCATCGACGAGCTGGAACGCGAGGTGGCGGCGTTGCGGGCGGAACTGCATTGCGAATAATCGCAAAAATCGTAAAAAATGCGAGCAATCGGCATCGTCCGCAAAGCGACGCATGTCGAGAACGGCGGGCGTGGCGAGCGGGTAGACTTGCGGGTATGAGAATCGCACGTTTTACGCATAATGATGTACCGCAGTACGCCTTCGTTCAGACCGACAAGAACGACGGCAAGGACTATCTCGTGGCCTTGAACGGCTATCCGCTGTCCGGCCAGGCCGTCGAGCCGACCGGCGAGCGCTATCCGGTGGATGGTGACGGCATTCGTCTGCTGGCTCCGGTGATTCCGTCGAAGGTGTACGGTTTGGCGAAGAATTATGAGGCGCATGCGCAGTTCATGCATGAGGCCGGTCATTCCGATATCAAGCATGCGCCGGAGGATATGGTGATTTTCACCAAGCCGAGCACGTCGGTGATTGGTCCGGATGATCCGATTGTGATTCCGCTGTGTTCGAATGATATGAATTTCGAGCCGGAGTTGGCTGTGGTGATGGGTCGTATCGCCAAGAATGTGCCGGTGGAGCAGGCCATGGATTATGTGCTGGGTTTCACGTGCGTGAATGATGTGACGTTGCGTGATCTGCAGGGTCTTGATCCGACGTGGACGCGTGCGAAGGGTTTTGATACGGCGTGCCCGTTGGGTCCGTGGATTGTGACGCGTGACGATGTGGATTGGAAGGATGCGAAGATTTCCTTCACGCTCAACGGTGAGGATGTGCCGATGGCGTCGGGTACCACGGCGAATCTGATTCACGGCATTCCTGAGCAGATCGCGGCGATTACGAGTTTCACCACGCTGTTGCCGGGCGATGTGATTATGACGGGTACGCCGAACGCGTCGGGTCATCTGGATCCGGGTGACGAGGCGATCGTGCACGTCGAGGGCATCGGCGATCTGCGCAACGTGGTGGTGCGCGGCTGATTTTCGGCTTGCTGGCGGACTTTGGATTAGGCGGGTTTGCAACGTTTCGTGATTTCGTTACGTTGCTGCCCGCCTTTTTCGTATGTATTGCGATTGCCGGTGAGCGCTGGTGATTGTCGGTGACTGCCGTCCTGCGTCGAAAGACGGTTTTGAGAAACGCAAAAAGTTGAGTCTGTGGGACTCAAGTTTTGGGAATATAATGGCGATGAAGTCGGTTGAGCATATCAGACAACGACATATGCGTCCGAACGCCGGCCCGGTAGCGAAGGCCGGGCGGCCGGGCGCGAACCATGGAGGATGATATGGAACAGAAGTTCACGCAGATGGCGCAGGAAGCGCTTTCGGACGCCGTTCAGAACGCGGCGGCGCTGGGCAATCCGCAGGTAGACACCCTGCACCTGCTGGACGCGATGCTGCGTCAGGAAAACAGCATGGCCCGCGCGCTCATCGAAGCGGCAGGCGGCAACGCGCAAAACGTGAGCGCCGAAGTGCATCAGGCGATGCAATCGCTGCCGAGCGCCAGCGGATCGACCACAACGCAGCCGGACGTCAGCAGGCAGCTGTCGGCGGTGCTATCGCAAGCCGAAAAAGAAATGCAACGGAGGGGAGACGAGTACGTCACCGTCGACCTCATGCTGGTCGCAATCGCGGCCGCGAAACCGAATCAAAGCGCGGACATCTTGGAAAAGAACGGTCTTACCGCGGATAAGCTGCGTAACGCCCTGACCGCCGCGCGCGGCAGCGACCGCAAGGTGACCAGCGCCGACGCGGAAGGCTCGTATAAAGCTTTGGAGAAGTACTCCACCGATTTGACGGCCGCCGCGAAGGAAGGCAAGCTCGACCCGGTGATCGGCCGCGACCAGGAAATCCGCCGCGTCATCCAGATCCTGTCCCGCCGTACCAAGAACAATCCTGTGCTGATCGGCGAGCCTGGCGTCGGCAAAACCGCCGTCGTCGAAGGCCTGGCGCAGCGCATCGTCGCCGGCGACGTGCCGACCACCCTGCAGAACAAGAAGCTTATCTCGCTTGACCTGGGCTCCATGGTGGCTGGTTCCAAGTACCGTGGCGAATTCGAGGAACGTCTGAAGAGCGTGCTTGAGGAGATCAAGAAGGCCGACGGGCAGATCATCACCTTCATCGACGAGATCCACACCATCGTCGGCGCGGGCGCGGCCGAAGGCTCCATGGACGCGGGCAATATGCTCAAGCCCATGCTGGCCCGTGGCGAACTGCGCCTGATCGGCGCCACCACACTGGACGAATACCGTGAGAACATCGAAAAGGATCCGGCGCTCGAACGTCGTTTCCAGCAGGTGTTCGTCGGCGAGCCGAGCGTGGAGGACACCGTCGCCATCCTGCGCGGCATCGCGCCGAAGTATGAGGCCCACCACAAGGTGACCATCGGCGACGACGCGCTGGTCGCGGCGGCAACCCTGTCGAACCGCTACATTTCCGGACGCCAGCTGCCGGACAAGGCCATCGATCTGGTGGACGAGGCCGCAGCGCACCTGCGCATGGAACTCGACTCCTCACCTGAGGAAATCGACGAACTGCGCCGCCAGGTGGACCGCCTCAAGATGGAGAAATCGTACCTGCTGGGCAATCCGAAGAACGACAAGGCCGCGGAAAAGGCCGAAGCGGAACTGGACGACAGCGCCAAGGACCGTCTCGCCGATTTGAACCAGGAAATCGCCGACAAAAGCGAAAAGCTCAACGGGCTGAAAGCGCGTTGGGACGCCGAAAAGAACGGCCACAACCGTATCGGCGACCTGCGCAAGAAGCTCGACGAGCTGCGTACGCAAGCCGAAAAGTACGAGCGCGAAGGCGACCTGGCGAAATCGTCAGCCATCAACTACGGCGAAATCCCGGCCATCCAGAAGGAAATCGCCCAAGCCGAGAAGAACGAGGCGGAATCGGGCGGAGCCGACAATGCCAACGCCGACGTGCCGATGGTCCCCGACCGCGTCGACGCCGACTCCATCGCCGAAATCGTCTCCGACTGGACCGGCATCCCCGTGGGCCGTCTTATGCAGGGCGAAAACGAGAAGCTCCTGCACATGGAGGAGTACCTCGGCAAGCGCGTGATCGGCCAGAAGGAAGCCATCCAAGCGGTTTCCGACGCCGTGCGTCGCTCGCGTGCCGGCATCTCCGACCCGAACCGTCCGACCGGATCGTTCCTGTTCCTCGGCCCCACCGGCGTGGGCAAGACCGAACTGGCCAAGGCGCTCGCCGACTTCCTATTCGATGACGAGAAGGCCATGGTGCGCATCGACATGAGCGAATACATGGAGAAGGCCTCCGTGTCCCGCCTGATCGGCGCCGCGCCGGGCTACATCGGCTACGAAGAGGGTGGCCAGCTTACCGAAGCCGTGCGTCGCCGTCCGTATTCGGTGGTGCTGTTCGACGAGGTGGAGAAGGCCAATCCGGAAGTCTTCGACGTGCTGCTGCAGGTGCTTGACGACGGTCGCCTGACCGACGGCCAGGGCAGGACCGTGGACTTCAAGAACACGATTCTGATCATGACCTCCAACCTGGGCTCGCAGTTCCTCGTCAATCCCGACATGGACGCGGACGCCAAGAAGAAGGCCGTGATGGACGCCGTGCACATGCAGTTCAAGCCGGAATTCATCAACCGTCTGGACGAACTGGTCATGTTCCACCCGCTGACCCGCGAGGAGCTCGGCGGCATCGTGGACATTCAGGTCGCGCAGGTGTCCGCACGTCTGACCGACCGCCGCATCACGCTCGACGTGACCGATTCGGCGCGCGAATGGCTTGCCAACACCGGTTACGATCCGGCGTACGGCGCACGTCCGCTGCGTCGCCTGGTGCAGACCGAAGTCGGCGACCAGCTTGCCCGCATGCTGCTGGCCGGCGAAGTGCACGACGGCGACACCGTGCTGGTGGACCAGACCGGCGGCGACCACCTGGAGCTGTCCGCGTGGGCCGCGGACCAGCTGGAGGATATGGGCGAGGAGAAGACGGACGATTCCGCCGACGTCCCGAACCCGGCTGAGTGACGATTATCGATTGGTTACCTGTCGGTCGTAAGCCTGCAATACCAGGCCTGCGACCGACAGCACGGTCGAACCGAGCAGTATGGCGATCGCCAGCTTCGGTTGCATGCCGAACGCCAGCCGCAACGCGCACGTCCACACCGCGACCACCATCGTCACCGACGTGGTGATCTGCAGCACGCGTGCGCGGATCGCATGACCTACCACAGCGCGGAAGAGCAATTCTTCCGCGCTTTTTCTTGCGTTGGCTCAGGGGATTTCGCTTGAGATCGCGCCGATTCTGTTGATTCTGTTGACTGTGCCGATTGCGCCTTTTCTGTTTCTGCCGTCTGCTGCGCGGTCATCGCGTGTTGCCGGACAAGCGTGCCAGCCAGCGAAAGCGTCGCGACCACGCCGACGAACGCGAAATACGGATCGCGCGAGCCGGCCGGGAAAATCCACGACACCACGCACAGCAGCAGGCTGTACGCGTAAACAATCGCCATGCCAAGCGAAACCAGCGAATCGCCGTTCGGATGTCGCCGCTGCAATGCGGGCAGGCCGCGGTGGTGAATCGGCGCCGCGCAATAGAACATGACCGGCGTGATGACGATGGCGTGCAGCCACGGATTCGTCAGCCAGCCCGGCATGGCGATTTTGGCCAGCGCCAGTAATGTGATGACGAACGTTGGAATGGTCAGGATAAGCGCGATGACGAGGCGCTTGCCGAGGTGGTCGGTGGGTTGTCCGTCGATGTCGGATGTCGATTCGCCGTCTGCCGTCACTTTGCCGTCTATCGTCACTCCACCGTCGGTTGTGTGGGATGGGTCGGCAAATCCGCCGTCCGTCCGCAGCGGAATCGCCTGGCGTGCGTCCGAGCTTGGAAACAGCCGCAACAACGCCCAGGTGGCGATGGATGCGGCCACAATCGACACGGCCGCCAAAAACAGATCGAATCCCATAATGTCCCTTCGTGTTGGGCTGATGCATTTCGCGTTCGGCTGATTTCAGCATAGTGCACGGTTGTGTGGCATGCGGTCGGTCTTGCGAATGAATGTGGATGCGTGGATTGATGTGTTCCTGACGACGTGATACCATCGAACGTATGTTCGATAATCCTGTGTTTGTAGTGATATTGCTGGTGATCGTGGCCGCGCTCGGAGCGGCTGCGGGCTTCTTCGCGGGCCGTGCCAAAGGGCAGGATATGGCCCGTGGTGCGAAGGAATCCGACCTGAACAAGGCGAAGGCGCAGATCGAGGCGGACAAACAGGACATCAGCAATCTCAACGCGGCTGTTGCGCAATACCGTACGCAGGCGGAAGGATTCAGCCAACAGCTGACGTATCTCAAATCGCAATTGGCACAGGCCCAGCGTGCCGAGGAAATGCGCGTGGAACGTGAACGGCAGCGTGCCGCCGAAGAAGCGAACCGTCGTCAAGCCGAAAGCGAACGGAAACTGCAGGAGCAAAGCAAGGTGCTCTCCGCACTGGCTCCGGTGCAGAAGAACCTCGACGCCCTGCAGACGAAGGTCGCGCAAATCGAAGAGGGCCGCAAGCATGAGATGGGAGCGCTCGGCGAACAGCTCAAAGGTCTTGGCGAACAGCAGGCGCGATTGGATCGCGAGACGAGCGCCCTATCATCGGCATTGCGCAACAACAAGGTGCGTGGCGCGTGGGGCGAGGCGCAGCTGCGCAACATCGTGGAATCGGCGGGTCTGTTGGAACATGTCGATTTCGACACCCAAGTTGTGGTCACCGACGCCGATGGACATACGCAACGGCCGGATATGATCATCCACATGCCGGGCGGCAAAACCATTCCGATCGACGCGAAGGCGCCATACGCCGACTACCAGCGCGCATGCGAGATTCCAGACACCGCCTCACCGGAGGAACTGGCCCGCAAGAACGAGCTGCTGCATTCCCATGCCAAAGCGGTACGAGACCATGTGAAGACCCTGGGAGACAAAGCCTACTGGAACGCGTTCAGCGATGCTCCGGATTTCGTGATCGCGTTCATCCCCAACGAATCGTTGCTGCAGGCCGCATTGGAAACCGACCCGACACTGATGGACGACGCATTCGCGCAGAAAGTCGCGCTGACCTCGCCGATCACCCTATGGGCGGTGCTCAAATCCGTGGCATACGCATGGCAGCAGCAAAGCCTGACCGATGACGCGAAAATGCTGTTCGACCTGTCCCGAGAGCTGTACGAACGGTTTGCAGTATTGGGGGAGCGGGCCACCAAACTGGGTTCCGCCATCACCAAAACGGTCGGCGCATACAACTCGTTCGCCGCGTCGCTCGAATCGCGCGTGCTGGTCACCGCGCGCAAACTGCAACGCGTCGACCAGAGCAAGGTCATCGGCACCGTCGACATGATCGCGCCCGAAAAAGGGGATATCCGCGAGTTGTCCGCTCCCGAGACCAACGCCGAATGACCATGTTTATCGCTCATAAATCACCCATACCGCGCGGTGAATGACGAGCCGAAAGGATAGGCTGGAACCATGACCGAAGAGAACACTTTCCGCAAGACGACACCGGTTCCGACGCATGATTCCGCTGCGGGCCAGTCTGTTTCCGCTTCGACGGAATCCACCGTCGATTTCGCCATGCTCGAACCTCGCGACCAGCTCAAGACGCTGCTGCAGGCCGAAATGAAGGACAAGCCGTTCTCGGAACTCTCCTCCGTGCTGTTCGACCATCGTGGAGCCTCCATCGTCGGCCATATCCTGCTCGACACGTTGGAGGAAGCCGGCTATTCCGTCGACGATTTCGACGCGGTCGGCGCATTGACCGCCGCGGCCGTGCCGCTGGTCTCCGCCATGATCCAGGCCGCCGCCTCCCGTGGTGAGGATTTGGACGGTTTCGTCATGGACTTCGTCTATCCGTCCATCAAGGGTCCGTCGATTGCCGGCAAACGCGTGGTGCTGATCGACTCCTGGCTGTCTGAAAAATCGTATGTGCAGACCTCATCGCTGGTCACCCTGCGCAACGGCAACGAGCTGAGCCTCGACTTCTCCGTGGTGGAGAACGAAGGCGCCAAAGTGCTGGCCGTTGCCTCGCTGATCGGCGGTGTCGACATGGTCGACCCGACCATCAAGGTCATCAACCCGGTCACTTCGGAGGAATCCGAACTGCCGTTCGTCGAAGTGTTCAAGGAATCCGAACTCCACTGAACACCGAGTTTCCCGCCGACCGACCGCAAACATATCTGCCGTTGACGTCGTCGAATGTGCGATGACAAGCATGATGATGCATACGGATGCGCGGGCCTTTGACATATTTGTATTGCTGTTCCTATGAAGGGGAGAACGTGCACGATCCCAATCCCATCGATGTTGCCGCACAGGCATCCGGCGAACCGACGTTCCGCGAGGTCGGCGTAGGACCGTGGTCGCAAACCCATCCAGGCGAACCACGCCCGGACGATGCGTCATCCCCCAATTACGACATCCGCTTCGACTCCACCCTGCTCGACGAAGGCGACCGCCGCAACGTGCTCGACCGCTACCGCTACTGGACGGTCGCGGCCATCAAAGCCGACCTGGACTCCCGCGGGCGCCACGATTTCGAAGTCGCCGTGGAGAACTGGACCCACGATTTCAACATCGGCTCCATGGTGCGCACCGCCAACGCGTTCCAAGCGCGCCGCGTGCACATCGTCGGCCCGCACAAATGGAATCGCAAGGGCGCGCTCATGACGGAGCTGTACCAGCACGTCGAAAACCATCCATCCATAACGGAACTCGTCGAATGTTGGAAACTGCGCATCGCCGGCGAAATCGCCGCCGCCCAATCGCAAGCCGCCGCCATCGCCTTCCATATGCGTGGCTCCGCAGCCGCGACGGATGGCACTTCCGGCACTGCCCCGAACACAGGCGAAACCATGGCCCAACTGGAAGCCTTGGACGCGAAAATAGCAGAACTGCAAGCCGCCCGCGTCATCGCGCTCGACATCATTCCCGGCGCGGTGCCCATGGAAACCTACCATTTCCCCGAACACTGCCTCATGCTTTTCGGCGCGGAAGGCCCGGGCCTGTCCGAAAAAGCGCTCGAACTGGCCGATGACGTGGTCTACATCTCCCAATTCGGCTCGGTCCGTTCCATCAACGCCGGCGCCGCCGCCGCGGTCTCCATGCACGCCTGGATCGCCCAGCACGCCGCGCCGCAAGCCTGATCGCGCCATCGGCACGCGGCAAGAAAAGCCGTTAAGCGTCGCTTTGCCGCAATAGCGGATGCGTGCTCGCCGACCAGGCGACGGAACGGCCGTCGAACGGATGGCGGCCAGTCGCGGCCGGGTTGCGAACGGGGCACGAAATAGGGCACACGCTCGTCACGCAGACGCGTTACTGTTAGGGTCATGCCTACTTTCACCAAAGAAGAAATCGTGCATTTGGGCGATCTGGCCCGAATCGCACTCACGGACGAGGAAATCACCCGTCTGCAGGGCGATCTGAACGTCATCGCCGAATCCATCAACAAGGTCCAGGAAGTCGCCACCGACGACGTGGAACCGACCGCGAACCCGGTCCCGCTGGAAGCCTACCTGCGTCCGGACGTCCCCGAGACCCCGCTGACCCAGGCCGAAGCCACCGCAGGCGCCCCGGTCTCCGAGACCGGCATGTTCGTCGCACCGCGCATTCTGGGACAGGAGTGATATGAGCACCACCGAACTCGTCAAGCTTTCCGCCGCCGAGATGGCGGCCAAGATCAAGGCCAAGGAAGTTTCCAGCCGTGAGCTGGTCGAAGCCCACCTTGCGGTCATCGAATCCGCCGAACCGAGCGTCAAGGCCTTCCTGAAGGTCTCCGCCGACCAGGCCCTCGAACAGGCCGACGCCTTCGACGCCAAGTCCGATGAGGACAAGGCGCAGATGCCGGAACTCGCCGGCGTGCCAATCGCCATCAAGGACATGATCGTCACCAAGGGCATCGAAACCACCGCCGCATCCAAGATCCTCGAAGGCTGGGTGCCGCCGTACGACGCCACCGTCATCGAGAAGCTCAAGGCCGCGGGCATGCCGCTGTTGGGCAAGACCAACCTCGATGAATTCGCGCAAGGCTCCTCCACCGAGCACTCCGCCTACCAGACCACCCACAATCCGTGGGATACCGAGCGCGTGCCGGGCGGTTCCGGCGGCGGTTCCGCAGCCGCAGTGGCCGCATTCGAAGCTCCGCTCGCCCTGGGTACCGACACCGGTGGCTCCATCCGTCAGCCGGGCTCGCTGACCGGTACCGTCGGCGTCAAGCCGACCTACGGCGGCGTCTCCCGTTTTGGCGCGATCGCCATGGCCTCCTCGCTCGACCAGATCGGCCCGTGCTCCCGTACGGTGCTCGACTCGGCCCTGCTGCAGGAAGTGATCGGCGGACACGACAAGCGCGATTCCACCTCCATTCCGGAAGGCCCGCGTCCGATGGTCGCCGCAGCCCGCGAAGGCATGAAGCGCGATCTGAAGGGCCTCAAGGTCGGCCTGATCAAGGAGCTCGGCGGCGAAGGCTTCCAGCCGGGCGTCATGGCCCGCTTCAACGAAGGCGTCAAGAAGCTTGAGGAAATGGGCGCGGAGGTCATCGAAGTGTCCCTGCCGCACCTGCCGTACTCCCTCGGCGCCTACTACATCATCATGCCGTCCGAGGTCAGCTCCAACCTGGCCCGTTACGATGGCATGCGCTACGGCCTGCGCGTCATGCCGCCGGCAGGCGTTCCGCAGACCGCCGCCAACATGATGGCCTACACCCGTGAGGCCGGCTTCGGCGACGAAGTCAAGCGTCGTATCGTCCTCGGCACCTACGCCCTGTCCGCCGGCTACTACGATGCCTGGTACGGCTCCGCGCAGAAAGTCCGCACCCTGATCATCGACGACTTCAAGAAGGCCTTCGAAAAGGTCGACGTGCTCGTCGGCCCGACCAGCCCGGTCACCGCGTTCAAGTTCGGCGAGAAGACCGAGGACCCGATGGCCATGTACGCCATCGACATCACCACCATTCCGGCCAACCTCGCCGGCGTGCCGGCAATGAGCATCCCGGCCGGCCTGAGCGACGACGGCCTGCCGGTCGGCTTCCAGTTCCTCGCCCCGCAGCAGCGCGACGAGGTCATGTACAAGCCCGCCGCCGCTCTCGAAGCGGCCCTCGAGGAAAGCTGGAACGGCCCGATCTGGCAGTCCCTGAAGACCCCGTGGCTCGACGGACTGGACAAGTAGGAAGCATCGGAGGAAAGAAAACAAAATGGCTGAAAAGTTGATGAAGTACGCCGATGCCGTCAAGAAGTTCGACCCGGTCATCGGTCTGGAAACCCACGTGGAGCTGTCCACCACCACGAAGCTGTTCTGCCCGGCCGAAGTCCACTTCGGCGGCGAGCCGAACACCCAGCTCACCCCGGTGAGCCTCGGCCTGCCGGGCTCCCTGCCGGTGGTCAACAAGACCGCCGTCGATTACGCGATCAAGCTGGGTCTCGCCCTGCACTGCGAAATCGCCGAATGGAGCCAGTTCGCCCGTAAGAACTACTTCTACCCGGACATGCCGCGCGATTACCAGATCTCGCAGTATGACAAGCCGACCAACGGCAACGGCTACCTCGACGTGGAGCTTGAGGACGGCACCATCTTCCGTGTGCCGATCGAGCGCGCCCACATCGAAGACGACGCCGGCAAGAACACCCACGTCGGTGGCGCTGACGGACGTATCGAAGGCGCCGACCACTCGCTGGTCGACTACAACCGCGCCGGCGTGCCGCTGATCGAAATCGTGACCAAGCCGATCGAAGGCGCAGGAGACCGCGCCCCCGAAATCGCAGGCGCCTACATGCGCGCCATCCGCGACATCGTGCGTGCGCTGAACATCTCCCATGCCCGCATGGAGCAGGGCAACATGCGCGCCGACGTGAACGTGTCGCTGCGCAACAGCCCGTCCGATCCGTTCGGCACCCGTTCCGAAACCAAGAACGTGAACTCGTTCCGTGGCATCGAGAAGACCATCCAGTACGAGATCCGCCGCCAGGCCGCCATCCTTTCCGAAGGCGGCGAGATTCTGCAGGAGACCCGTCACTGGGACGAGGCCTCGCAGACCACCGCCGGCGGCCGCGTGAAGTCCGACGCCGATGACTACCGCTACTTCCCGGATCCGGATCTGGTGATGCTGCACATCACCAAGGAGCACATCGAGGAGATGAAGGCCCAGATGCCGGAAATGCCTCGTGAGCGCCGCAACCGCCTGAAGGGCGAGTGGGGCTTCAACGATCTGGAGATGCGCGACGTGCTCAACGCCGACGCTCTGGACCTGCTCGAGGACACCGTCAAGGCCGGCGCTTCCGCCTCGGGCGCCAAGAAGTGGTGGCTGGGCGAGCTGTCCCGCGAAGCCAACAACAAGGGCGTGAGCCTTGAAGAGCTGCCGATCACCCCGGCCGACGTGGCCGAGGTCGAGAAGCTCATCGCCGACGGCAAGCTCAACGACAAGCTCGCCAAGCAGACCGTCGCAGGCGTGCTCGCCGGCGAAGGCACTCCGGACGAGGTCGTCAAGAAGCACGGCTTCCAGGTCGTTTCCGACGACGGCGCGCTCGAAAAGGCCGTCGACGAGGCACTCGCGGCCAACCCGGACATCGTCGAGAAGCTCAAGAGCGGCAACATGAAGCCGATGGGCGCGATCATCGGCGCCGTCATGCGCGCCACCCGCGGCCAGGCCGACGCGAAGGCCGTCACCAAGATCGTGATGGGCAAGATCAAGTGACGTTCCGGCGATTGCCGAACGTTGCCTGATTGATGGCATCGAAAGGCGTGCGTTTTTGCGATGAGAGGAATCGTAAAAACGCACGCCTTTCTGCATTTTGTTGCTTTTTATCTGCTTTTACATGCCTTTTCGTACGATTCACGCGTCGGCTGGGGGAGGTTTCACGGGGATTTTGCCTAACAAAACTCCCAGCTGGCGTTCAGTCGGGTACAATACCGTCGGTATGGGTGTGGCGAGGGACCGCGCCGAGAAACATAGGGAACGATAATCATGTCAGAGTACGCTGAAACCACAGCGAAGGAACAGACGACGGACCAGCGGGCGAGGGAGCTGCCGGAACGCATCGTCATTCCGCCCATCAAGGGCGAGATGGTGCACTTGCGCCCCGCCACCATCGACGACATCGCACGCATGGAGGTCATTGAGGCGTACGTCGGCGCATCCGGCATCACCGGCAAGGACCGCGTGGCCGAACGTGGCGCTGTGAACGCGTGGGTGCGTCGTTCCGTGGCATGGTCCAATGGCGAAAAATCGAACGAATCCGGCGTGGGGGATCCGGAATCTCGTCGTACCATCGCATGGTCCATCGTCACCGAAGCCGACCATGACGGCGACGGCGAGCTTGACGCGGCCTCTTCCGACAACGTGATCGGCATGATCTTCCTCATCGACATCGACGGCTGGGCACGTTCCGCCCGCATCCAAGTGGTGCTCGGCAAGGACTACCGCGGCCGCGGCTACTCGCGAGACATCATGCCCCGCGTGATGACGTACGGCTTCGCGCCGGAACCGGCGGGCCTCGGCATGCACCGCATTTGGGTGGCCGTGCCGGAACAGAACACGCGTTCCGTATCCGTCTACCAGTCGCTCGGCTTCGTGCCGTCCGGCCGTTCGCGCGATGCCCTGTGGAACGCGTCGGAGAACCGTTACCAGGACCTCATCGTCATGGACACGCTCGTCGACGAATTCGACCCGATCCGCTCGCTCGACGCGTTCGGCATGCACGTGATCGAAGACAATCCGGGCGTCAAGGAGGCGTTGAGCGCCCGCGAACACTCGATCGCCATCCAACTCAACTCCGTACATAAGGGCGATGCGGACGATGCCGCAGCGGCAGGCCAGAGTGGAGACACGGCGCAGACCTCCGCCGACGAGACGTCTGCCGCGCCATCGCAGGAATCGCAGCCGAACGAAGCATCCGGAACGGCGAAGACGGACCAGAAGGCCGGCGATGCCGACAACAACTGGCCGTACAGCTCGGATGAGCGCAAAACCTCGAAGGATGCTTGGTGGCGCACGCTTGGACGTGGCCGCAAGCGCGACACGGAAGGCAGACGATGAGCGCCGAGGACCTCGACAACTACGAAACCGACGCCGAGCTGTCCCTATACAAGGAATACCGCGACGTCATCAAACTGTTCACCTACGTTGTGGAGACCGAGCGCCGCTTCTATCTGGCCAACAAGGTCGATTTCAACGTGCGTTCCGCCGGCCAGGACGTCTACTTCGACGTGCGGCTGACCGACGCGTGGGTGTGGGACGTCTACCGTTCCAGCCGTTTCGTCAAGAACGTGCGCATCGTCACGTTCAAGGACGTGAACGTCGAGGAAGTGCAGAAAACCGACATCGACATTCCCGACAGCATGTAGCGGACCTACGGAAAACCAGTCTTCGGCGGAAGCCGTACGGCTGGTTTTCCTTCTATCAGGGCGATTGCTGTCGGACTTGGCGGTGATTTTGTGTGCATGCGCACAGGTGCGCTGTGCGTTTCCCTACCTTCGGGTAGAATATCTTCGATTTTGTTTGTAAGGAGACTTCAAAGTGACGCAAAAGCAATCCGTGGTCATCATCGGTGGCGGCCCTGCCGGCCTGACTGCCGCTTGGGAGCTCGTCAAGGACGGTGGCTCCGAACAGTACGACGTGACCGTGCTGGAAGCCACCCGCGAATTCGGCGGCATCTCCCGCACCGTCAAGCATGACGGCAATCGTATGGATATCGGCGGCCACCGCTTCTTCTCGAAGGACGACCGCATCATGGACTGGTGGAAGGACGTTCTGCCGCTGCAGGGCGCACCCAGCTATGATGACAAGAAGCTCCACCGCGAGCATGATATGGAGCCGGGCGGCCCGGATCCGGAAATCGAAGACAAGGTGATGCTCAAGCGCCACCGCGTGTCCCGCATCTACTGGAACCGCCACTTCCTCGACTACCCGATTTCCCTGAGCGCCAACACCCTGAAGGCCATGGGCTTCAAGCTCACCATGGTCGCCGGCTTCAGCTACCTGAAGTCCATGGTGCACAAGCTGCCGGAAACCAACCTGGAGAACTTCTACATCAACCGTTTCGGCCGTAAGCTCTACTCCATGTTCTTCGAGGGCTACACCGAGAAGCTGTGGGGCCGTCACCCGTCCGAAATCTCCGCCGACTGGGGTGCGCAGCGCGTCAAGGGACTGAGCATCATGGGCGTGCTGAAGAACGCCTTCCAGAAGCTCCTGCCGAAGAAGCGCGACAACTCCGAAGTCGAAACCTCCCTCATCGAGGAATTCTGGTATCCGAAGCTTGGCCCGGGCCAGCTGTGGGAAACCGTCGAATCCAACTGCGAAGCCGCCGGCGTGAAGGTCATCACCGACGCCAATGTGGTGGAAATTCGCCAGAAGGACGGCAAGATCGCATCCGTCGTGTACGAGGATTCCGAAGGCAACCGCACCGAAATGGCCGCGGACGACTTCATTTCCTCCATGCCGGTCAAGGACCTTGTCAACGCCGTGGACGCCTCCGACCAGCCGGCTCCGAAGGATATGACCGAAATCGCCAACGGCCTGCCGTACCGCGATTTCGTCACCGTCGGCCTGCTCGTCAAGCACCTGCGCCTGACCAACACCACCGACATTCCGACCCTCGGCAACCCGCCGATCGTGCCGGATTGCTGGATTTACGTGCAGGATCCGGGCTACAAGGTCGGCCGTCTGCAGATCTTCAACAACTGGAGCCCGTACCTGGTCAAGGACGTCGACAACACCGTGTGGATCGGCCTCGAATACTTCTGCGAGGAAGGCGACTCCTTCTGGAACATGACCGACGAGGAAGCCACCAAGTTCGCCATCCAGGAGCTCACCCGCATGCAGGTCATCAACGGCCCGCAGGACGTGCTCGACTCCCACCGCGAACGCGTCAAGAAGGCTTACCCGGCCTACTTCGACACCTACGACCGCATGCCCGAACTCGTCGACTACCTCGACTCCTTCGGCAACCTGTACTGCGTTGGCCGTAACGGACAGCACCGTTACAACAACATGGACCACTCCATGGCCACCGCCATCGAAGCCGTCAAGGACATCAAGAGCGGCGAAACGTCGAAAGACAACGTGTGGTCGGTCAACACTGACAAGTCCTACCACGAAGAAAAGTAGAAAAATAAATAACGCGTGCGCATACGCCCTTTCTCCGGCGCTCGACGTACCTTTGTACGCCTTCGGCCTCAGACGGGCGTCTTCGCACGCGTTATTTATTTTTCGCAGCGTAACTTTGATCAAGCCCATGCTTTTTGGCATGGGCTTTTTCATTGCGATTTTCATTGCGATTGCGCGGTGCGCGAACCGCACGGGCGGACCGCGCGTGCCCGCTTTGCGTTGGTCTGGGTTGCGTTGTATGGTTAGGACAGTTCGAAAACCGCGATGTTTCGCGGCGGACTTTTCATTCGACGGAAATTTTCCGCGATTCTTTTTTACAGCTGTCGCGGGCGCATGCCTGTGGAAGCCAAGGAAAGGCAACTACCAGTGGCAACAAGCCCTAATCTCGATGATATGAAACTGCCCGAGCTCAAGGAGCTCGCCAAGCAGATGGGACTTCGTGGTGTCTCCACCATGCGCAAGACCGAACTGATCGCAACACTTCAAGCCGCCCGTTCCGGCGGCCAGGCTCCGGCCGGCGTCACCGTGCGCGCGCCAAAGTCCGCTCCCGCCGCAGACGCTGAGGTCAAATCGGCAAAGGACAAGAAGGCCGATGAAGCCAAGCAGGAGGAACGCCCCGTCCGTGCCAAGCAGGCCAAGTCCGCGGAATCCTCCGAAGTCGCGGATGCCGTGGCAGCGGTGGACGCGTTGAAGCCGAACGATGAAGCGCCGAAGCGTCGTCGCCATCGTGACGCCGAAGCCGGCGCCGACCTGCTCGCCGAACTGGGCCTTGACGATGCCGCTCCGAAGCAGGATGACCGCCGTCGCCGTCGTGATGACGACCGTAGGAACGATTTCGAGCCGCGTCGCCGCCGTCGCGTGGCGGACGGGCCGAAGAGCGAAGACGTCGTGCGCGACCTTGATGACATCCTCGCCACGCTGCCGTCGCAGGAAGACGCCGACGATGATAAGCGTCGCGACGAGACCGAAGACAACGAATACCGTCACAGCCGTGGACGCAACGATCGCCGTGGCCGCCGTATGCGTGGCCGTGACCGCGATTACGACGAGCGTGACGAGCGTCGCGGCAGGGGCGATCGCAATGATCGCAACGACCGTAACGATCGCGCCGACCGCATGGACCGCAACGCCGACCGCGACCAGCGCAACGATCGTATGGATCGCGCCGACCGCGACCAGCATCGCGACGAGCCGAAGGAAGACCTCGTGCCGGTCGCCGGCATCGTCGACGTGCTCGACTCCTACGCGTTCGTGCGTACGTCCGGCTACCTGCCGGGACCGAACGACGTGTATGTCTCCATGGGCCAGGTCAAGAAGTACGGCCTGCGCAAGGGCGACGCCGTGCACGGCTCCATCCGCGCCCCGCGTGAAGGCGAACGTCGCAACCAGCGTCAGAAGTTCGTGCCGCTGCAGTCCATCGACTCCATCAACGGCATGAGCGTCGAGGAAGCGCAGCATCGTCCGCAGTTCAGCAAGCTCACCCCGCTGTATCCGCAGGAACGCCTGAAGCAGGAGACCACGCCGAACAAGCTCACCGGCCGCCTCATCGACATCGTGGCGCCGATCGGCAAGGGCCAGCGTGGCCTGATCGTGTCCCCGCCGAAGGCCGGCAAGACCATCACCCTGCAGAACATCGCCAACGCGATTGCCACCAACAATCCGGAAGTCCACCTGATGGTCGTCCTCGTGGACGAACGTCCGGAGGAAGTCACCGACATGGAACGCACGGTGCAGGGCGAGGTCATCTCCTCCACCTTCGACCGTCCGGCCTCCGACCACACCACCGTCGCCGAACTGGCCATCGAACGCGCCAAGCGTCTCGTGGAGCTCGGCCAGGACGTGGTGGTGCTGCTCGACTCCATGACCCGTCTGGCCCGTGCCTACAACATCGCCGCGCCGGCCTCCGGCCGCATCCTGTCCGGTGGTGTGGACGCGCAGGCGCTGTACCCGCCGAAGAAGTTCTTCGGCGCCGCCCGCAACATCGAAAACGGCGGCTCCCTGACCATCATCTCCTCCGCGCTGGTGGAAACCGGTTCCAAGATGGACGAGGTGATCTTCGAGGAATTCAAGGGCACCGGCAACATGGAATTGCGCCTGAGCCGTGAGCTCGCCGACAAGCGCCTGTTCCCGGCCATCGACGTGAACGCCTCCGGCACCCGCCGCGAGGAGCTCATCACCGATCCTCAGGAACTGCCGATCATCTACCGTCTGCGTCGCCTGCTGGGCGGCCTCGAGCCGGAACAGGCCTACCAGACGCTCGTGCCACGCCTGAAGAAGACAGCGACCAACCGCGATTTCATGGCGTCGCTCATCCAGCAGAGCGGCAACGCCACCAACGGCAACTGAGTCGTCGGCTGCAAGCGAATCTGAAGGTTTGAGGGGCTGCATGGCAATCGCCGTGTAGCCCCTTTCCTATGCGTACGTTTCGACGAATTTCGTGAAATTGACCACTTCTTGGACAACGTTGTCAATTAAAAAATAGGTAAAAATACGACGAGAAAAGATAAATGGGGAAAATATATATGGTCGATATGGGGGTATGAGCTAAATAAAACAAAGATATTTCATGACAGCGTTGCGCCGTCCGGATAAACTGCGGCGATTCCGCGACGGTATGTGCGCGGTAGTGGGTATGGTAAGGAAGAAAAAGAACATGGAACTGCAGTGGGGACGGTCGATTGCGGCCGGTGCAGTGGATTGTTGGAAAAGGGGTATGAATGACCAACAGTGACAATGGTCCGGTAGACGCACATACGGTTGCGAGCCAGCTCGACGCGACCGATGGCGTAATCCTCGACATGCTTGAAAAGGATGGCCGAGCCACGCTGTCCCACCTTTCCGAGGCGACAGGCCTGTCCGTGTCCGCCGTGCAGTCGCGCGTGCAGAAGCTTGAGCGTCGCGGCGTGATCCGAGGCTACAAGGCGGTTATCGACGACGAGCGCCGCGGCCTTGCGGTGAACGCCTACATCGCGGTCACGCCCATCGATTACTCCCAGGAAGCCGAGATTCCAGACAAGCTCAAAAACATCGACGGCATCATGTCCTGCGATTCCGTCGCCGGTTCGCCCAGCTTCATGCTCACCGTTCGCGTCGAATCGCCCAGCAAGCTCGAAGAGCTGTTGAACCTCATCCATCGCACGGTGTCGGTCAGCACCGAAACCACCATCGTGCTGCAGCGTTACTTCGCGAAGTGACCGCTGTTCGGCAGATGCCGCGGTAGGGTGCGCGGTAGGCTTATACCCATGAGCGACAGCGAACATGACTGGCTTCGGCCAGAAGAAGAAACCGAATCCGAAACCATCATCGACGCGCGCACCGCGCAGAACAACCCCGAAGTGGCCGATGTGGTGGCTAAAATCGCCTCGCTGCGCCAATCGATAGACAACGTCGACACCGCCATCGTCTCGCTGCTGGCGGAACGGTTCAAATACACGTCGCAGGTGGGTGTGCTCAAGGCGCGTGCGGGCTTCGCGCCGGCCGATTACCAGCGTGAACATGCCCAGATCGAGCGTCTGCATCGCATTGCCGACGAAGCCGGACTGGATCCGGAAATCGCCGAAATGTACCGCGAATTCGTGGTGACCGAGGCCAAGCGCCGCCACAAGCGCATCGCCGAAAACGGGGGAGACCCGGGCGTACTCGACGTTTTCGCCTGAGCCGTCCGTTTTCCGCGCGCCCCGCGCGAACGTCCATTGCCGACGGGCATGCCGGGCACTACATTAAATGCCTTGGAAAGTTGTTTCGATTGCGATTGAGAGGTCCGGCATGCGCCACGCCACCGCGAACCGTCCATCCGGTGCCCGACGCCCGCTTGCCGCGGCGATCGCGGTCGCCGTCATCACCGCCGCTCCCGTCGCGGCAGTCGGCGTGAACGACGCGATATCGGCCTTGCAACAGAATGGGCAGTACGCGGCCGATGCATCGCATGATGACGTGATGAGCGCCTACACCTCCATCGACAAACCAGGCCGCCTTTTCCTGACCAACAGCGGATCCTCCACGTCGAAACGCGTTCCCAAAGGCGTTGTCGCATTGCCGTGGAAAATATCCGCCTCCTTCACCCTCAACGGGCCCGACGTAAGCGTTTCCGACGTTTCCGGCGCTTCCGGCATGATCGGCATACGCATCGCCCTGCATGCCACGAAACCCGACGTGACCGCCAATCTGACGCCAATCGTCGCCTTCACCATTCCCGGACGCGTCGGCAGTGACGTGACCGCCGATGACGGCGTGCTCGTCTCATCCGACAACACCTCGACCCTGGTGGCTGCGGTCGGCAAACCGGGCGAGGACCTGACCTTCAACGCCTACGTGACGGCGAAGCACTTCACCATGAGCTCACTGTCCATCGCCGCGGTGGAAGGCAACGTTCAGCAATCACTGCCTGACCTGACCAAGCGTGCAACCACCTTGGTGGACGGTCTGACCAACGTCGGCTCGCAACGCAACCGCAAGCTCATCGCCCAACTGGAACAGCTCAGAGACAACGAGAAAGCGCTTGCCAAACAGACCATCGCCGTACGTTCCAAAGCGCACGATCAGGCGTTCGACGGCTACATCGACGCGTACGTGGGCTCATACACCACGCATCTGTCCGGTTCGATCGGCAACGCCACACAGCTTCCCGCCATTCTCGGCACCGCGTCCGAACTGAACGGCGATACCTCCGTAGCTAAATCCGTGGCAGACCTGGCCAACGCCGTCAACGACGTGAGCGCCGCATACCGGCATATCGGCGCGGCCGACGCCGTCGACGAGGTGATTCGCACCATCGAACAGCGTGGCACATCCGGCTTGGTGAACGAGCTCACCAAGCGCGCCGGCGAGGAACAACAGCGCGGCTCCAAAGACTACAGTGCCGGCCAATCGCAGCTGTCCGCGGCCATGATCCCGTATTCGATGGATTTCACCGACGCATACACGGCTCGGCTTAAGGAACTGGGCGCCACCGCAGGCACGGCTGGCAGCTACAAAACCCAGGCGATCGCCGACGTGCGTGCCGGCATCAAAGACAATGAGAAGCTCAAAACCGCGTCCGACAAGGTGTCCGCGGCGATGACCGCGTTGGCGGACGCCAGCGAGCACACCGGACAGGCCAGCGCATTCCACCAGATCGTGCTGCGATTCGCCGACCAGCTGGATTCGGATGACGACACGTCCGAATCGGGCGCTGCCGATGACGCTTCTGTGCTGGACACGTTGCGTTCCGCCTCCGCCAGCCAATCGTTGTGCGCGAAAGCCGAGAAACGGCGGTCCCGTGCGCAACGCAAGGCCGAACGCGCGCAGGCGAAGAACAACACCGCCGATTCGACCAGCTTGGTCGATGACAAGAACGCCATCAGCATGGATGATGTGATGAGCTACGCGGGCGGACTACGCCCGTCGTTCGGCGCCGCAGCGGACACCACGTCGAAGAATGTGGCGAAAGTCGGGGGAGTGGACGGCTCTTCGAAGAACAGCGGTTCCGATTCCTCTTCTTCCGCCGATTCGATGTCCAGTTCGTTGCCGGTTGCCGGCTATGGCTTGACGAAAACCGGTTTCACGCCGGATAATGGCGATTTGATTGACGAGACGGTCGAATTGGCCGCCGCTGCGGAAGTTTTCGACGATGCGCTGCAGGCTGGATTGGGTGGGAACGGTTCCGGAAATTCGTCCGCTGGCCCGCAGTACCTCCTGTCCGTTCCGGTGCTGTAGAGCACGCGGTTTGTGCGATGCGCTAAATCCGATAGTGCTCCGTCGCTTACGTGGTACGTTTCGGGGTTTTTGATTGCGATTTCCGCCTCCGCTTGTGCATTCGTTGAGATTACGCCCATAAAAACCATTTTTCGCGTACGGGTTTGTGCGCAGGGGCAGGAATGTACGCTGAGAACAGCCGAGAACGGGATAAGGACGGTTCTATGCGCGCACGTCTTGCGATTTAGGGCGATTCTGCACGGACGTGAGCAAAAGGGGATATGATTTCGACCGTTTTGCCTGCGATTTATACCCCTTTTCGCTCACGAAAGCATTTTTCCCGCGATTTTGACTGAATATGAGCAAAAGGGGGCACGGTTAGTTGCAGACAGTGACGGGATATACGAGGGGCCTCTCCTTCATGCAAAGGAAAGGCCCCTCGTATATGGGTGAAGTGAGCGGCTGCGCTACAAAAGCCGCTGGCGGCTCACCTCAGAGACTCACTTCTTCGGTTTCTTGGCCGGCGGTTCGCCTAGCTCGCTTTCGGCGACCGTCACATCGGCGGCCTCGTTCTCACCCTCGGCGGCAGCCGGTGCGGTGAAGGCGATCGGTCCGGTCACGCGACCAGCTTCGGCGATATCGCCCAGCGCGGCCTCGATGGACTCGCGCACATCGTCGGCAACGGCAAGCGTCACAGACAGGATCGGGGTCTTCATCGAAACCTTGGCCTTCGACTTGATGCCACGCAGCGCGGCCAGAG
>OGPM01000946.1_pt1 | contig 26487 bp, 17 predicted proteins | sample 1552961 | NCBI WGS metagenome assembly OGPM01 (sample SAMEA2580304, study PRJEB22360) | human gut metagenome | biome: human gut; feature: human-associated habitat; material: faeces | place: Denmark | collected 2008/2010
GTATTCAGAAGCTTACTAATTTAGGTATATTAAAAGGTTCGGAATATGTCATCGACCCCGAGAAAATCGGATATGAGACTTGCGCTTATATTGGTATATATCTGAAAGATCCGGAATCCTTTGATTCGGTAACAAGAGCTTTGGAAGCTATTCCGGAAGTAGTAGAATGTCATTTCACTACTGGTAAATATGATATGTTTATCAAGATTTACGCTAAGAACAATCACCATTTGCTGAGTATCATACATGATAAATTGCAACCTCTGGGGTTGGCGCGTACGGAGACATTGATCTCTTTCCATGAAGCCATAAAGCGGCAGATGCCGATTATGGTCGACATTGAAGACGAAGATTAATCGTACAGAATAAAATAGCTTACTGTTTCACGTAATCTACAAAAGCATACGGGCAGAGATGTTTCTCATCCACAGGATGAGCTTCTCTGCTTTTTTCGTGCCATTGAGCCGGAGATACTTCCGGAAAGAAGGCGTCGGCTTCAGGAGCAACGTCGTTTATTTCCGTCAGACAAAGTTCGTCGGCAAGAGGAAGTGCCTGTCGGTAGACGCTTGCGCCACCTATTATATAGACGTGCTCATCTTCCTTGCAGCTTTGCAGGGCGACTTCCAGCGACGGGAAGACTTCCGCACCGGGGCATACTGTATCCGGACGGGTGGATAATACAACGTTTCTGCGATTGGGCAGCGCACCTTTCGGCAGCGATTCGAAGGTTTTTCTTCCCATTATGATGGTGTTTCCGGTAGTCAATGCCTTGAAGCGTTTCAAGTCGTTGGGCAACCAGAAAAGCAGTTTATTCTGAAAGCCGATCGCCATTCGGCGGTCTACGGCGGCAATAATTGATATTTTACTCATGGTTTTATACCGCTACTATTCCGGCAATATGTGGATGCGGGTCGTAGTTCACCAGTTCGAAGTCTTCGAACTGGAAGTCATAGATACTCTTCACATCCGGATTAATTTTCATTTGAGGCAATGCGCGTGGTTCGCGGCTAAGCTGCAATTTGACTTGATCCAAGTGGTTCAGATAGATATGGGCATCGCCAAGTGTATGGATAAATTCACCCGCTTTCAGTCCTGTCACCTGCGCCATCATTTGTAGCAGCAGTGCATACGATGCGATATTGAACGGGACTCCGAGAAATATATCCGCGCTGCGCTGGTAAAGTTGCAGGCTCAGCCGGCCGTCTGCCACGTAAAACTGGAAGAAGGCATGGCAGGGAGGCAGATTCATATTCTTTAAATCAGCTACATTCCAGGCGCTGACAATGATACGTCGGGAGTCGGGATTGTGCTTGATCGTCTCTACCGCTTCGCTGATCTGGTCGATGAATCCGCCGTTGTAGTCGGGCCACGAACGCCACTGATAGCCATAGATATGACCTAAATCACCGTTCTCGTCCGCCCATTCGTTCCAGATGCGTACACCGTGTTCTTGCAGATATTTCGCGTTCGTATCACCTTGCAGAAACCAGAGTAACTCGTAGATGATTGATTTCAGATGCAGTTTTTTGGTGGTCAGACACGGGAAACCCTCGTCGAGGTTGAAACGCATCTGATGCCCGAACACACTGATCGTTCCGGTTCCTGTACGGTCACTTTTCTCAGTTCCTTCAGTTAATACGCGATTGAGTAAATCTAAATATTGTTTCATAGCGAATAATTTTCCAATAAGTTGGTGCGATGCAAAATTACAAAAATGGCGTGAATAAATTGGCAAACCATCCGACGAACTTCTTCCACGGTGAGCGCTTTTTCCAGAATTCCGGTGTCAGCTGCGTACAGTGCTCTATATCGTTCTGAAACATTTCGTTCAGTTCGCCTGTAATTTCCTTGTTGAAGATGAAAGCGTTCGTCTCGTAGTCGTACCGGAGGCTGCGGCTGTTCAGGTTTGCGGTGCCTACCGTGCAGAAAATATCGTCGACCATCATGATTTTGGAATGATGGAAACCGCCATTGTACATATAGACGGTGGCTCCCCTTTTCATCAGTTTGTGAAGTTTGTAGAGGGCGGCGTCCGGAGTAAACGGGATGTCGGAGGCGGAAGAAACCATAATCGTGACATCCACACCTCGTTCGATGGTGCGTTGAAGCGCTTTGTTGATGGAGGATGTGGGCACAAAATACGGGTTGACAATGTGCACATTTTTCTGTGCCGAATAGATCGACATGGCATAAGCATGACTGAGCATACGGCTGTTTTTCTTCGGTGTGCGGTCTACGATGGCGACGACTATATTGGTGGTGTCCGACTGCTCCTTGTGCTTGGGGAAGTATGCTTCGCCGCCAATGTTTTGTTTAGTCTCCTTGTTCCATATGGTAAGAAATATTTCTTGCAGGTCATTGACGGCATCGCCTTCTATTCTCATGTGCATATCACGCCATGTGCCGATTTTGGGGAGTCCGTTGATGTAGTAGTCGGCGATGTTCATTCCTCCCGTATAGGCGACTTCGCCGTCGATGACGGCTATTTTGCGGTGATCACGGTGTGCCGCATGATTGATGTAGGGAAAGGTGAACGGGTCGAACTTGACAATCTCGATTCCCTGCTCCCGTATTTTTTTGAGATGTCTCTTCTTGAGCGGTTTATTGTTCGACCAGTTGCCGAACGCATCAAACATGGCCCGTACTTCCACGCCTTCTTTCACCTTTTCGGCCAGCAGATCGAAAAGCGCATTGGCTATAGAGTCATTGCGGAAATTGAAGTATTCCAGATGAATGTGGTGTTTGGCGTCGCGGATGGCGCTGAATAAATCAATGAATTTTTCTCGTCCGCTTTTCAGTAACCTGACCTTGTTATTGTCGGATATAGGAATCCCTGACTCCGATAAGAAACGTAATACAAGGGAGTCACTTGTCAGAGCTATGGAGTCTCTGGAATGCGTCATCAAACTGTCGATGACATCTGCCTGAGCACGGAATAAAGACAGAAACAGAAATAAAAGAAATATACGTAGTTTCAAAACTCTTCTCGCTATTTTAGTTTACAAAGTAACAAAGATACAACATCTATGTTTGGAGCTATCGGGAGAGGAGGGCTAATTTATTATACTTTAACAGAAGAAATGAACAAGAATCTCTTGATCTGGGGAATTATATTCGTTCGATACATCTGATCTGCTGTGTTCCCTGCCGTTGTCACACTTGTGCCAACGGCTTGTCACTGCTGTGCCAGTGCGGTGTCACAACTGTGCCAAGCCCTTGGCACAGAGTGTGACAAGCATTGTTATGCCATTGATACTACTTTCCGTCCGGCCATGAACAGTAGGACGACCGTTGCAATGATGATTGATTTCGGATCGAGGCTGGTTGCGCCGTGGTTGATCATGCCGATGAGTACATCTTTCAGTGTTTCCCATACAGCTTCCAGTCCGCCCAGGGTGACGAAGAGCGTGGCCCCTACTGCCAGTCCAGAGGCGTGCCAACCGGTTACTGCGGTCGGGCAAGTGGTGCATGACGCGGCGGCTGAATCCGTTGTCGGCTATTTCCCGCTTGTTTTCTGCGAAGAAATCTTTCAGAAGTTTATCATTATCTATTTCCGTCATAACCGTTTCTTTTTAAATACGTTGCTAATTTTTCTTTTCCACGCGACAGGTGGCTTTTCACCGTTCCTGCCGGTATTCCCGTTATTCCTGCAATCTTGTCGATGCTTACATCTTCCATGTAAAACAACGTGATGCAGGTTCGTTCCACTTCCTTTAGCGATTTGAGTGACTGATAAACATCCATTGTCTGCCCTATGTTCGCTTGTTCGGTGCAGTTGACGGCGTCTACTTCCCTGGTATCCAGGTCTGCCATCTCCTTCCGGCTGCGAATATAATCATAAAAAATATTATAAGCAATACGGTATAGCCATGTGGAGAAACTCGACAAGTTACGGAACGAGGCCAGATTGGTATATGCTTTGATGAATGTATCCTGTGCCAAGTCGTCACTCAATTCGCTGTCACCGCAAGTCAGATGCAGGAAGAAGCGTCTGACAGGCGACTGGTATTTTTGTACCAACTGGTCGAAGGCCCTGGTGTTCTTGAACACCACGACCTGTGCGACTAGCGATATATCGTTGAGTTGGCTCATCTATTTTCTTCGTTCTTCTCTTCGTCGTTCTTCTCCGAGATGATGATGTCGTTGCTTCTGATGGCGGTTTCTCTGTTCTTGGTATTCTCGTTGGCGTGTTGCTTGTAGCCGATCAGCCATTGTCCCAGTCCCATAAACATGACGAGCAGTCCGATAGCGCCAATTCCGAATTCGCCGGTAATCGCCCAGAGGAATATGAAGAGCCCGATGCCTGTAAAGGTATTTTTGATTCCTTGTGTACGTTGGTCTGTCGATTTGTTCTCCCGTATGAATTCTTCCGGAAGAGGCTGACCGGCTGCGAGAGCCTGTTCGGCAAGACGGTAGCGTGCTTTCCGGTTCTTGTAGCGGAAGAAGAAGACTACAAATATGATGAATACCGGCATTCCGAATATGGCAATGATGCTGATGATGGCTACCAGAATACCTCCTCCGACTGCATCTCCGAAATTATTGAACGGGAAGTCATCGTCGTCAGAGCTGATGGTGAAGCTCGCTTTTCCGTGAGAGCCGCGCGAGGAGCTACTCACTTTGCCCGTATCTACACTTGTCGTGTCGGCGTCTTCGTCATCGATGCCGATCACAGTGACGGCCGTGTTGCCGACATTAACCTTGGCATCCTTGCCTTTCCCTTTCGTTACGGTCACTTTTACGTTTCCGGTAGAGTCGTTCACAATAGTCGTTTGTTTCTGGGCGTTTGCCAGCGAGAAAATGGTCATCATGACCAGTAAAGCAATTAAAATCCGTTTCATATATTAATTCTTTTATTTGTTTCTTTGTCTGTTAGACGTAGTTCGTATGTCAGAAAGTTGCAAAGAGACGAAATATTTTTGATATTTGCAGGAATTAATAAATGAAAAATGAATTTACCCGCTTCTTTTATCGACTATACCCGTGCCTTACTGGGCAATGAAGAATATGAAAAACTGGCTGCCGCCTTGCAGCAGGAGCCTCCCGTCAGCATTCGGATCAATAAATTGAGAATGAAGGAGGAAGGATTAAGTTCGCTGACAGACAGTTCTGCTCATTTTTCCTTCAACAAAGTTCCCTGGGCATCCGACGGCTACTATCTTGACGAGCGTCTGACTTTTACGTTCGACCCGTTGTTTCATGCCGGTTGCTACTATGTTCAGGAGGCTTCGTCCATGTTTGTGGAGCAGGTGCTGCGGCAGTATGTCGAGTCTCCGGTGGTGATGCTCGATCTTTGTGCGGCGCCCGGAGGAAAATCAACCCATGCGCGCAGCGTGCTTCCGGAAGGGAGTCTGCTGGTGGCGAATGAAGTGATCCGGAACCGTTCACAGGTGCTGGCGGAGAATCTGACGAAGTGGGGGCATCCGGATGTGGTGGTTACCAACAATGATCCGGCTGATTTCTCGGCACTTCCGTCTTTCTTCGATGTCATTCTGACCGATGTGCCTTGTTCGGGCGAGGGAATGTTTCGTAAAGACCCCGTGGCTGTGGAGGAATGGAGCCCGGAGAATGTAGAGATCTGTTGGCAGCGTCAGCGGCGGATTATTGCGGATATTTGGCCCTGTCTGAAACCGGGCGGCATATTAATATATAGTACGTGTACCTATAATAGCAAAGAAGATGAAGAGAACGTCTGCTGGATTCAGCAGGAATTCGGTGCGGAGCTCTTGTCGCTGGAGGTGCGGAACGAGTGGAATATAACAGGGAATTTACTCGATGGAGAGGATGAATCTCAGGGAAGTTTGTCTGTCTGTCATTTTCTTCCTCATAAGACAAAAGGCGAAGGATTCTTTCTGGCGGCACTTCGTAAACCGGATGCGGAAGATGAACCGGCAGCCTATTCATTCTCAAAAGCAAAGGCGTCCAAGAAAAAAGATAAGAAAGGCGGAGCGGCTGCTTCTCCCGTTTCCAAAGAACACATGGGGATGGCACTGAACTGGCTGAAGCAGGAAAATGTCGAAAAATACACCCTGTCTGCGGAAGGCGCGGGCATCGTCGCATTTCCGCAACGATATACCGATGAACTGGCTGCCATGAAACAGCATCTGAAAGTGATACAGGCAGGCGTTCTGACTGGTGAAGTGAAAGGGAGAGATTTGATTCCCGCTCATGCGCTGGCAATGAGCGCTACGCTCTTGCGGCAGGATGCTTTTGATACGGAAGAGGTGAGTTATGAACAGGCTATCGCTTATTTACGAAAAGAGGCTATTACCTTGTCGGAAACAGCCCCTCGTGGTTATATCTTGCTTACTTACCGGAATATTCCTCTCGGATTTGTGAAGAATATAGGGAATCGTGCCAATAATCTTTATCCGCAGGAGTGGCGTATCCGTAGCGGCTATTTGCCGGAGACGGTGGTGAAAGTGCATTCTTGACTTGATTCCACCTTCATCACAGTTCGTTCTTATATATCCGCGCCATTGCTTTCTGGTATTGGTTTTCCAGTTGCAGGAGATTTGTTTTGCTTTGGTAAACGACCGAAACTTCGACGAAATACTCTATCATACTGATTTGTCCGCCTACAAGAGCCTGTTTCAGTAAAGTCAGGTCCTGCTGTTCCTGAAAGGTCCGTTTGTATTCCTGCATGGAAGCGTCCAGGTTACGGGCTTCTTCGTAGAGCTGCCATAACTCGGAGCTTGCTTTTACTCTTGCATTATCTTTCTGGAAGTCGATGTTCATGGCTTGGGCTTTGGCTATCTTCACTTTTCCTTTATTTGAGAACAGCGGGAAAGAGAAGCCTACGACAACACCGTTCAGCGGATGTCCCGATTCGGTATTGCGACGATAGCCCAACTCCAGTTTCGGCAGCCACCCTTGCTTGCTTGCTGAAATGAACTTGCGGGCTGCGGCGCTTTCGCTGTCGAATGATTGCAGAGAGGGATCGGCGGCAAGCAGTTCGCTGCATACCCGATGGAAATCGGTTGGCAACGGAACCAGGGGATAGTCTGTCAGTCCGAGGGCTTTGGTGGTAGGTACAGCGGGGCCGTCGGGGAAGGGACGCCCGGGAGTAAGCGGCTGGTTGCCGTTCAGTACCAGCAGTTCCTTGATTTTATTGTTCAAGGCAGTACTGTTCATGCGCGATTCGGTACGTACGTTCAACAGTTCCAGATTGATTTTATTTGTTTCCAGGGCATTGGCATCTCCCGTAGCCAGCCGTTTGGCATACATGGCAGCCAGCTCCTCTGCATTCTTCAGCCGTGCATCGAGCAACTCCTGCTGGTGTTGCAGCATGATGATGTCCAGGCACACTTCTTTGGCTTGCAGCAATATCTGCTGGCGCATGGTTGCCGCCTGTGCATCCAGTGCTCCGGTTTTGAGACGGTTCATCTTTCCTCTTGTTATGTATAAGGTGGGAAAGTCGAAGCTTTGGGAAACCACCATTTCCCCTACGGTTTTGCCGCTGTTTTTAGAGTCCCAGAGATGGGCATATGAGAGGGTGGGATCCGGCAGGTTGTTTTCGGTCCTGCTCTCCAGCTTCTGTGATGAGATAAGTTGTGCATTGGCTTGCAACTCCTTGTTGTTGGCTTCTATCTGGCGAAGCACGGAGTCAATGCCGGTTTCCTGCGCCCTCATCCCCATGCAGGCGAGGATGGTGGCGGTGAATATAAATAGTTGCTTCATATCTTCTGTTATTAAATTATTTATTGATCGTTATAACGGGATGGCTGTCCGGAGCCATTACGGATGCATCTCTTCTTTCTTTCCGTGCATCATCAGGTAAACAATCGGAATGATGAAACCGTTCAGGAAAGTGGAAGTCAGCAATCCGCCCAGAATAACTTTTGCCATGGGACTTTGTATTTCATTGCCGGGCAGGTCGCCGCTGAGTGCCAACGGAATCAATGCAAGCGCACTGGACAGTGCCGTCATCAGGATAGGATTCAAACGGTCCAGCGAACCGCGTATCACGCTGTCGTACACACCGTATCCCTCTTCCTGCTGCAAGTGGTTGTAATGACTGATGAGCAGCATACCGTTTCGGGTGGCGATACCGAAGAGCGAGATAAAGCCGATGATAGCCGGAATACTGACTTCGCCCGTTGTGACGAGCAGGGCGAATACACCGCCAATCAGTGCCAAAGGCAGGTTGATAAGGATAATCGCACTTTCCTTTACGCTACGGAACTCATGGTACAGCAGCAGGAATATCACTACGATAGACATGAATGAAGTCAAAGCCAGCGTGCGGCTTGCAGCCTGTTCGCTTTCAAACTGGCCGCCGTATTCGATGTGATAGCCTTCCGGCAGTTTTACCGAGGCGTCCACACGCTCTTGTATGTCGTTTACCACGCTGCGCAGGTCGCGGTCGGCAACGTTGGCGGAGATTACGATTTTCCGTTTCACGTTCTCGCGGCTGATAGTGTTAGGTCCCATTGCCGAGCGTACTTCCGCTACATAGTTCAACGGTATCTTTTGTCCGTTGCCGGTATCGAGCATCAGGTTACGTATCTTTTCCATCTCATCCCGCAAATCATCCTTTACGCGTACGGTGAGGTCGAAACTTTTTCCTTTTTCATATACCTGGGATACGGTTTCGCCGGCAAGGCATACGTTGACAAACTCCGAAAACTCCGGTAAGGAGATGCCGTATTTGGCAAGCACTTCCCGTTTGGGAGCGATGATAAGCTGCGGACGTTCAATCTGTTGCTCCACGTTCAGGTCGGCAATGCCGGGAATGTCCTGAATGGTATTCTTTATCTCATTGCCCAAAGCGAACATGCGGTTCAAATCGTCGCCGAACAGCTTAATGGCTATATTGGCTTTCGTACCCGACAGCATGGCATCGATACGGTGGCTGATAGGCTGGCCGATTTCCACATTGGCGCCTACAATCGTACCCAGCTTTTCACGTACATCGGCCACCAGCTCGCTGCGCGAACGGTCTTTCAGCTCGAACGGAGCTTCGATTTCCGATACGTTCACGCCTAAGGCATGTTCATCCAGTTCGGCACGTCCCGTCTTGCGGGCTACGGTTTGTATTTCGGGGATGGAAAGCAGTAGTTCTTCGGCACGATGTCCCATCTTGTCGCTCTCTTCCAGTGAAATGCCCGGCAGGGATGATATGTTGATTGTGAACGAACCTTCGTTGAACGGCGGCAGGAACGAGCGTCCCAATGTGAAGAAGCAGGCAAGCGCCACTGCAAACAGACCGATGGTTCCGCCCAATACGCTCTTCTTATGACCCAGCACAAAAGCAAGCGCTGCACCGTACCACTCTTTCATCTTGCGTGCTACGGGCGAATCGCCGGTGGAATGCTTTTCGTCTTTTATCTTTTCTTTGCCCAGCAGGTAGGAGCACAATACAGGTGTCACCGTCAGTGCCACAACCGTAGAAGCTGCCAATGCCACGATGAAGGCAATGCCCAAAGGTACAAGCATACGGCCTTCCATGCCGCTCAGGAAAAACAGAGGAACGAAGCTTACCACGATGATGAGCGTGGAGTTCAGGATAGGCATACGCACTTCTTTGGAAGCGTTGAATACGACTTCCAGTATCGGCAGGCGTTCCGCTTCCGGTTTCATCCGGTTTTCCCGCAAGCGTTTGTACACGTTCTCCACATCGACAATGGCATCGTCCACCAGCGAACCGATGGCGATAGCCATACCGCCGAGGCTCATTGTGTTGATGGTGAATCCCATATAGTGCAACGCCAGCAGCGAAGCTATCAGCGATAAGGGGAGCGTCACCAGCGAGATTACGGTAGTCCGTACGTTGGCAAGGAACAGAAACAGTACGATAACAACGAATATACCGCCTTCAAACAGTGATTTCTGTACGTTGCCGATGGAACTTTCTATAAAGCGGCTTTGCCTGAAAATATTGGTGCTGACTTTTACATCGGGTGGCAGGTTCTTCTGTAAGTCCTTGAGAGATGTTTCCAGTTTGTCGGTCAGTTCAAGCGTGCTTGTGGCGGGTTGCTTGGTCACAGTCAGCAGTACGGCGGGCTTGCCGCGTTCGGAAGCCGTACCCAGCTTCGGCAGTTTGGCTCCGATACGTACATCGGCAATGTCTTCCAGCAAAATGGGGGAAGCGGAATACGGAGCATTGGAAGTTGCTGGCTGGACACTGCCGTCCTGCAATTTGACAACAGCCTTTGCCAGTTGCTCCACCCGGTCGGTGGAGATGACACCGCGCACGATGTATTCGTTTCCGTATTCATAAAGCACTCCGCCGTTGGCGTTCAGATTCATTTCACGCGTAACGTTCATCACTTCGGTAAGGGTTACGCCATAATGCCGCATCCGTTCCGGGTCGAGTTGAATCTGATACTCTTTGATGTCGCCGCCAAGTACGGCAACTTGCGCCACGCCGCCGGTAGAAAGAAGGCGCGGACGGATAGTCCAGTCGGCTATGGTGCGCAGGTCGAGCATGGAAGTCGAGTCGGCGGTAAGTCCTACAATCAGCATCTCGCCTAAGATAGACGATTGCGGGCCAAGCGTAGGCTTGCCTACATTGGAGGGAAGGGATTCGCTGACAACCGCCAGTTTCTCGCTTACAATCTGGCGTGCCAGGTAGACATCCGTTTCCCAGTCGAACTCAACCCATACAACGGAAAACCCGTTGGTGGAAGAAGAACGTACCCGGCGTACTCCCGTAGCACCGTTTACAGCCGTTTCAACAGGAAAAGTAACCAACTGTTCCACTTCCTCGGCTGCCATACCGTTGGCTTCGGTCATGATAACCACGGTTGGCGCATTCAGGTCGGGAAACACATCCACTTCCGTGTGCATTGCGGTATACGTACCGCCTATCAGCAGCAGTACCGATGCCACCAGCACCAGTATGCGGTTCTGAAGAGAGAAATGTATTATCTTGTTTAACATGACTGTACTGTTTAGTGTTCGTGGCTATGTGCCGGAATTGCATTGGTAGCGCCTGCAAGTTTCACCTGATAAGCGCCTTGAGTCACCACTTTGTTGCCTGCCTTGATTCCGGAAAGGATTTGTACCCGTTCGCCGTTATCGGCTCCAAGAGTGACCAGTTGTTTCTTGTATCCTTCCTCATCCACTTGCAGGTATACGAAGAAGCTGCCTTGTTCCTCGGTCAGAGCCGTATGAGGGAGTGAAATAACGTTCTCCATAGGCGAGGAGAGCAGGAATATCTCGACAAATGAGCCGGGAATGATATCTCCTTTGTTGTCGAATTCAAAAGTGACGGGCACATAATAACCGTTATCGTCCGATGCCTTTCCGTAAGAGAGCAGGCGGCCGTTCAGGCCTTTCAGTGTATATACCTTATTATTGTAGGGAGTACAGAAGTTGGCGGAACCGATGGTGCGGAGATACGGATAATATTTTTCCGAAACATCGGCGCGCAGGAACAGTCTGCGGTTTTGAGTGATGCTTACGAGCGGCTGTCCCACGGTTACATAATCGCCTTCCTTTACCAACAGGTTTTTCACGTATCCGCTGATGGGAGAGGTTACCGCCTGCCCTTGGGCCGAATGGTTCTTGGCAACGGCTTCATAGCTGATACGGGCATTCTCATACGTCTGTCGGGCTTGAGCAAAGTCTTTCTCCGAAACGATTTTATTGGGGAGAAGTTCTTTCATCCGTTCATACTCTTTTCGGGCTGTTTCGTAAGCGATGCGCGCTCTTTGTACGGGGTCGCCGTCCGCCATATTCTTGGACGAAAGTACCACGAGGGGAGTACCTTTGCCGACACTCATGCCCTCTATGACTTTTCCGTGAAAAGAAACGACACCTGCCACGGTAGCTACGGCAACGCTTTCGTCGCCTTGTGCGGCCATAACCTGCCCGCTGGTTTTAATCACCTGATTGAAAACGCCCGGTTCGACGGTGTTTACAGCTACTCCGGCAGCCTGCGCTTTGGCCGGGGGCAATATGATTTCGTCGCTATGTGCGGCAACGGCTTCCTCACCGTGGTGGTGTCCGTCGTCATGGTGGTGGCCGGGGCCTTCGTTTTTATGGTCGTGCCCTTCGTGGTCATGTCCCGCATGGGCGTGTTCTTCCGTTTCGTGATTGTGTCCTTCACCGGACTTGCTGTTGCAGGAGCCTAACAGGAATAATCCTATGACTCCCATGAATAGAATTTTCTTCATGATAATTGTTTTTGTCCTTACTTGTTTGGAAATGCAAAATTAGGGAATGGTCGGTGCAACCGGGTTGCATACATTCCTATGCCGGCAGGATAACCGTTTCCGGCAACTATCGGTCAAGCAAGGACGGAAGGGGGCGCACGAAGCCCTGTGGCACATGTGATGAATGTGCCGTGAAGAGATTCCAGGTAGACAAACTCTTGCCTGATGCCCGTTTCCTCGGGCAGAGTCAGGAGTTTGAGAAGCGGTTCGGTAAATAATGTGTTCACCCACACGAAACACGGATGTAGGTTACTGTTGTCCGAGTTGGGTGTCTGTTGGAAGAAATGGGTGGTCATACATCCGGTGTCGCAGCAGCAATGTTCGCTGCAAGGGCCCTGATGCTGGCAGCACCCGTCGGACGGCAGGTCGTTTTTCATGCAGATTATGCCGTCTTCGTGGTGATGATGGGGAATGACAGGTACTATCAGCATAATCATGCTGATGAAGAACAGAAAGTATGCAATGTACCTTTTCGTTTTCATCCCTCTCTCTTTGATTGGTCGCAAAGATAGAAGTTAATCACTTAACTGCCAAACCCAAGATGCTAAAAAGCCTTGAATAAATCATTTAATCCTTCGCTCATACTGGGATGCGTAAAGATGAAATCCCGCAGAATGCTGTAATGCAAATCATTCTTCATGGCAAGCGATACTAAATTAATGACTTCGGGCGCATCGATACAAAACAGGGTGCAGCCTATTATGCGTCCCGTATGTGCGTTGACAATGGCTTTCATCATACCGTCTATCTGCTGCAAGGTACGGGCACGCGGTATGGCGGCAGCCGGCAACCAGGACACTTGAAGCGAATAACCGCGTTTTACGGCTTCCTCTTCGGTCATGCCGATATGCGCCAACGGCGGATCTGTAAAAATGACATATGGAACCGGAATCCTGTCATCGGTTTTTCGCTTTTTATTGCCGAACAACCGGTTGGTGATAATGCGGAAATCATCCAGGGATAAATAGTCATACAAGGCTCCGCCTCTTACGTCTCCCATAGCCCATATATGCGGGGCGGTGGTCTGAAGATGTTCATTGACGATGAGAGCTCCCCGGGTGTCGGTCCGTATGCCGGCTGCGTGCAGGTTGAGGCCGTCGGTCATCGGTCTGCGTCCGGTGGCAAGCAGCAATGCGTCTCCTTCCCAAAAATAGGGGGTATTGTCGGAATTGTCCGTATAGGTCAATGTTATGCCATCGGCAGTGTCGTATACGGACAGGGCATAGGCGTTCAAACGTATCTCGATGCCTTTCCTTTTCAGAGATTCTAGCATGGATTCCGCAATGTCCCGGTCGGCTTTGGGCATAAAGCGGCTGCCCGTTTCCAATAACGTGACTTTGCTTCCAAACCCCGCATACATGGTGGCAAACTCCATTCCGATAGCGCCGGCGCCGAGAATGAGCAGGTGCCCGGGAAGTTTGCTCTGTTGGAGTAGCGTTTCGCTGGTGAATACATGCTTGCTTGCGTCGATTCCTTTCACGGCGGGCAGGATAGGGGTAGCTCCCGTATTGATAAAAACTTCCTTTCCTTTAAGGAGAATTTCCTTTTTATTGTGCGAGACGACCTTTACCGTATCGTCAGATACAAAAGATGCCGTACCGTCATACAACGTAATATTGGGGTGCTCCTTGATACGCTCGTGATTCTTGTCCCGCAAGAATGATACGAGCTTGTTTTTCCGCCTTATGGCGAGTGCATAATATTTGGCCTGATTGCCGTAGTCGTCCCGGTAGAGCCGTTCGGCCTGTTCCGATTCGTAAATCAGCGCTTTGGTGGGTATACACCCTACATTCACACATGTTCCCCCGTACATCTGCGGAGAACGTTCGATGATTGCCACTTTCCAGTTGCGGTTGGCGAGTTCGGCAGCCAGCAGTTTTCCGCCTTTGCCGAACCCTATGATGATAGCGTCATATTGTTTCATTTCATTCGTAATTAGGAATTTGTGGCAATGAAACAATAGGAACTGTTTGTTTGTTGCGGGAAGTAAGTTAATGAAAGTTTACCGTTCCAGTTCGCGAAGCGAATCCATTTTCTTCTTTTCGAGGAATTCATAGATGCCGCTCAGGTGCTCAGTCACCCGCTTGTTGCCGAACTCGTACACTTTGCTCACCAGTCCGTCCAGGAAGTCACGGTCGTGGCTCACAAGTATCAGTGTACCGTCGAAGTCCATGAGTGCCTGTTTCAGAATATCTTTGGTCTTCATGTCCAGGTGGTTGGTAGGCTCGTCCAGAATTAGCAGGTTTACGGGTTCCAGCAGCAGCTTAATCATGGCAAGGCGTGTGCGCTCGCCACCGGACAGCACTTTCACTTTCTTCATGGACTCTTCCGGTCCGCCGAACATGAAAGCTCCCAGCAGGTCGCGAATCTTGTTGCGGATTTCTCCTTTGGCTACGTCGTCGATGGTTTGGAATACGGTCAGGTTCTCATCCAGCAAGGATGCCTGGTTTTGGGCGAAATAGCCTATTTGTACATTGTGTCCAATGGTAAGCGTTCCTTCGTGTTCTATTTCTCCCATAATACATTTTACCAATGTGGACTTACCTTCGCCGTTCTTGCCTACGAAAGCCACTTTGTCGCCTCTCTCTATAGTGAGGTTGGCATTCTTGAACACGACATGGTCGCCGTATGTCTTTCCTACGTTCTCCATAATCACCGGATAATTGCCGGAGCGCGGCGAGGGCGGGAATTTCAGCCGCAATGCCGAAGTATCTTCTTCGTCCACTTCCAGAAGCACCAGCTTTTCCAGCATCTTGACGCGGCTCTGCACTTGCAGGGTTTTGGAATAGGTTCCCTTGAAGCGCTCGATGAATTCTTTGGTTTCGGCGATGAACTTCTGTTGGTCGTCGTATGCCTTTTGTTGCTGTTCGCGCCGCTCTTTGCGGAGCTCCAGGTATTTGGAGTAGTTTACTTTATAGTCGTAGATTCGTCCCATGGTCACTTCAATGGTACGGGTCGTGATGTTGTCTACAAATTTGCGGTCGTGGCTGGTGACGATGACGGCTTTTCCCGCGAGAAGTTTCCCAGCCATTGGATGGACTCGATGTCGAGGTGGTTGGTAGGCTCGTCCAGCAGCAGTACGTCAGGTTTTTGCAGCAGCAGTTTGGCAAGCTCGATGCGCATGCGCCAGCCACCGCTGAAATCGCTTGTCTGGCGGTTGAAGTCCTCTCTGGTGAATCCGAGGCCGAGCAATGCCTTTTCAACGTCCTCTTCGTAATTGGTGGCGTCGATGGCATAAAACTTCTCGCTTAGGGCAGACACCTGTTCGATAAGCTCCATGTAACTGTCGCTTTCGTAGTCGGTACGGGTCTCCAGTTCCTTGTTCATGCGGTCTATCTCGGCTTCCATCTCGTGCAGGTGGGCAAAGGCCTGTGCCGTTTCCTGAAAGACGGTACGTCCGTCTTCCGTCATCAGATGCTGGGGCAGATAGGCGATGACACAATCTTTCGGTGCGGAGATTTTGCCGCGGGTGGGCTGCCGCACTCCGGCGAGTATTTTAAGTAATGTACTTTTTCCGGCTCCGTTCTTTCCCATGAGGGCGATACGGTCTTTTTCGTTGATTACGAAGGATATGTCACTGAATAAGGTTGTGCCGCCGAATTCTACGGCGAGTCCGTCAATAGAAATCATTATGTCGTTTTTAAAAATAAGGTGCAAAGATAATGCAAATATATTATTTTTTATACCTTTGTCTCGGACAAACAATAATACAGGTTATGGAAATCGATAATCAATCGGTAGATTACCGTCCGCTCATCCTTGTTGCGGAAGACGATGATAGTAACTTTAAGTTGATAAAGGCTATTATAGGGAGAAAGTGTGAGATAATGTGGGCGAAGAACGGTGAGGAGATTGTCTCTTTGTTTCGTGAATACCGTGACAGGGCGGATGCAATACTGATGGATATTAAGATGCCTGTAATGAATGGTTTGGAAGCTACACAAATTATACGCCGGGAAGGCGGAACATTGCCTGTTATCATGCAAACGGCCTATGCTTTCTCTACCGACCGTGAAAATGCCATAAAGAGCGGTGCTTCGGAAGTATTGGTAAAGCCCATTACATTGAGCACCTTGCGCAACTGCTTGAGCAGTTACCTTCCCCGACTGGAATGGTAGGCTTTCCGCAATGAAAAGATAACTGTATCTTAGGGCTTGTTTATATTTTGATTAAAGAGTTATATAGCTTGCTATACTCCTCATAAAGACAGAAAAACATCCTCACAAAGAATTCTCTAAAGAATGCTGAACAAAAATTAAGCAGGTTCTGAACAAAATTTCTATTCTTTTGTTAATGAAGTCTAACCAAAATTTAACGGAATGAATAGTAAACTGCGCTTTTTGTTAATATCACTGTTTATATTCTTCGTGGCAGCATTACAGGCTTCAGCAGACGGTGATATCCGTGTATCGGGCATTGTGATGTCGGAAGGAGAACCTTTGCCGGGAGCATCGGTATTGGTGAAAGGTACTCACAACGGAACGGTAACTGACGTTGACGGGAAATATACCCTTACCGTACCGGCGGACGGTACGCTGGTCTTTAGCTTTATCGGACTGAAAACTACAGAACAGAAAGTCAATGGACGCACAGTTGTCAATGCGGAATTGCTTCCGGACAGCGAACAACTGGATGAGGTAATGGTGGTGGCTTATGCCACTGCCAAGAAGTATAGTTTTACGGGAGCGGCTTCCACGGTAAAGGGGAGCGAGATTGCCAAGATGCAGGTGTCCAATGTGTCGCGTGCGCTCGAAGGTACGGTTTCCGGACTTCAGGCAAGTGCACCCAGCGGCCAGCCGGGTACGGATGCTGAAATACGTATTCGCGGTATCGGCTCTATCAATGCGTCGAGCGCCCCGCTTTATGTGGTGGACGGCGTCCCTTTCGACGGTAGTATCAACTCCATTAATCCGGAAGATATAGCTTCGCTGACGGTACTGAAAGATGCCGCTTCGGCTGCTCTCTACGGTTCGCGGGGAGCCAACGGTGTCATTATCATAACTACCAAGCAGGGACATACCGACTCGAAAACCACGGTCAGCATCAATGCCAGCTTCGGGGGGTCCAACCGGGCTATCCGCGATTACGACCGTGTTGGAACCAATCAGTACTTCGAACTCTATTGGGAAGCTTTGCGCAACCAATATGCTCTGAATTCGGATAAATATACTCCGCAGACCGCAGCTGCCCAAGCCTCGAAAGACCTGGTAGGCAAGCTGATGGGCGGCGGCCCTAATCCTTACGGACCCAACTATCCGCAACCTGTAGGTACGGACGGCAAACTGCTTGCCGGCGCTACTCCGCTTTGGAATGTGGACTGGCAGAAGGAAATGGAACAACAGGCATTGCGTACGGAAGTCGGATTGAATGTTTCCGGTGGCGGAAAGACCAACCAGTACTATTTCTCGGCCGGCTATCTGAACGACAAGGGTATTGCCCTTGAGTCCGGCTACCAACGCTTCAACTTGCGTTCCAACATTTCGAGCGAGATAACCCGTTGGTTGCGCGGCGGTGTGAATATGAGCTATGCCCACTCCATACAGAACTATCCGGTTTCGTCCGATGCCAAGACGAGCAATGTCATTAACGCCGGACGTCTAATGCCCGATTTTTATCCTGTGTATGAGATGAACGCCGACGGTACATACAAACTCGACTCGGAAGGAAAGCGGATTTACGACTTCGGTTCCTACCGGCCGTCGGGCACTACAGCCAACTGGAACCTGCCTGCAACCTTACCCAATGATAAATCCGAGCGTATGCGGGACGAGTTCTCCGGACGTACTTTCCTTGAGATCACTTTCCTTGAAGGATTGAAATTCAAGACCAGCTTCAACTTCGACCTGATAGACTACAATACGCTGGATTATACCAATCCCAAAATTGGCCCTGCCGTCAATACGGGCGGTGGAGCAAGCCGCGAATATACCCGTACCTTCTCATGGACATGGAATAACATCGTGACCTACGATAAGACTTTCGGCGAGCACCACTTCAATATCCTTGCCGGACAAGAGGCTTACTCTTACCGTTACGATGTGTTGCAGGCGGCACGAAGCAATATGGCTGTGCCCGATATGCCGGAACTGGCTGTCGGTTCGCTTGTAACCGCAGGCACGGGCTATCGCATCGATTATTCACTGTTAGGCTATCTTATCAATACCCAATATGACTACCGGAGCAAGTATTTCTTCTCCGCTTCCTACCGCCGCGACGGTTCCTCGCGTTTCGCACCGGGTACACGCTGGGGCAATTTCTGGTCGTTGGGAGCTTCGTGGCGCATAGACCGCGAAGCGTTCATGCAGAATACCGCCGACTGGCTTTCCGTCCTGACCTTAAAGGCCAGTTATGGCGCGCAGGGCAATGACAACTTAGGTACGTATTATGCCAGCAGCGGACTGTATTCCATTGTTTCACAGGCAGGTGAGAATGCTTTGGTGTCCGACCGTCTTGCAACGCCCGATTTGAAATGGGAGACTAACCTCAACCTCAATGTAGGTATCGACTTTTCATTGTTCGATAACCGTTTCTCCGGTTCGTTCGATTTCTTCCAGCGCCGTTCCAAAGACTTGCTGTATTCCCGTCCGTTGGCAACTTCCCTGGGGTATACTTCTATGGACGAGAATATAGGTGCTTTAAAGAATACGGGCTTTGAGATAGACCTCAAGGGAACGCTTATACACACCCGTGACTTTATGTGGCGTATGGGTGTCAACCTTACGCACTACAAGAACGTGGTGACCGACCTTCCGCTGAAAGACATGCCCGTTACCGGAGTTACCCGCCTGAAGGAAGGGCGTTCGGTCTATGACTTCTATCTGCGCGAATGGGCAGGGGTAGACCCGGACAACGGCGACCCGCTGTGGTATAAGAACGTGAAGGATGAGCAGGGCAATATCACCGGACGCACCACCACCAATGACTATGCTCAGGCTGATTATTACTATGTGGACAAATCCTCGCTCCCTAAGGTGTATGGCGGGTTCAACACCGCTTTCTCATACAAGGGTTTTGAGTTATCCGCCATCTTTGCCTACAGCATAGGCGGTTATATCGTAGACCGTGACGTTACGATGCTGTGGAGCAACGGAAGCAATCCGGGACGTGCCTGGTCTACCGAGATACTGAAACGCTGGACGCCGGAAAACCGCTACACGGACGTGCCGGCCTTGAAAACAGTGTCCAATAACTGGAACTCCAACTCCACCCGCAATCTGTTCAACAATTCGTATCTGCGGATGAAGAACATCACGCTGTCCTACAACTTCCCGCAGCCGTTGATAAAGAAAATCAGCCTGAACAGCCTGCAACTTTTTGTACAGGCGGACAACCTGCTGACTTTCTCCAAGAATCAGGGACTGGACCCGGAGCAGGGCATCACAGGACTGACCTATTACCGTTATCCTGCCATGCGTTCCATTTCGGGCGGGCTTAATGTTTCATTCTAAATCACTGTTAACAATGAATACTTTCCTTAAAAATACAGCAATCCTCGCAGTGGGATTATTATCCGTCTTGTCCTCGTGCAGCGGAGACTTTCTCGACAACAAACCTACGGACGCCGTAGATTCGGGGATCGTCCCCGTACCTTCCAATGCCGGACGTATCTTCAACGGTGCATGGTATAACTTGTTTGAGTACAGCAGTACGTATGCCAATATCGGCTATCGTGCCCTGATGTTGCAGGACGACATGATGGCGGACGATGTGGTGTCGCGTCCAATGTATGGTTTCAACTCATCCTACCAGTTTAACGATGTGGGGATGCCGGCCAACAACCGCACCGCATTTGCCTGGTATCTGATGTACAAGACTATCGACAATTGCAATACCGCCATTTCCATTACCGCGACCGGTGATGATAATACGGCCGATTTCCGCCATTCCCAGGGGCAAGCCTACGCTTTGCGGGCTTTCTGTTACCTGCATCTGGCTCAGCACTACCAGTTTACTTACCTGAAAGACCCTTCCGCACCGGCTGTTCCTCTTTATACGGAACCTACCGCCTCTACGACAGAGCCCAAAGGGAAGGCTACCCTGGAAGAGATATATACGCAGATATTCAAAGACCTGAATAAGGCTAAGGAGCTTCTTGAAGGGTATGTCCGTCCGGACGACAAATCCAAGTTTAAGCCGGATGTAAGTGTTGTCAACGGATTGCTGGCACGTGCCTGTTTGCTTACCGGACAATGGAATGAAGCCGCCGGGGCTGCACTTGAGGCGGCTGAAGGATATACTTGATGACGGATGCCAAAACGTATATGGGCTTTAACGACATATCCAATACCGAGTGGATGTGGGGGCATCCCCAATCTGTGAGTCAGTCCGACGCCAGTTATAATTTCTATTATATTGATGTGGTGACTCCCGATGCGTATAACAGTTTTATGGCCGACCCGCATTTTAAGGACATTTTCGAAATGGGGGATATCCGTCTGGAGCTATTCCAGTGGATGCGCGAAGGCTATTTGGGTTATCGCAAGTTCCGCATCCGTGCCGACCAGACCGGTGATATCGTCGTGATGCGTTCCGCCGAGATGTATCTGATAGCTGCGGAAGCACTGGCTCCCCCGGGGGGGGTGGGGGGGGGCGGGAGGGCGACCTTCGGGACGGTTGGAGGAAGCCGTGAAGCCGTTGAACACATTGCGTAATGCCCGCGGACTTGCCGATTATGACCTGGCAGGCAAGACGCAGGAACGGCTTGTCGATGATATTCTGCTGGAACGTCGCCGCGAATTGTGGGGTGAGGGATTCGGCATTACCGATATTCTCCGTACGCAACGTTCGGTAGAACGCATGCCGTTGACGAAAGAGGAAGCGGAGCAAACGTACGATTGCTGGCAGCAGGGAGATACTTATAGGGAATATAACCCCGAAGGTCATTGGTTTACTTCCTTTCCCGACGGAACGAAGTTTGTGCCGAACAGTGTGTATTATCTGTATGCCATTCCGGAAAAGGAGACGAATGCGAATCCTAATCTATAGGAGAGGTGTGTTGGGTAGTGATTGATGTTTTTTTAGGCACGGATTACGCGGATTACACGGAAAAGAATAAAATAAATCCGTGTAATCCGCGTAATCCGTGCCTAAAAATAGTACTCTGAATAGTGCGTAACCGGCATATCTTCAGATTTGTTACTCCGTCTTCTTACTTTCTCTTTCCTGCATTTTGCGTTTTACGAACTCAATCTTCAGGTTGGCCTCTTCCATATTCTTCTTGATTTCCGTGATGGAAGACAGCAGTTGCGCCAGTTCATAGACAGCTGCCACCGCCTTGCGGTCGTTCGGTGTCATGACAGTGGCATAGGAACGTTCGCCAAGATAGTGTACGCGGATATTCTTGTCTTTGTTCAGATTGAGGAAAGCGATTACATTACCGTCTTCGCCCAGCTTATAGTCCGCTTTCTCTATCTTCTCGCCCAAATCGGTCGTTTCATAGCTGTCCTTGGAAGCCGGGGTTTCGGCAAAACTGCCGTCGGGTGCGGTGACTTTCACTGCGAGGTGATGGATGTTATGCGGGCCGCAATAGATGGAAGTCATGCTCATCACTCCGATTTCATCTACCTGAAAGCGCAGGTAAGAGCGGTGCAGGTTCTTTTCTATTACTTGTGAGGGATGCAGGTAATTGCCGATTTTTTGATATTCGGCATCTTTCTCGAAAGTATAATTCTTCTTGATGGCATCCACCTCTTTTTGTTTTTCCTGGAGCATACTGTCGAGGTAGACCAGCGTTTTCTCCTGTTCTTTCAGTTCCACCTGCTGCATCAGTCCGATACCCTCGCGGCGTGTTTCAAAGGCCTTGGGATAGAGTATCTTGATGCTGTCAATCTGAATCTTCGCTTCGCTGTAATCTCCGCGTTCAAACGCTTCGCGGGCTGCCTGGAGTTTCTCTCCTGCTTTTTTCTCTACATTGCTGCAAGAGAAGAGCGTGCAGCAGAGGCACGCAAGGAATGCTGCTTTCTTCATAATTTTCATTCTTGATGTTAGTGGGGGCAAAAATAAAAAATAATATCCGTATCTTTGCACCCTCAAAATGATTTATTGACAAATGATTGAATTGACGACAGAAGAACTGAAGCAGCGTTTCAGTGACAGCATATTTAAGCGGATTTCCGAAACAGCGGATGAATTGGGACTGGAGTGCTACGTAGTCGGCGGCTACGTGCGCGACATATTCCTGCAGCGTCCTTCCAAAGACATCGATGTGGTAGTAGTGGGCAGCAGCATTGCAATGGCCGAGGCGCTTGCCAGGCGTTTGGGGCGCGGCGCGCATCTTTCTGTTTTCAAGAATTTCGGGACGGCGCAGTTGAAATATCACGGCACAGAAGTGGAGTTTGTGGGTGCACGTAAAGAGTCCTACACGCACGATTCGCGCAAACCGATTGTTGAGGACGGCTCGCTGGAAGACGACCAGAACCGCCGGGATTTTACTATCAATGCCTTGGCGGTCTGCCTGAACAGTCAGCGTTACGGCGAACTGGTAGACCCCTTCGGCGGCATGGCGGACATGAAGGAGAAGACCATCCGCACGCCGCTCGACCCGGACATAACCTTCAGCGACGACCCTCTGCGCATGATGCGTTGTATCCGCTTTGCCACCCAACTGAATTTCTATATCGACGATGATACGTTCGAGTCCTTATGCCGCAACAAAGAGCGCATCTCCATCATATCCAAAGAGCGCATTGCAGACGAGCTGAACAAGATTCTGCTCTCTCCCGTTCCGTCCAAAGGATTTATAGACTTGGACCGTTCGGGCCTGTTGCAGCTCATCTTCCCGGAACTGGTTGCCTTGCAAGGCGTTGAAACCCGTAATGGCAGAGCGCATAAGGACAACTTCTACCATACGCTCGAAGTGCTCGATAATATCAGCAAAAAGACCGATAACCTCTGGCTGCGCTGGGCAGCCCTTCTGCACGATATAGCCAAACCAGCGACCAAACGCTGGGAACCTCGTGCCGGATGGACATTCCACAACCATAACTTCATCGGCGAGAAGATGATACCCGATATCTTCCGGAGAATGAAGCTTCCCATGAATGAGAAGATGAAATACGTGCAGAAGCTGGTAGGGCTACACATGCGTCCCATAGTGATAGCGGATGATGTGGTGACCGACTCGGCCGTACGTCGCCTGCTGTTTGAGGCTGGTGATGATATAGACGACCTCATGACCTTGTGCGAGGCCGATATCACTTCCAAGAACATGGAGCGCAAGCAGCGCTTTCTGAACAACTTCCAACTGGTGCGTCAGAAACTGAAGGACTTGGAAGAGCGCGACCGTATCCGTAACTTCCAGCCTCCTGTCAGCGGTGAGGAGATTATGAAAACATTCAATCTCCCCCCCTGCCAGCAAGTGGGTGCATTGAAGAGTGCTATCAAGGATGCCATATTGGACGGCGTCATTCCCAATGAGTATGAAGCAGCCCGTGCGTTTATGCTGCAACGGGCGGAGAAAATGGGGCTGAAATAGGCTCCGGCACTCTATGGAAGAAAACAGGGAGTGTGTCAAAATTCAATTTTGAGGAGATAAACTTTTAACTTGAAATTTGCACATTCTGAAAGAATCAGAAAAGGGTCGTATCATAACTCTCAAAGTGGAGTTTGATACGGCCCTTTTAAAGGTTATAATTACAATCTGTAACTTTTCAGAGGCTCATTTTAGTTTTGACAACCTCTTAGCAAAATGTATATCGCTTGACTTTCGGTTGATAAAGGAATGTCCTTACTCTTCCGCCTGGAATTTTCGGCTCACCTTCATCAGGTTGATGGAGTAGGTCACAATATTCTGTGCTTCCTGTATCATCGTCAGATACACCATGCTTACCTTAATGCTGCCGGACTGGCTTTGAATGCGCTGTAACTCTTCGCGTTTCAGGTGGGCGAGCTGGCCGTTCAGGTCGTTGGCTTTGTGTATATCTTCCTCGAAGTTATTGTAGTTGTTGTTCTCCAGCTTGTGGCGGCACACCTGCAGCAGGTAAACGATGTCTTCCGTTACATCGGCAAACTCGCCTTTCTGGATGGTGTCGAGCGGTTTGAAGTTATTGTCGATATGCTCCAGACACGGTTCGCAAAGACGTCCCACACTATATACTAGTTCGCTGGCAAAGTCATTGCCCTGGTAGTAGTAAAGTCCTTTTTCGAGCACCGTATTGTTGTCCAGGCGGCACATGGCAAGCGTACCGGTACGTTTCATCTGTTTAATCAGTTGTTTCTCGAACTTCACGGAACCCATTGCCCGGCGCAGTCCGCGCAGGTTTTCGTGAAGGAAAGCGGTAACGGTGCGTTCGAAGTTATCTTCCGTAAATTCCAGTATTTTGCCCAATTCCTCACGGGTGTGCTTGCGCAGCAATTCCAGAATCTCCATGTTGTCCGTGCTCTGCATCAGTTGCTTGATGGTAGCGTTTCCTTTTTCCTTCTCTTTGCGCTTCTTGTACATTACCTGGCTGCGTATCAGCATGAATACTGCCAGACCGATAAGGGCGATGATAGCAATTGTACCGCCGAAATAAATTACGAAGGTAACGAAGAAGCAGATGGTAAATGCCGCTCCGGCAGTGATGAACCAGCCGCCGATAACGCTCAGTACGCCGGTGATACGGAACACGGCGGAGTCGCGTCCCCAGGCGCGGTCGGCAAGGGAGGTACCCATAGCCACCATGAAAGTAACGTAAGTGGTGGAGAGCGGGAGTTTCAGTGAAGTACCCAGGGCAATGAGCAGGCCGGCAAGTACCAGATTGATGGAGGCACGTACCAAGTCGAACGCCGCACCGTCGGCAATGATGGCTTCGTCCTTTTGGAAACGGGTCTCAATCCAGCGTTTGCCGCTTTCGGGCATCACTTTGGAAAGTCCGTTGGCTATCGTCATACTGAAACGTACCAGTGTACGTGCTATGGGAGTGCTGCCGAAGCTCTCTTCACCTTCGTCCTGGCGGGAGAGGTCGACGGAAGTCTTGATTACATTGTGTGCTTTCTTGGATGTGCACAGCGCATATACCATGATGGCGCCCGCACCGATAAGGAAGTACCACGGTGTTTTGGCAGGGCCGAGCAGTGAGGTCATCAGGAAGCCGTCGGGACCTGCAGCAGTGCCGTTGGTCGTATAGTCGATGAAAGAGGAGTAACCGGCAAGGGGCACACCTATGAAGTTCACCAAGTCGTTGCCGGCAAAGGCGAGGGCGAGGGCGAAAGTACCCAGAAGCACCACTATCTTGAATACGTTTACCTTGCACCAGTGCAGCACCTGCATCAATATGGTGAAGAACACGAAGAAGCAACCGATGAGCATAGCAGTGTTCTCCTGTATCCAGTGCTTGTTTTCGGGAGTCATGAAAGAACTGTCCTTCAAACCTTTTATCAGCATGAAGTAGATGATGGAAGTAGCTGCGATACCGCCGAAGATACCGATGCTGTACTTCATCTTTTTGGTGTAGTTGAAAGTGAAGACGATACGTGCCAGCCATTGCACCAGCATACCGAAGAAGAAGGCGATGGCTACGGATACGAATATCGCCATGATAACGGACAATGCCTTGTCTGTGTTGATAAGATCGCCCAACCCGAGCGTATCGCTGCCGTACACTTTGATGAGGGCGAGGGCAAAGGTTCCGCCCAGCAGCTCAAAGACCATGGATACGGTGGTGGACGTCGGCATTCCCATGGTGTTGAATACATCCAGCAGTACCACGTCTGTCAGCATCACTGCCAACAGGATGCACATGATTTCCGCAAAATAAAAATGCTCCGGCTGGTAGATACCGTGACGGGCGATGTCCATCATGCCGTTGGAGAGGGCAGCGCCGATGAATACACCGATACCTGCTATAAACAGTATCGTCTTGAAAGATGCTGCTTTGGCTCCGACAGCAGATTGTAGAAAGTTAACCGCATCATTACTGACACCCACGATGAGGTCGAAGACCGCGAGGACGAACAGGAAGATGACAATGCATAAGTAGATAGTTTCCATAACATGTATTTTATTTCCGGTTGCAAAGGAACGTGTTTCGTGTTGCAGGGAAATGTCATATATGTTACAGAAATGTTACAAACTTCTCTCTCAACTTTCCACTTTCAGTTCTCCGCTTTTCAGGTATTCGTAGAAAGTATATTGCGCCCGTACTTTCTCCTTTTGCGGACGGGCTGATTTCCAGCGGTTACGCAGGTGGTCGTCCACAAAGCAGGCTTTGCGCTTGTCCGAGAGCTGGATGGAAAGCATGTCCGACAGTTCCCGTTTCAAATCCGGGTCCAGAATTGGGGTTACAGCCTCTATGCGGCGATACAGGTTGCGGCGCATCCAGTCCGGCGAACCGAGGAAAAGTTTCGG
>OGPM01000959.1_pt1 | contig 26355 bp, 19 predicted proteins | sample 1552961 | NCBI WGS metagenome assembly OGPM01 (sample SAMEA2580304, study PRJEB22360) | human gut metagenome | biome: human gut; feature: human-associated habitat; material: faeces | place: Denmark | collected 2008/2010
CGGTGTAGACCTTGCCGTCGATCTTGAACATGATGTTCATGCTGCCGACTTCCTCGACGTACTTCTTCTCCACGCCGTCCAGCCACAGCACCTGTGCGTAGCCCTGCTCTTCAGCCAGCTCACCGGCCTTGATGGAAGCAGCGTAGTTGCCGCCGCACTTGGTAAAACCGGTCAGGCCGGGAGCGGCACGGATGTACTCGTCTTCGACGTAGATCCGGACGGGGTTGATGCCCTCGGCGTAGTAAGCGCCCGACGGTGCGCAGATGATGCAGAAGATGTAGTGCTTGGAAGCGTGCACGCCCAGACCCACATCATTGGCAAAGATGAACGGGCGGATGTACAGGGAAGCGCCATCGCTGTGGGGGACCCAGTCGCGGTCCACATCCACCAGAGCCTCAACCGCCTGGATATAATCCTCCACGGGGATCTTGGGGATGCACAGACGGTCGGCAGAATCCTGAAAACGCTTGGCGTTGCAGTCCGGACGGAACAGCTGCACGGTGTCATCGGCGGTGCGGTAGGCCTTCATGCCCTCAAAGATCTCCTGCGCATAGTGGAACACCACGGTAGCGGGGTCCAGCTCAAAGGGGCCATAGGGGACGATGCGGGCGTCATGCCAGCCCTCGCCCTCTGTATAATCCATCACGAACATATGGTCGGTGAACTTTTTGCCAAAGCCCAGCTTGCTCTCGTCCTGCGGCTTCTCCTTGGGAGAAGTGGTGCGGGTGATCTTGATATCCAACATGATAATTTTCCCTCTTTTCTGATCTCACACAGCCAACGCGGGCAGCACGCCCCGCGCCAAAAATGCCGAATGTTGTTTTCTATTATAGTGTGCTGAATTATTTTTTCAAGGAATCAAAAAATCTTTCATCTTTGAGGCGTGTAAGTTGTGGTAAAGTATGATAGAATAAAGCGTGGAGCATCCAAAAGAAAGGACTCTTTTTTATGATAAACGGCGTGATTTTTGATATGGACGGCACCATGTTCGACACCGAGCGGATGTGGGCCACATTCTGGGACCCGGCCCTCAAGGCGCTGGGCCTGCCCTACAAAGAGGGCCTGGCCGAGGCCGCCCGGGGCACGGCGGGCGAGACCACCCGCAACGTGGTGCGGAGCTTTTACGGCCCGGACTGCGATGCCGATGGCATCGTGGAGAGCCTGCACCGGGTAGCGGATGAAGCCTTCCTCTCCGCCCCTGTCCCCAAAAAGCCGGGGCTGGACGCCCTGCTGGCCTGGCTGGACGAGCAGCACCTCCCCATGGCCGTGGCTTCCTCCAGCCGGGAGGCCATGATCCGCAACAATCTGGACCAGTGGGGGATAACCCATTACTTCAAGGCTATCGTCTCGGGCCAGCATGTGGCTCACTCCAAGCCGGACCCGGAGATCTTCCTCCTGACCGCGGAAAAGCTGGGCGTGGAACCCGCCCGCTGCCTGGTGCTGGAAGACAGCTACAACGGCGTCCGGGCCGGTGCCCGGGGCGGTTTTATCACCGTCATGGTGCCCGACCTCGTCCCCGCCGACGACGAGATGCGGAGCCTGTACACCATGGAGTGCACCTCTCTGGACGAGGTGCTGGAGAAGCTGAAAAACGATCAGCTGTAAAGCAAAAAGCGCTGTTGCAACCCACAACAGCGCTTTTTGCTTTTCTTTATAGGGATCGAGAGCCTCCGCTTACAGCTCAGCGGTAGCCTCGATCTCGCACAGGACGTTCTTGGGCAGGGTCTTGACGGCCACGCAGCTGCGGGCGGGCTTGGAGGTGAAGTACTTTGCGTACACCTCGTTGAAAGCAGCAAAATCGCCCATGTCCGCCAGGAAGCAGGTGGTCTTGACGACCTTGTCAAAGCTGCTGCCGGCAGCCTCGAGGATGGCGCCAACGTTCTTGCAACTCTGCTCAGCCTGAGCAGCGATGCCCTCGCCGACGGAGCCGTCAGCGGGGTTCACCGGGATCTGACCGGAGGTAATGACCAGGTTGCCGACCACAAAACCCTGAGAGTAGGGGCCGATTGCGCCGGGAGCTTTTTCCGTGTTGATAACTTTCATGATGCTTCTCCTTTTTTCTTCTTTCTGATCGTTCGGGAGCTGTCTGCCGCGGACAACGCCGCCGCAACTTGTTACCCCCTATAACAAGTAGTCTACACCTCCGCGCCCCGCATGTCAACGGTTTTGGGGGATTCCGCGCCGCGCTGGTGTGTTTTTTTGATTCTCTTATTTATAATGTAGGCGGTCGGAGGTCACTCCTCTTTTTTGGCTTTGGCTGCACCGGATTTCTTCTGCATTCTCCACAATGTCGTCCGTCCGAAACCCAGCTTATCGGCAATGGTGTTGTCGTTGTACTTGAGCAGCCGCTTCATCTCCGCAACGCCCACCACTTTGCACCGCCAGCCTGAACGCTCAATCTTGGAAAAGCTCCTCGTCTGATTTTTAGCGATGGATCAGGCGGGGAGCCTTTCGTGTTTTTGCTATTTTTTGGCAGGGCAAGCAGAACAGGACAGAAACGTCGATAATACGATATTTCCAACCCGTAGAGAATTCTTTCGAACGTCACCTCATTACAAATCCGCCCCAATACGCTCGTTTCGTGATTTTGAACAAAGAGCCTCCCCTGAAAATCATCAAAAAGTAGAATTGCACAAAACCTCTTTACAAAGTTGTTGAGTTTTGCTATAGTTCACTTAGCGAACAACTGAACAGTCGAGCTGATATTCTGTATCAGTCGTTTCCATTGGTGAGAAGCGACAGCTGCGCTTAAGCTGTCCTTGACGATAGAAAAAAGGAGGCAATTCTATGAAGATCACAAAAGTCGAGGTGTTCCGCCTGCCGACTGCGAACAGCAAGCAGAACAGCCCCATCGGATGCCGGATCCATACGGACGTCGGCATCCGCGGCGACGGTGAAGCCGGCATGGCCTACGGCGTTGGTGGTTCCGGCGCGTTTGGCATGGTCTGCGATCTGGCAGAGCTGATCATCGGTATGGATCCGCTTCGCACCGAGTTTATCTGGGAGACCATGTACAAGCGGACGTTCTGGGGCCAGAACGGCGGTCCGGTCGTCTTCTCCGGCATCGCAGCCATCGATGTAGCTCTGTGGGACATCAAGGGTAAATACTTCAATGTTCCGTGCTACCAGCTGCTGGGCGGTAAGGTTCGCGACAAGCTCCGCACCTACGCAAGCCAGCTGCAGTTTGGCTGGGGCCAGGTAGGCGTTTCTGAGCACCTGTGGGCTGTGACCCCCGCGGATTACGCGCACAATGTCAAGCTGGCACTGGACGAAGGCTTTGACGCAATCAAGATCGATTTCTTTGATCGCGATGAAGAAGGCAAGCCCCTCAACTTCCTGGACACCACCGGCCTGCTGACTCCAAAACAGCTGAAGATGGTAGAATCCCGCATGAAAGCCGCCCGTGAAGCCGCCGGCGACGATGTGGACATCATCATGGAGAACCACTCTTACCCGGATGCACTGGGAGCTGTGCAGCTGGCAAAGCTGGCAGAAAAGTATAACATCATGGCCTTTGAGGAGCCCAACACGCCCACCACCCAGACCGTGGAATACATTGCCAAGTACAGCTCCGTGCCCATCGCAAACGGCGAGCGTCTGTACTCGCGCTGGCAATATGCAGAGTACTTCAAAAAGAACCTGCTCCAGCTGGCTCAGCCCGATATCGGCAACTGCGGCGGCATCACCGAGGTCAAGAAGATCTCCGATATGGCCCATGCTTACGATGTGGGCATCCAGGTCCACTGCGCGGGCAGCCCGCTGACCACCAATGCAGCCCTGCATCTTGAGTGCACCCTGCCTAACTTCCTGATCCACGAGCACCATACCTGCAACCGCATGGATACCTCTGTGGGCCTGACCAAGTACAACCTGCAGCCGGAAAACGGCTACTTCACTGTTCCCGATCTGCCCGGCATCGGCAATGAGTTCCTGCAGGAAGCCATTGACCGCGCAACGCTGTACAAGGTGATCGAGTAATCGGTCGCTCAATCATACTAAAAAGAAAAGGAGCTGTCACCATGGCGATTCACGTTGTAAAAGAACCCGTCCCAAAACCAGGTACCCTCGGTAGGACCGAGCTCTATGCACTGGCCATCGGCCAGGTCATCGGTGCAGGCGTCATCACTCTGATCGTCCCTGCCATCAAAATGACTGGTTACTCCGCATGGCTGGCGTATTTCGTGGCGATCCTGATGGGATTTGTCATGATTCTTCCTTTCGTTTTCATCTCTTCCACTCTGCGTCTGGGCGGAGGCAATTACTCCATGCTGTGCGATCTGTCCAGTCCGCGGACATCCGGCGTTTTCGCCTACATGTACCTCACCCAGTGCCTGTCGCTCTCCCTGTTCGGTGCATCCGCTGCCGCTTACCTGGGCGACATCATCCCGGCGCTGAACTCCCATTGGGCAAGAGTTATTGTCGGCGTTACGCTGCTGACCTTCTTCTACGTCGTCAACCTGATGGGCGTTGACATCATGGCAAAAGCACAAAAAATGATGACTTGGCTTCTGATCGCAGCCCTCATCCTCTTTGCGATCGTCGGTATCTTCAAGATGAAGCTGCCCATCTTCGATTTCAGCGACCCCAACTTTGCCATCAATGGCTGGGGCATCACCTTCAACAACGGCCAGATCAGCGGCGGCTTCCTCGGTGCAGTCCTGCTGTTCGTCTACTCCACCCAGGGCTACTACATGACCACTGCTTATGGCCGTGACTCCAAGAATGCCCGCAAGGATATCCCCTTTGTCCTGCTGCTCTGCGTACCCACCCTGTGCATCCTGTATGTTGGCGTTGCCATGGCAGGCGTTGGCGTAATGAGCGTGGAAGAGTACGGCAACTCCACTACCCTGGTATTCGCTGCTCAGCGCATCTTCCCCACTTGGCTGTTCTACTTCTTCATCATCGGCGGCCCCATCATGGCTCTGCTTTCCACCCTGAACTCCAGCTTTGCCTACAACTCCATCACCATCGGTCAGTCCTGTGATGATGGCTGGCTGCCCAAGAGCTTCGGCAAGAAAAACAAGAGCGGTGCCCGCCCCTACATCCTGACTTTCATGTATGTCGTCGGCATCATCCCCATCGTCTTTGGTCTGTCCATCACCACCATCACCAATATGGTCCAGCTGATCACCTCTGCATTCGCCATCCTGAATTTCACAGCTGAGATCAAGATGCCCAAAAAATATCCCGATGCCTGGAAGCAGTCTCGCTACCATGTGCCCGATGGCTTGTACTACACCATCTGCTGTGTTTCTCTGGCGCTGTTCCTGGTCGTTCTGTGGAAGAGCCTGCTCTCCATGAACATCGGCCTGGCTGTCATCAACGTTGTGGTCATCGTCATCGCCGGCCTCATCGGCTTCTGGCGCTCCAAGACGGGCAACATCGAGATCCACACGTCCGTATGGGCTGAGGATTACCAGGAAGCCGCAGAATCCTGAGTTCTTCTCTTTTTACACTTTGTCACTTTTTCCCATCATACCATCTTCCTTAAATCTTATCCGCACCCTCCCAAACAGCAGAGGGTGCGGATAAGGGGTGGAAGAGGCTTTTAATTCAGAACCTTTCGGAGCCAAAACTCCGACGGAATAAGTTTAAATCACAACACCATTAGAATGGAGGTTCCACGTATGAAAATCACGAGTGTCGAATGTTATCTGGGCACTGGCGCGATCGGCGGCTTTGTTACCATGAAGATCAACACCGATTCCGGCATTTATGGCTGGGGCGAGGCGGGCCTGGCTTACGGCAAGTCTGCAGAAGCTGCATTTGGCCAGTGCCAGGATTTTGGCAAACTGATCCTCGGTATGGATCCGTTCAACACAGAGGAGATCTGGGAGCACCTGCATCGCCACACCTTCTGGGGTATGGGCGGCGGCGTCGTTATTACCTCCGCCATGGCTGCGATTGATATCGCCTGCTGGGATATCAAGGGTAAGGCTCTCGGTGTTCCCGTTTACAAGCTGCTGGGTGGCAAGACCAACGATAAGCTCCGCGCATACGCGTCTCAGCTGCAGTTTGGCTGGCGAAAGGATATTGAGGCCAAGGACGGCCTGACTTTGCTGTATGACCCGAAGGATTACTACCGTGTCGTCAAAGAAGCGGTTGACGAGGGTTACGACGCAGTCAAGATCGACCCGGTTTTTGCTCCCACCGAGCCTGCCCCCATGGGCGATGTCATGGCCACCCAGGGCACCCAGATCCGTGGCTGCTACCGCGAGCATGACCTGAAGCGTTCTGTTGAGCGCATCGCAGCAGCCCGCGAGGCTGGCGGCCCCGACATGGACATCATTGTTGAGATCCACTCCCTGCTGGATGCCAACACCTCCGCAGAACTGGGCAAGGCCCTGGAGCCCTACCGCATCATGTACTACGAAGAGCCCACGATGCCCTGCAACGCCGATATGTTCAAGCATATCAAAGAGAAGTCCGGCCTGCCGCTGGCAACGGGCGAGCGCAGCTACACCCGCTGGGGCTTCCGTCAGTTCTTTGAGGATCGCACTCTCAACGTCATCCAGCCCGATCTGGCCAACACCGGTGGCATCACCGAGACCAAGAAGATCTGCGATATGGCGCAGGTTTATGACATCGGCGTCCAGATCCATGTCTGCGGCGGCCCCATCGCTACCGCTGCTGCTCTGCAGCTGGAAGCGACCATTCCCAACTTTGTCATCCACGAAGAGCATAATGCCAATCTGACCAGTGCCTTTGTGAAGGGCGGAAAATATTACTACGCCCCCAAGGACGGCTACTACACCGTTCCCGAGCTGCCCGGCATCGGTCAGGAAATGAGCGATTTCTACATTGCCAACGCAAAGAAAGTCGTAATCGAATAACCTTTCTCCACATTCTCACCACAATCCACTCTTTGGGAAGGAGCATCTATTATGAAAATCACGAGTGTTGAGTGTTATCTGGGCCAGTTCATCACTATGAAGATCAACACTGACGAAGGCATTTACGGCTGGGGCGAAGCCGGTTTGGCATACGGCAACAGCTTTGAAGCAGCATTTGGTCAGTGCCAGGATTTTGCCAAGCTGATCATCGGCATGGACCCGTTTGATACGGAGAAGATCTGGGAGCACCTGCATCGCCACACTTTCTGGGGCATGGGCGGCGGTGTTGTCATCACCTCTGCTATGGCTGCCATCGATACCGCCTGCTGGGATATCAAGGGCAAAGCCCTCGGCGTTCCCGTCTACAAGCTGCTGGGCGGCAAGACCAATCCGAAGCTCCGCGCATACGCTTCTCAGCTGCAGTTCGGCTGGAGCGACCTGATCCAGAAAGATAACAAGGGCGAGGCTCTCGGCCTGCTGTTCGACCCGAAAGATTACTACGAAGTGACCAAAAACGCCCTCCGCGACGGCTACGATGCCATCAAGGTAGACCCCGTCTTTGCTCCCACCGATCCCGACACCCCGCTCGAAAAGATCTGGGGCAGCCAGGGCACTCAGATTCGCGGCTGCTATCGTCAGCACGACCTGCAGCGCTCGGTAGAGCGCATTGCAGCCTGCCGTGAGGCCGGCGGCCCCGATATGGACATCATCGTTGAGATCCACTCTCTGCTGGACGCCAACACCGCCGCCGAGCTGGGCAAGGCTTTGGAGCCGCTGCACATCATGTACTTTGAGGAACCCACCAGCCCCGAGAACCCCAGCAACTTCCGCCACATCAAGCAGAAATGCGACCTGCCTCTGGCAACGGGTGAGCGCAGCTACACTCGTTGGGGCTTCCGGCAGTTCTTCGAGGACCGCACCCTGTCCGTGATCCAGCCCGACCTGTGCAACACCGGCGGCATCACCGAAACCAAGAAGATCTGTGATATGGCTCAGGTCTACGATATGGGCGTTCAGATCCATGTCTGCGGCGGCCCCATCGCTACCGCCGCTGCTCTGCAGGTCGAAGCCGCGATCCCCAACTTCACCATCCATGAGGAGCACAACGCAAACCTGAAGAACATCTTCATCCAGGCCGGCAAGTACTATTACAAACCCGAGAACGGTTACTACACCGTGCCCGATCTGCCCGGTATCGGCCAGGAAATGACCGACGAGTTCCTGGCAACCTGCCGCAAGGTCGTCATTGGAGGCTAAACCCGTCTCCAACGCCCCAACGCAAAGATAAAATACAGACCCACCAAGTCCGTCATGGATCATAACTTCTAACCAATAGAAAATGCTGCACAGGGCGTTGCCTTGTGCAGCATTTTCCGTTTATGAAAAACTTTTCATTTCACGAGTTTCACTTTAAATTCTTAGCTTGACGTCCATCCCCAAAAAACTTATACTTAGATTGTAATTGGAAAAAGTTGCATCTGCAAAATCCAGCAATTAGTTTCGGGAATTATTTCGCCTGAGGAATATGGTTTTGGATTCTTTGGGACATAAAACGCGAAGCGGAAATGGAGAATAATCATGGCATTACAGAAACTCCGCAGCCCAAAGATCCGGCGTCTGTCCGTGGTGGATCAGGTCAGCGACTCTATCAAGCAGAGCCTGCTGGACCAGGTCTGGAAAGAGGGGGACAAGCTTCCGTCCGAAGGAGAACTTGCGGAATATTATGGCGTCAACCGCTTAAGCGTGCGGATGGCCTTGCAAAAGCTCAGCACGCTTGGCCTCATTGAGACGCGCGTGGGCGAAGGCTCCTTTGTGGCTCACTTTTCCGTTCAGCCCATTTTCAGTGAACTGGCTCCTCTGTACGACAACAAGGAAGGCCGCCGGGATGTGGAGCAGCTGCGCAACCTGCTGGAAGGGGAGTGCACCAACATTGCCATCATTTCTTCCACGGAGGAGGACCGCCAGAAGCTGAAAGATCGTCTGGATGAATACAACCGCCTGGAAGCGATCTACAACGACGACATTGAAAACCAACAGAAGCTCCATGATGTGGTCCAGGCCGACTTTGCGTTCCATTATGAGATCATCTGCATGAGCCACAACAAGCTTTATATGGATATTTACATGATGGTGCAGCAGCTCATTTCCTCCCACATCCGGCACCTGATTTATACCCGTGTCCATCGCCGTAAAGCGGCCGGGCTTTCACTGGGAAGTGTGGATACAATGACGGAAGCTTCTCATGAGGCAATCTACCAAAGCATCATCAATGGTGATGCAGAAGCGGCTCGCAGTGTACGGGAACAGATCCTTGGCATCGTTCCTGCCCACGGTTTGGATTACTTTGAGGACTATGTGGACCCGAAAGATATTCATCCGTAAAAACCTTCTCAGTCCCATAGGCGCAACGTCTGCGTACGCTAACGCCCATCGAATGCGAACGGCTCAACGGCATCCTGGATGATTGGACAGCCGGGATGCCGGAACGACTGCGCTATTTCACCATGGGGAATGTGCTTGTCGTTCCTCTGGTCAAGGCCATGGGCAAGCGGATCAGCGCACCGGCCGAGTATGAGCAGCGCAGTTGATGTGCGTTTCTCTTGGGTTTCCAAAGGGGTGCGGGTCGCCAGTGGCGACCTCAAAATGCAGCACATTTTGAAGCACCTGATCGAGCCGACAGGCGAGAGGCAGCATCCCTTTGGCACACGACTTTGCCTGCAAAGTCTAGTGTGTTACACCTTAGTTCCGGCTGACGCGGAAAAGGGGCTGCGAGAGGCTCCGGCAAGCACCTGTTCTGCGGCAGAAGGATGCGCGGATGGGCATAGCAGTTGACGATCTCCGCCCACCCAGCGCAGGCTTGCAGAGGAACCAATGGTGTACGTTCTCCCGTCCTACCGCAGCAGGGTCATCTGTTCTTCTTTCGTCAGCTTGGAATAGTCGATGCCGATCTGTCCCATCAGGACATTCATGCACACCCGGAGTTCCCCCGCATCGTCTTTCACGGTCTGCGGCATTCCAGTGCCACCTACCAGTTGATGATCTCCGGCGGCGACATCAAGGCGGTGCAGGGAACCACAGGACACGCCAGTGCGGATATGCTGGTGAACACCTACGCCCATATCCAGCAGTCCTCCCGTGTGGAGCTGGGCAAGAAGTTTGAAAGCGGCTTCTATGCCAAGCCCGACACCTCCAGCCCGCAGGCTGTACCCGCCGCAGGCGAACCCACCATCTCCATGACGGCTCTTTTGGAATTGCTCAAGGATGCCGACCCGGAAATGAAGGCAAAGCTGCGCCTGGCACTGCTCACCTGATGCAAAAAAGGGCACTGATTGCAATGCAATACAGCGCCCTACATAATCGGACATGGATAACACCGACCGTGCAAAAACCGTGCAGAAACCGTGCAGCCATGGCTTACAAAACAAAAAAGCCATGAAATCTTTCGATTTCACGGCATTTTCTGGTGCGATGGAAGGGACTCGAACCCCCGGCCTACTGATTCGTAGTCAGTCACTCTATCCAGCTGAGCTACCAACGCATACGTTCCGTCCGGAACAAGATGTATTTTATCACTCGCAAAGGGTTTTGTCAACAATTTTTTGAAATATTTTTGATTTTTTAGAAAAAAAGCGTCTTTTCGTCGTTCCGATTTCAGGTGTACCGGTACACCGCCTTGATCACGGCTCTCCGGCGAGGCGCCGGGCGATTTTCACGCCCGTAGGGCCAGCGGGAGCAGGACTACCGGCAAAATGACGTTTGCAGCACTTTTTCTTCTTTTTATTATACCGCTTTTGCCCTACTTGTGCTATAATAACTTTACTAATGTTTGAAAACGCTCCTTTTGGGGCAGCACGGAGGGTAGAACCTATGAAACTGGTAAGCGTGGAAACTCCCGAAAAGAGTGTCTGCAAAATGACGTTCAGCGCTTCTGCTGAGGAACTGGAGGCCGCATCCAACGCCGTGTACGAGCGCACCCGCGCCTCTTACACCATCAAGGGCTTTGCAAAGGGTGAGGCGGACCGCGCTCAGATCGAGGCGGACCGCGGAGAGCACACGTTCTGGTATGATGCCATCAATGATCTGATGGACAAGGATGTGCCGGCTCTGTATGACGCCGCCATGAAAGAGCACGGCTTCCGTGCCGTGGACGAGCCCACCTATGATCTGGTCAGCGTGAAGAAAGACGAGGGCTTTGTGGCCACCGCCACCACCGCCCTGCAGCCCGAGCTGAAGCTGGCCCAGACCTCCGGCTTCAAGGTCGAGTGCGTCACCCCGGCTGTCACGGACAAAGAAATCGACAATGTGCTGGAGCACCGCCGTCAGGCCTCTGCCGAGCTGGTGCCCCACAAGGGCCCGGCCGTCAAGGGCAATATCGTCCACATTGACTATGAGGGCCAGATGGACGGCCAGCCGTTCAAGGGCGGCTCCGCCAAGAACCAGACCCTGCAGCTGGGCAGCAGCCGGATGATCCCCGGATTTGAGGAGGGCATCCTGGGCCACAAGGGCGGCGAGGAGTTCGACATCTTTGTCACGTTCCCCACCCGCTACCATGTGAAAGACCTGGCCGGCAAGCCCGCCGTCTTCAAGATCAAGCTGATCGACGTCTGCGTCCGCCAGCTGCCCGCACTGAACAGTGATTTTGCCAAGAAAGCGGGCAAGGTGGACACCATGGAAGAGTTCCGTGAGCAGATCCGCCAGCAGATCCACGATGGCAAGCACGCCAGCGCCCTGAACCGCGCCAAGGATCAGGTCCTGACCCAGCTGGCCAACGCCGCGGAGGGCGAGATCCCCAGCGTCCTGGTGGAGAGCACCTACCAGCGCGAGATGGAGAACATCCAGCAGCAGCTCCAGATGCAGCGCGTCAGCCTGGACCACTACCTGTCCCAGGTGCACCAGACCCGCGAGACCTTTACTGCAAACGTTCACAAGGCTGCGGAGAACAACACCCGCGCCCGGATGGCTCTGCTGCAGGTGGCACAGCAGGAGAACCTCGTCCCCACCGATGAGGAGATGACCGCCAAGATGCAGGAGCGTGCCGACAAGCTCAAGAAGCCTCTGGAAGAGATCATGGCCAAGTCCAACGTGGAGAGCATTCGCCGCAACGAGGCCATCCGCCGCGCTGCTGACTGGGTGATCGAGCACTCCACCATCGAGGAGAAATAAGCAGTTTTCCAAGCCCGTGCCCTGCACGGGCTTTTTTGTTGTATTTCTTGACTTTTTCTTTGTTTTGCGTTATTTTTATAGTAGAATCTGTAATAAAATTTGGGCACGCCTGTCCAAGTCTCAGATTGGAGGTTTTGAACCATGAAAAAGCTATTCTGCACACTGTTGTCTGCGGCGGCAGCGGTGGCTCTGCTCTGTGGTTTTACCCCCTCTCCGCAGGAAAATAGCGCGGGAGCGGGGCTCATTACCAAAACCTATGAAACGGCAGAGGCCATCAGCAGCCTATCCGTCAGCGACAAATACGCCGATGTGACGGTAAAAGCCGATGATGTGGACCATGTGGTGGTGGAGTACAGCTACAACAGCTCCTACAACGATGCCTTTGGCACGGGCGGAGAGCTGTACAGCTTTACCATTGCGGGCTCGAGCCTGAACATTCAGGGCCTCAAGGGTGACGCTTCCATGAGCGTGAACAACAGCAAGTGCATCTGCACCATGACCGTCAAGCTGCCCCGCAGGGCGTTTGCAGGCCTCACGGTGGATACCAGCAACGGCAATCTCACCATCCAGGATATGACGTCTCAGTCCAATACCCTGACCACCACCAACGGTAACATTTCCATTACCGGCGGCAGCCTGGATAACCTGAACGCCACGGCCAACAACGGCAAAGTGGAAGTGAACAACCTGCTCACCCAGACCTTTGCCGCTTCCACCCGGAACGGTCGCATCAGCCTGGCCAACACCTCGGCTTTGAGCATTACCGCACAGGCCCAGAACGGTGACGTCAAGCTGGACCACACCTCGTCGCCCTACTTTTATTGCACCGCCACCAACGCCAGCGTGGTGGGCACTGTGACGGGCCGCGGCGCGGAGTATGGCCTGAACCTGACCGCAGGCAGTGGTCGCGTGACCCTTACCGACGCCAACGACGATAGCTTCGCCATCCGCAGCAGCGCCCCTGTCCAGCAGAATCTTGGCGCCGCCCAGAGCTTTACGGCCAATGCCAGCAACGGCAACGTGAACCTGGAATTCGTGCAGTGAGGCACCTTTAAAACGACAAACCCTCCTCTGTAAAACCAACAGGAGCCTGTGCCGGGAAGCGATTCCCACGCACAGGCTCCTGTTGGTTTTTGTGATTTTACTTTGTCAGCAGGTTGAAGCCCATGACCACGATGCCCAGCACCACCAGCACGATACCGGTCGCGCGGTTGAGGGTCTTGGCGTCCGCCTTATTGGCAAAGACCGCCGCAATACGGGCCCAGAGCAGGGTAAAGAGGACGCAGAGGGCAAACACGGGCCAGTCCGGAGCCCCGCCGATGGCAAAGTGGGAGACAGCACCCGTCAGGGCCGTGAACGTCATGATGAAGACGCTGGTGCCCACGGCAGTCTTGAGCTCATAGCCCAGCACGCTGGTGAGGATGAGGAGCATCATCATGCCGCCGCCGGCCCCCACAAAGCCGCAGATAAGGCCGATGATGACACCGCAGACGATGGACTGGATCGCACGCTTTTTCGCAGAGATCCCCTGCATGGCCTCTTTGGTGGTCATGACCGGCTTGACGATGAACTTGATGCCCAGCAGAAACGTCATAAACACTGAGAAGCCGCCCATCGCCCGAGAGGGAACAAGGCTTGCCAGCCAGCTGCCCACCACCGTGAATGCCAGCACGCTGGCCATCATGATGAGGCCGTTTTTCACGTCCAGGTTCTTATTCTTGTGGTAGGTGTAAGCGGACACCGCACTGGCCAGCACGTCCGACGAAAGGGCGATGCCCACGGCCATGTAGGGGTCCATGCCCAGAAACGTGATGAGCATGGGGCTGATGACCGCCGCCGCACTCATCCCGGCAAAGCCGGTGCCAAGGCCGGCACCCATTCCGGCAAAAAATGTGACCAGAAGAACATACAAAATTTGCATCTTAATCTTCCCCCTCAATGATGGCATCCAGATTTTTGCTCATGGTCTCCAGCGTGGCAAAAAACGCCGCCCGCTGGGCTTGGTCCGTGTGGTCCAGCAGCCGCTCCAGAAAACGGTTCTGCACCTCCCGGCCCCGCTCTACCACGGAGCGGGCCTTTTCCGTCCCGATGAGCAGGGTCTTGCGGCGGTCACCTGCCACGGCCTCCCGCCGGAGGTAGCCCTCCTGCACGAGGCGGTCCACATTGACCGAGACAAGGTTCGCTTTTAGCTTTCGCACCTCCACGATGTCGCTGGCCGTCTTGTATTCAGGGTTATTGACGAGGAACAGCAGGATATCCAGCGCCGTCTGCGGCAGCTTGAGCTCTTGACACAGGGGCTTGCAGGCGGCGTTGTAGCCCACCACAAACTTCTGTGAGAATTCCAGGCTGGGGTTCATGCAGCTTCACTTCTTTCAATTTTAGATTGTTTAAATTTGAAGTGATTATAGCACCGTGACCGCTTTCTGTCAAGGGACGCAAAAACTCCCGTACACTCTCTAAAGAATGCACGGGAGTCTGGTTTACAACTGTTCAGAAGATTTGCGGCATCTGCGCAGGGCTTGCATTTTCATGCAGCTCTGCTTGCTCCAAGGCCTCGTTCTTTCCGGCAATTTTGATTTGCTTCCAGTTTTCCGCACTTCCGCCGTAATAAACATTTTGCAGAGAATTACAGCTTTCAAATGCGCTCTTCTCAATAGACCGAACACTGGCCGGAAGATAAACGCTCTTCAAGTCTCTGCAATTGGAAAATGTACCTTCCTGAATTTCTTTGATTCCCTCCGGAATCGCTGCCGTTACCAGATTGGTAGATCCAAATGCACTTGCACCGATTTCTTTTAACCCCTGCGGGAGAGAAATCTCGATCAACTGACTATACTCAAATGCGGCTTCTCCAATTTTTGTAACACCTGTCGGCAACGAAGCCATCGTGAGTCCACTGCTCATGAAAGCCATATCTTCAATTGTTTTCAGCTTCGACGGAAATTTGAATTCCTTGAGCGAGTCACAGCTCGCAAACATTCCCTCTTCAATTCTTTCCGTCTCATCCGGGAGCACAACGTCCTCCAGACTTTCGCACCCGCTGAATTGGTAACCATTCTGCTCATTCTCCGTCGAAAATTTCGTTTTTCCCAGGAAGCGAACCGTCTTCAGATTTCTGTTATCTGCAAAAGCCATCCCATCCACCAGAGTGACGGAGGCCGGAATCGTAACTTCTTCAATTGCCGTATTCTGGAATGCGTCGATGGAAATGTAATCTAATTTTGCCGGAAGTGAAAGAGTCTTTGCTTTTTTGCAGTCCCAGAATGCACCAAGCTCAATGCTTTTTACCGAATTGGGGAGGTTAATTTCTTTCAGTGCGGAACATCCTTGAAAAGCGCATCCCATAATCGTTTCAAGCCCCTCGGAAAAAGAAATGTGTTCCAGTGATTTGCAAAATTCAAACCCATAAGTATAAACTGTCTTGATGCTGGCCGGAAGCGTCAGCGTTACCATGGTATTGCTACCCGCCATTCCTCCAATCGACACAATGCTGTATTTTCCTATTTTCTCCGGAACGACTACATTTGCCTCCAGCGTTCCATTGTACCCAGCAATCGTGGCCGTTCCATCCTCTTCGGGGAAATACAACCAGTTTGTCTCTATGATTTCTTCCTGACCGTTTCCACCATCGCCGTTAGAGGGATCGTCCGGCGTTTCGCCGTTGTTTCCGCCGTTACCGTTTGTGCTGCCGCCATTACTGTTCGACGGAGTTCCGCCGCCACCGCCGCAGGCCGTCAGCATCCCCATGGCAGAGGCTGTAGCAGCTACGGCTCCCGCTGTTTTCAAAAAATTCCGGCGTGTTATTCTGATTTTCATGTTGACTTCTCCTCGCACTCGCAGACTATTGTTAAAATGATAGTTTCTTTCTAAAAACTATACCATTACAATAAGTAAGTCAAGTAAAAGTATCAAAATACTATAAGTTTCTCACTTTTAACTATTATAACCGGCTATACTTTAGTCACTTTGTAATAGGAGGGGAAACCGCAATGTTTGGGGAGCTGCTGCGTGAGTTAAGAAAAGACCATTGCATGACACAAGTTGATCTTGCAAAAGAGCTTTCCCTTTCTCCTCTGACCATTTCTGCTTATGAACGCAACCGCTGCGTTCCGGATGACTCCACAAAGGTAAAAATCGCCAGAATCTTTAATGTTTCACTGGATTATCTGCTCGGCCTCATCCGTGAACCGCTCCCGTATGAGCGTTCCTCCCACACGATTCATTGTCCACAGGATTTCACACCGGAAGACTTGAACAAAGTCCGCGAATACGTCGTATTTTTAGAATATCAAAAGCAGAAGAAACAATAAGAGCCTGCACCCGGAAAGTTTCCGCAGTACAGGCTCTTTTTTCATGTTAAATCGCCAGCAGGATCAGCCGCATTACCAGCGCACAAAGCCACGCGGTGACGCACTGGTTTAACACCATGATGGCCGCCCACTTGCCGCCAAGCTCACGCTTGACAGAGGCCACTGCAGCAATGCAGGGGGTATACAGCAGGCAGAAGACCAGCAGCGGGGCCGCCTGGGCCGGGGTAAGGGCAGCTGCAAAGGCTGCCGAGGAGCCGAACAGGATGGTCAGGGTGGAAACAACGCTCTCCTTTGCCATAAAGCCGGTGATGAGGGCCGTGGAGACACGCCAGTCGCCAAAGCCCAGCGGCGCGAACAGCGGCGCGATCCCGCCCGCCAGCAGGGCCAGAATGCTGGTCTGCGGGTCACACGTCAGGCGGAGCCGGAGATCAAAGTTCTGCAGGAACCAAATGACGATGGTGGCTATAAAGATGACCGTAAACGCCCGCTCGAGAAAATCCCGGGCCTTTTCCCAGAGCAGCTGGGCCACGTTTTTCAGGCCCGGCAGGCGATAGTTGGGCAGCTCCATCACAAAGGGCACGGCCTCGCCCTTGAAGACCGTTCCCTTGAGGAGAATGGCCATTCCTACGCCCACGAGGATGCCAAGGAAATACAATCCCACCATAACCAACGCGGCCTGACGCGGGAAAAATGCCGCTGCAAACAAGCTGTAAATGGGCAGCTTGGCCGAGCAGCTCATAAACGGAGTGAGCAGGATGGTCATTTTTCGGTCACGCTCCGAGGGGAGGGTGCGGCTGGCCATCACGCCGGGCACGGTACAGCCAAAGCCGATGAGCATGGGCACGATGCTGCGGCCCGAAAGACCGATGCGGCGGAGCAGTTTGTCCATGACGAACGCCACACGGGCCATGTAGCCGGTATCTTCCAGCAGGGAGAGGAAGAAGAACAGGGTCACAATGATGGGCAGAAAGCTCAGCACGCTGCCCACGCCTGTAAAGATGCCGTCGATGACCAGTGAGTGCACCGCCGGGTTGACTTCCCATGCCGTAAGGGCGTTATCCGTCAAGGTGGTCAGCCGGTCAATTCCCGCTGCCAGCAGGTCCTGCAGGCCGGAACCGATGACGCCGAACGTCAGATAGAACACCAGCGCCATGATGCCCACAAAGGCCGGGATGGCCGTATATTTGCCGGTGAGGATCCGGTCAATGCGGTTGCTGCGGAGCTGCTCCTTGCTCTGATGGGGCTTGACAACGGTCTGAGCCACCAGCTGGTGGATAAAGTGGAACCGCATATCCGCAATGGCAGCGGCCCGGTCCAGCCCGCGCTCCTGCTCCATCTGGAGGATGATGTGCTCGATCATTTCTTTTTCGTTCTGATCCAGCTGCAGGGCTTCCTCAATGCGGTGGTCGCCCTCCACCAGCTTCGTGGCGGCAAAACGCACCGGGATGCCAGCTGTCTTGGCGTGGTCCTCAATGAGATGGATGATGCCATGGATGCAGCGGTGGACCGCACCGCCGTGGTCGTCCTCGCCACAGAAATCCAGCCGGCCTGGGCGTTCCTGATACTTTGCCACATGGATGGCATGGTCTACCAGCTCATCCACACCCTCGTTCTTGGCCGCGGAGATGGGCACCACCGGGATGCCCAGCATGGCCTCCATCTGGTTGATGCGGATGGTACCGCCATTTCCGCGCACTTCATCCATCATATTCAGCGCCAGCACCATGGGGGTATCCAGCTCCATGAGCTGCATCGTTAAGTACAGGTTTCGTTCAATGTTGGTGGCATCCACGATGTTGATGATGCCGGTGGGTTTCTCATTGATGAGGAACTGCCGGGTGACGATTTCCTCGCTGGAATAGGGCGACATGGAGTAAATGCCGGGCAGATCGGTCACTTCGGTCTCCGGGTGGCCCTTAATCGCACCGCTCTTGCGGTCCACCGTCACGCCTGGGAAATTGCCTACATGCTGGTTGGAGCCGGTAAGCTGGTTGAACAGGGTGGTCTTTCCGCAGTTCTGGTTGCCCGCCAGTGCAAAGGTGAGGGTCGTGCCGTCCGGCAGCGGATTCTCTCCCTTTTTGGTGTGGTAGCGGCCGCCCTCGCCCAGGCCGGGGTGCTCTACCACTTTCTGTTCCGGGCAGGCAGCGGGCACCACCCGGACGGTTTTTGCCGGGGAAACGTTGATCTGGGCCGCGTCATCCAACCGGAGGGTCAGGGCGTAGCCGTGGATCTGCAGCTCCATCGGGTCACCCATGGGTGCAAACTTGACAAGGGTGACCTTTTCCCCAGGGATCAGGCCCATATCCAGAAAATGCTGGCGGAGGGCACCCTGTCCGCCAACCGTCTCAATGACAGCGCTTTCGCCGATGTTCAGTTCTTTCAGTGTCATGGTTGTCCGCCTTTCTTCGACCATTTGTTAGTCTGTATTAACAATGGTACTATAGGCTAACTTTTATCCTTTGTCAAGGGATGCCAACGACAAATTTCGTCGCGGACCGCATTTCATAAAATGTCCTATCGTGAAATGACATCCGCGATGCAAAAACACCCCTGTCTGCCGCGGCAGACAGGGGTGTTTTCAACATTATGGACAATCGCAGTGGAAAATCCTTTTATTTTGCAGTGTGGTAGCCGTCGGGGTTCTTCTTCTGCCAGTTCCAGCTGTCGGCGCACATCTCCTCGATGCCGTACTCAGCCACCCAGCCCAGCTCACGCTTGGCCTTGGAGGGGTCGGCGTAGCACTCGGCGATATCGCCGGGGCGGCGGGCCTCGATGACGTAGGGGAGCTTCTTGCCGCAGGCTTTCTCAAAGGCATGGATGACATCCAGCACGCTGTAGCCCTTGCCGGTGCCCAGGTTGCAGATGAAGAGGCCGCAATTGGTCTCCAGCTTGCGGATGGCGCAGACATGGCCGCGGGCCAGATCCACCACGTGGATGTAATCGCGGACGCCGGTGCCGTCCGGGGTGGGGTAATCGTTGCCGAAGACGTGCACTTTTTCCAGCTTGCCCACAGCGACTTTTGCAATGTAGGGCATCAGATTGTTGGGGATCCCGTTGGGGTCCTCACCAATGAGGCCGGACTTGTGGGCACCGATGGGGTTGAAGTAGCGGAGCAGGGCCACGTTCAGGGTGGGGTCCGCCTTGCAGACATCGGTCAGGATGCGCTCGGTCATGGCCTTGGTGGTGCCGTAGGGGTTGGTGGTGGCACCCACGGGGAAGTCCTCGGTGATGGGCACACTGGCGGGGTCGCCGTAAACGGTGGCCGAGGAGCTGAAGACAAAGTTCTTGCAGCCGTGGCGGCGCATCACATCCAGGATGACCAGGGTGCAGTTGAGGTTGTTATAGTAGTATTCAATGGGCTTGGAGACACTCTCGCCCACAGCCTTGTAGGCTGCAAACTGGATGACCGCGGTGATGTCCGGGCACTCGGTGAAGATCTTCTCCACATCCTCATGCTTGGTCATATCGGCCTGATAGAAGCGGAAGTCCTTGCCCGTGATCTGCTTGACCCGCTCCAGCACCACCGGAGAAGCGTTATAGTAGTTATCGGCCACCACCACATCGTAGCCAGCGTTCAACAGTTCAATGCAGGTGTGGCTGCCAATGTAGCCAGCGCCGCCGGAAACCAGAATTGCCATTGCAAAAACCTCTCTCTCGTCACCATTGTTGCATTCTTTGTAAGGGCCTTGCCCCTGCTGCCTAAAGAATACCGCTTTTTGCACGCGGAATCAAGTACCGCCCATTTTATGCGGCTGGATTCTTGTTGCATCTTTTTCTGCACGATGATGAAACCACAAATTTTTTTGCACCCTGCCCATGGAGGGAAGACGCTTTTTGTGCAAATGAGAGAAAGCGCACCCGGAACACAAAAATGACCGCCCGGCCGGGCGGTCATTTCATTTTCTCTTTTCAAAGGCGTCCGCACTGGCGTCCGGTAAAGAAACGCAGCGTGGTGTTGGCGCGGAAGACCTTGCCCGCGCGGAGGATGGTGGTGGGAAACTCCGGGTGCGAGGGACTGCAGGGGAAGTGCTGGGTCTCCAGCGCAAAGCCGCCGTATTTCTGCAGCGGCACGCCGCCCTTGCCCGGAGTGGGGCAATCCTGCAAAAAATTGCCCGTGTAAAGCTGGATGCCCGGCTGGGTGGTGTACATCTTCATGCTGATGCCGCTTTTCTCGCTGGTGGCCCAGGCGCACAGGCTCTGGCTGGAGCCGCGGTCCCGGTCAATGACAAAGCAGTGGTCAAAGCCGCCGCCCACCATGGTGGTCTGGGAAAAGCCCGTGTCGATGTCCCGGCCCAGCGGTTTGCCGGAAGTAAAATCCATCGGCGTGCCCGCCACGGGCAGGATGCGCCCGGTGGGGCAGGTCTCGTTGTTGCCCTCCAGATACCGGGACGCATAGAGCTTGAGCTTCTGGTTCAGCACATCGCCCTCACCATCCAGATTAAAATAGGTATGGTTGGTGAGGTTCAGCACGGTGTCCGCGTCGGAGGACACCCGGTAGTCCATCCGCAGGGCATTGTCCTCCGTGAGGATATACCGCACCGAAATTTTCAGATTGCCGGGGAACCCGTCTTCTCCATCCGGGCTCTCCGCCTCCAGTAACAGGGTATCGCCAAAGGATTTCACCTCGTAGATCTTGCGCGGGAACATGCCATGCAGATGGTTTTTGCCATTGTTGGCTTCCAGATGGTAGGCCCTGCCGCCTACACTGAACACCGCGTTCTCGATCCGGTTGGCGTACCGCCCCACAAACGCACCGCAGCAGGTGCTGCCTTGGGAGTTGAAGTCGTTTTCGTAGTCGGCCAGGGTGTCATGCCCTATGACCACGTCCACCGGGCCCTTTTTTGTGGGGACAAGGATATTTTTGATCACACAGCCATAGTTCAGCACATGCACTTCCAGTCCGCCGGGGTTGGAGATGATGTACTCGTTGACCTTTTCGCCGCTTTTTGTCACGCCAAAAGGCTTGGAACGAAACTGTGCCATTGCGCTCGCCTCCTCATCATTTGGTTCACACCCAGCAGGCGCACTCCTGAGTGTATCTTTCATAATTATGATTATATCATAGTTTCACACGCTTGTGGGCAGAACTTTTTAGAATTAACAGCCAATATTTTTGGAGATTTTTTGGTAGTTTTGCAAAAGAAAATCCCCATGGATCGCTCCATGAGGATTTTTTTGTTTGCAGGGGAATTTATGCTTGCGCGTTGGCCTGCGCCAGGAACTCGGCCGCGTCGTCCGGGATGTCGTCCAGGTCTTCCTCGCTGCCGATATCCACGTTGAGCGGCGGCTTCTTGAAGAGGATGTCGTACATCAGCGGGACGATGTACAGGGTCATCAGGGTGGCGTAGCTCAGGCCGCAGATGATGACGACGCACATGCCGCGCATCAGCTGTCCAGCCATATCGTTGCTCAGGGCCGTCTGGAGCATGGCCAGCACCGTGGTCAGGGTGGTCATGAGGATGGGGCGCATACGGGTCTTGCCGGTGGCGATGAGGGCCGCGCGGCGCTCCATGCCGCCCAGGCGGAGCTGGTTGGTGTAGTCCACAAAGACGATGCCGTTGTTGACGACGGTACCCATCAGGACGATGAAGCCCATCAGAGAGATCATGGTCAGCTGCTGGCCCGTGAGCAGCATTCCCAGCAGGCCGCCGGTAAAGGCCAGCGGGATGGTAAACAGCACGATGAACGGGGACAGCAGGCTCTGGAACTGTGCCACCATGACCAGATAGACGAACGGCAGGGCCAGTGCCAGCCACTGCACCATCTCATTGGTCATCTTGTTGACGTTGCCGGACTCGCCGCCCACGTCAAAGGAGCAGCCCTCCGGCATCTCATCGGTCAGGGTGTAGGCGTCCAGCGTCTTCTTGACCTGACGGGCCTGCACGGTGGTATTGTAGCCGGGCAGAGTGTCCGCCGTGACGGTGACGAACTGGGTCTGGTTCTCGCTGGTCAGGGAGTCGGGGGCCGTGCCCACGGTCCAGGTGGCAATATCACTGAGCTTACAGGTGCCCGTGGTGGTGGTGCCATCGGCGGACATGGTGGTGGTCTCAAAGGAAATGCCCATCATGTTTTCCTTGGTGACGGGGTCCAGGTTATCGGTGATCTGGACCGTCATGGAAGTGCCGTCCACCACAACGGGGGTCTTGGCGGTGGTGGTGGTGGTCAGGTCCGCCGCGATCTGCTGATACACCTGCGCGACGGTCAGGCCATAGGCACGGACCTTATCACGGTCGATCTGCAGCTCAATGGTGGCGTCGCCGTTGCCCAGGCCGGTGGTGGCGTTGGTAAAGCCCTTGGTGTTGTTGACCATCTCCACGACCTTATCGGCCAGCTGGGTGATGGTGGCCGTGTCGGGGCCGTAGACCTTGACGCTGAGGCCGTTGGCCATCATGCTGGTGAGCTCCTGCATTCCGCTGATCTCCACGGTGCCGGTGCAGTTTTCCACGCTGCCCAGGGCGTCTTCCAGCGCCTGACGGGCGGTTTCGATCTGGGTGGAGGAGAGGCTCTCATCCAGTTTGACATTGATCTTATAGCTGCCGTAGCTGTTGGCCGCGTTCAGCAGGTCGGTAATAGCCTTGGGAAGGCCCAGCTGGCCAACGTCGATGCCGGCCACGCTGGTATCGGTGGTGATGCCCACCTCTTCCACATGGTCCACCGCCATCAGGGCTTCCACCACCTGCCCGGCCACATCGTAAGAATCCTCCTTGCTCATATCCGCCGTGGTCGAGATCTCCACAATGGCCTCGTTGCTGGTGATCTCCGGCAGCAGGGTGATGCCCATGGAGAAGACCCGCCAGCCGCAGAAAGCCAGCAGAACGATGGCAGCCCCCAGCGGGATGGCGCGGTGCTGGAAGCACCACTCCAGGCTCTTGCCGTACTTGTCCTGCACTTTCTCAAACCAGGCCAGCTTCTTGGGCTCGGCCTTTTTCAGCACGGTGGAGGACGCCGCCGGGACAACGGTAATGGCCACGATGAGGGAGGCCATGAGGCAGTAGCCGATGCAAAGAGACATGGGCTGCATCAGGTTGCGCACCGTCTCGGAGGTGAAGATAACAGGCACGAAGACGCAGACCGAGGTGAGGGTAGAGGCCACAATGGACATGCCCACCTGCTTTGCGCCCTGCACGGCCGCGCGGGGTGCAGGGACGCCCCGGCCCCGCAGACGGTAGATGTTCTCAATGACGACGACCGAGTTATCCACCAGCATACCAATGCCGAGGGAGAGGCCCGCCAGCGTCATGACGTTGAGGTCCAGCCCGGTGAAGTACATCAGCACGATGGCGAACAGAACGGACAGCGGGATGCTGATGCCGACCACGAGGGTGGGCTTGATATCTTTCAGGAAGATGGCCAGCACGATGATGGCCAGAGCGGCACCCACGATCATGCTGGTGAGGATGCTCTTGACAATAACGGTAATGTAGTTGCCCTGGTTGGACAGAACGACCACTTTCAGGCCGTCGTACTGGGCTTTCAGCTCCTTGAACGCTTCCAGACAGCTATCCGAAACCGTGCTGGCGCTGGCCGTGGAGCTCTTGAAAATTTTGAGCACGGCGGCCCGCTCGCCATTCAGACGGGTATAGCTGGCCTCGGCGTTATCAATGACTTCCACATCCGCCACATCGGAGAGGCGGACGTCGCCAAAGCCATCCACATGGAGCAGCAGCGCGCCCTCGATATCGGCCACACTGTCGTACTCCTCGCCAACTTTCAGCAGCCAGGATTTTCCGCTGGAATCCTTGACGTAGCCGGCGGGCATGGAGAAGTTCTGGGCGTAGATGAGGGTGGCCAGCGTGTCGATATCCAGCTGCTTGGCCACATCGGCGCTGGCGAGGGCTTTCTCCTTGGCCGCCTCATACTGGGCGTTGGCCTCGTCGTACTGGGTCTGGTAGTTGTTCAGCATCTCACGGGCTTCGGTAAACTTCATGTACGCGGAGAGCTGCTGGCTGGAATAGCTGCCCAGCGCCTGGGAGAACGTGTTCATCAGCTCGGGCACATTGTCCATGGCCTTGATGGTATCTTCCAGCGTTTTATAGATGGTGCTCATGCTCTGCTGCACTTCCAGGTCGCCCGCCAGATCTTCGGCGGTGCTGCCGTCGGCACCCGTTTCCAGGTTCAGGCGGTTCTGCAGCTGCTGCAGGGCAACGGTGAGCTTATCGGTGATATCGCGCAGCTCGCCGATGATGGAAATGAGGGAGTCAATGTCCCGCATTCCCGTCTCGTTGAACTGGTCCACCACATGATGCAGGCCATCGCGCACCTCGATCAGCGCCTGCTGGATCTCCGGCTCGTTGACCACGGCGATCAGCTGGTTCACACTGTCCAGCAGGGCCTGCGCCTTATCCCGGACGGTGGTCACGGCGGCACCCACCTCGGTGCCCATCTGAGCCATCACGGTATCGGAGACCATGTCGCCGTAGTTTTTCAGCTGTTTTTCGTACTCCTTGCGGCCGGCTTCGATCTGGGCCTGGGCGGCTTCCAGCTGCTCATGGGCCGCCGCCAGCTGGACGTCGATGGTCTCCAGCAGCTTCTCGTTGATGACGTCGATCTTGGACTGGCTCAGCTGCACCTGCACCATCTTCTCGATAAGGCCGTTGGCCGAGATGCTGGACACGCCGCCCCTGCGCTCCACATAGGGCACCAGCGTGCCGCTGACGAAATCGGAGAGGTCGTAGACATCACTGCCCTCGCGGCTGATGGCAACCGTCATAAAGGCATTCATGTTCATGCTGTATTCAATGATGGAAGGGGTCAGGCAGCTGCTTGGCAGGCTGGACACCGTCTGGTCCACCTTGTTGGACACCTTGACCATGGTGCTGTTCATGTCGGTGCCCTCGGAGAACTTCATCAGCAGCAGGCTGTAGTTTTCCGCCGAGGTGGCGGTGATGGTGTCCACACCCGCCACGGTACCCAGGGCGTTTTCCATCACGTCGGAGACTTCACTCTCCACACGCTCCGGGCTGGCACCGGGGTAAACCGTGACCACCATCAGGTACGGCGTGCTGATGTCCGGCAGCAGGTTGGTCTGCATGTGGCTGAGGGCCACGAACCCCAGCAGCAGGACCATGACAACCCCAACCAGCACCGTAAACGGTTTTTTGACACTGAATTTTTCCATTTCTTCCTACCGTTTCTCTTAGGCCCCCAAAGCAGCGGGGCTTAAATTTCCTTTAATACCCTTATTATACACGAGGGGGAGGGGGTTGCAATAGTCCCTTGGTGAATCTTTTATAAAACTTAAGATACTTTTCCGCAACCGGGGAATTCTCCGCTCAATTCCTCAATTTTTTGACCTGTTTCCAGAATTTTCATGTCGAAATCAGGTTGTATACGAACGAGCCGGGCCGATCATTGCACCCGCCGCCAAATTTTTGGGGCCCGAACACAGTGCCCGGACGCGGCGATTTTATTTTTTTCGTGGAAATGTGGTTTTGATTATGGTATACTAACATCAGAATGGAATATCAGGCTCATTTGGAGCCCGACTCAGATACAACGAGAACAACAACCACCCCAAAGAGGAACGCTATGAAAAAAGTCATCTCTGTCCGTTTTAAGGACAACGGCAAAAGCTATTATTTTGACCCCGCCGATGCTGACATCAAGGCCGGGGATTACGTCATTGTGGAAACTGCCCGCGGCATTGAGTGCGGCGAGGTGGTGCAGGGCGTGCGGGAGATCGCCGACACGGCAGTGCCCAAGGCCCTCAAGCCCATTACCCGGATGGCCGACAGCGTGGATGTGCGCCGGATGCGCCAGAACCGCGAGGACGAGAAACGGGCCTACCGCACCTGCCAGGAGTGCATTGCACGCCACGGCCTGGAAATGAAGCTGGTGGAGGCCGAGTACACCCTTGATCGCTCCAAGATCATGTTCTACTTCACGGCGGACGGCCGCGTGGACTTCCGGGAGCTGGTCAAGGACCTGGCCGGCATCTTCCACACCCGCATTGAGCTGCGCCAGATCGGCGTGCGCGACGAGAGCAAGATGATCGGCGGCCTGGGCATCTGCGGCCAGCCGTTCTGCTGCTCCCGCTTTTTGAAGCACTT
>OGPM01000973.1_pt1 | contig 26085 bp, 21 predicted proteins | sample 1552961 | NCBI WGS metagenome assembly OGPM01 (sample SAMEA2580304, study PRJEB22360) | human gut metagenome | biome: human gut; feature: human-associated habitat; material: faeces | place: Denmark | collected 2008/2010
GACTATTTGGAAATATACTTGTAAGTATCAAATTATTTCACTTTATGGGAGGAAAATATTATGGCAAGACCCAAGGAAAGCAAGAATAAGGCTCGTATTGTAAAGGCCAGCGTTGATTATGCAGCCGTCGTTGCAGAAAAGACCGCTGAAAAGGAAAAAATCGAATCTGAGGTTGCTACGCTGACTGCAAATCTCGATGATCTGAAAACGCAGATGAAAGCCAAGAAAGCAGAATTGAAAGCCGTCACCAAGGAACTTACCAAAGCCGAAAACAAAAAAGCTGCCGCCGAAGCAAAGGCAATGGAAGAAGCAAAGAAAGGCGAAGCAGAAGATGTGCTGAAGAAGCTGCTGGCCAGCGGTATGACGGCTGAGGAAATCCTTGCAAAACTCCAGTAATGCAATATGGGGGGCAAGTAAACATATCTGCCCAAACTGCGGGCGCAAGATGAAACAGCAGTTCACAGGGCTGTTCCATTGCAAGTGTGGGACAAGCTGGTGGCGTGACATAGGATTTTTGAGCGCACTCCAGACATGGTGTTCTCACTGGAACGCAAAAAAGTCGGAAACAAAGCCAAGCAGCTCCCGGCGATACATCATAAGTAAGCAAGACCACCAGCCGTTTTTTTGACTGGTGGCCTTTTTTGTGCTTAATCCTCTGTAATGCCGAGATATTGGTCAATCTCCATGATGCTTTCCCCACTGATCTCAACCAGATCTTCAAAGGGCACTACGGTTTCGCCCACCTGCAAGGTGCGGAACACCGGGTCGATGCGGTCCGCTTTTCCGGTCAGCGTGATGTAGTTGCCCACTGCGGGAATCTCCGGGTGGGCGGTATCCTCTTTGAAATACCGCACTGTGATGGTCATGCCCTTGGTGACCTGCATCAGCCGATCGGACAGAGCCGACATTTCTTCCTCGGTCAGAATGCGCTTGGGCACACGCTCGGTGCGCTGCTTTTCTGCGGAAAGCTGCTCATCATAACCCCGCAGTGCTGCAAAGGGAGAGAAGATCTTCGCCCGGTTCTGCAAGGTCATGCGGGGATGCTTGCGAAGGGATTCTTCGGTCTGGGGACGTTCCATCTCTAGGATGTCCCCGTACTTTTGGGCAGTCTCCCGCCCGATTTTGCTATTTTTGTAGTTTTCCATCCGAACCTCCCGCGCTGTGCCCGCCGATCTGCGCGTTGCGCTGGCGCATGGTGGCACCTTCCTCGTAGCTGCTGGCTTTCAGCACGGCGTTTTTGCCGTACTTGTTCTTGATGCCCAACATGGCTTGCTGGAGTTTTTTCTCCTTTTCCAGCTTCTTTGTGTCCGTGAAAAAGTCCACCTGATAGATGCCCTCGTCCGGGGTGACCTTGTTGGCGTTGAGGGTGATGCGCCGCACCGTCAGCGCAGGATTAGTAATGCGCTCAAACAGCTTTGCGCTTTCGTTGATGATGGTGCTGCCTAGATTGGTAGGAGCGTCGAACCGGACGGTGCCGTGTGCCGCTTTGGGGATGATTCTGCCGTAGCGGTCGGTCTGGGTCAGACCACGGTAGCCGCCCTTGTCCACGTTCTCCCGGTCGTAGCCCACCTCCAAGGTGATGGATTCCGCCACCAGCTTCTTTTCCGTGAGCCGGAACATCAGAATCTCCGCCATCTCCCGGACAATGAGTTTTGCTTTATCATACGGGTAAGGAGTGGATAGCACCTGCCCCTCGCTGATGCTGTTGGTGCTGGGCTTGTAGCTTTTGATCTGCTCCATGCCGCAGGGTTCGTAGCCCCATGCGTGGTCGATGAGAATTTCTGCATCCACGCCGAAAATCTCGTACAGACGATCTTCTCCATGGATGGAGAACCGTGCCAAGTCCCCCATGGTGTAGATGCCATGAGCTTCCAGCCGCTTGACGGTTCCGGGACCGGTCATCCAGAAATCCGTCAGGGGTCTGTGGCTCCACAGCAGATACCGATAGGACTGCTCATCTAGTTCCGCAATGCGGACACCATCTTTGTCTGCCGGAATGTGCTTTGCTACGATGTCCATCGCCAGCTTTGCAAGGTAGAGGTTAGTGCCGATGCCTGCCGTTGCGGTGATGCCGGTGTTGTACAGCACCTCTCGCACCATGGTCATGGCAAGTTCATGGGCGCTCATGTGATAATAAGGCAGATAGCCCGTCACATCAATGAAAACCTCGTCGATGGAGTAGGGGTAGATGTCTGCCGGAGACACATATTTGAGGTAGGTCTTGTAGATTTGGGTGGAAACGTCCAGATACCGTTGCATCCGGGGCGGCGCAACAATGTAGCTCAGCCCCAGCGTCGGGTCTGCGTTCAGGGCATTGGCATCAAAAGAGGTGCTGGCAAAGTGGTACTTGCCATCTTCTCCCCGGACTGCCTTTTGCTGACGGATGGCAGTTTGCAGCCGCTGAGCGTTGACCTCTTTCACCCGCTGAACGGCTTCAAACAGCCGTGCTCTGCCGGGTATCTTGTAGGCTTTCAGGGAGGGCGACACCGCAAGGCAGATGGTCTTTTCGGTGCGGGAGGCATCTGCCACCACCAGATTGGTGGTCAGGGGGTCCAGATGGCGGTCTACGCACTCCACCGAGGCATAGAAACTTTTCAGGTCGATTGCCAGATAGGTGCGCTGTGCTGTCATACTTCAGCCCTCCTCTGTGTTATTTGGTTTCCACCTCCACGAACCATCTGCCGAACCGGGAGGGAAACCGAGGGTCGGAACGCTCGAAAAACAGGTGCCGCTCCTGTCCCTTTACCATTACAGTATAACAGTCGCCGGGCATATCGGCAATGGTATTTGCAGGGCGAAAGTCCCGCACCTGCTCGATGGGATACGTCCGACCATCGCCCCATGTGATCTGCCGGGGCTGCATATAGCCTGTTGCATCAAAATCAGAAGTCACTTTCACATAGACCTTTTCCGTTTTGCGACGGCAGTTTCGATTCATTCTTCACAGCTCCTTTGCAAAATAAACAACAACTATTTATCTTATTATAATAAATCTTTACGCTGCTTTCAAGATAAAACGGCTATTTCATCTGTGATACAGACAACAAAAAAGAGTGACAGCATTTCAAACCGAAACGCTGTCACTCTTTTACATGATGCTCGTACACAAAAAATCAAGCATCCATCACGTTATCCGTCCAAAGCTCGCACTGTGTCATTACGGTCTGAACCGCATCATCCATACCCTCCGGCGGATATTTATGTTTCTTCAACAAGCGCTTAATGAGGGTACGCATTTTGGCACGGGCAGACTCTTTGCGCTGCCAGTCAATCGTTTTGTTCTTACGAAGTGTATCTGCCAATTCCTTTGTAATCGCAATTAGTTCTTCATTTTCGTAAAAGTCCTTGATTGCTTGCGGTTTCGTAAGTGCGTCGTAGAATGCCAACTCATCAGCCGTAAGACCAAGCTGTTCACCCTCTTTGTGGGCTTCTGCCAATTGCTTGGCGAGTTTCAGCATTTCTGCAATGACTTCTTCATTAGTGAGCATACCATTCAAATATGCGTTAATGGCTCTCTGCATGATTTCGCTGAACTTCTCGGACTTAACCACATTCGTTCTGCGGTAAATAGATACCTGTTCCGCTATCAGTTTTTTCAGCAGCTCGATTGCCAGATTCTTCTCCTTCATGTTACTGATTTCTTCAAGGAACTTCGGATCAAACAAGGAGAATTCCTCGTGCATATCAGAGAACAGATTGATAACGCCCTCGCTCTTGATGCTCTGCTTCAAAAGTTCATTGATACGCGCGTTCATTTCAGGCAGCGAAATCTTCTTTCCGGTTCCTGCATTGGTCAGCCGCAGCACCAGAACGCGCACCGACTCAAAGAATGCTGCTTCAAACCGGTCAGCTTCGCACACCAGAGAAGAACAAAGAGATAGTGCTTGATGAAGCATAAGAGCTTCCTTGATAAAAGCATCTTTTTCTTCTTCTTTTTCACGGGCAATAATATAGTTTACCGCACCGCTGATGGTCTTTGCTCTTTCCAGATCTGTTCCGGTGGTGAACTTGGTATAATCAAAACCGTGGAACATATCACGGCAGACACCGAGCTTTTCGATAAACTTCGGATAAGCGACCTTCGCAACATCTGTATCGCCGTAGTTTTTCCTATCACGGACTGTGTAGTCATTCATTGCCTGCTTTAATGCGGCTGCAATGCCCACATAGTCAACGACCAGACCACCCTCCTTGTCACGGAACACACGATTGACACGGGCGATTGCCTGCATCAGATTGTATCCGCTCATCGGTTTGTACACATACATGGTAGCCAAGGACGGAACATCAAATCCGGTCAGCCACATATCAACGACAATGGCAATCTTCATCGGGCTGTTATTGTCCTTAAATTTCTTCGCCAGTTCGTCCTTGTGCCGCTTATTGCCGATAATATCATGCCATTCTTCCGGGTCGTTATTTCCGCCGGTCATAACAATACCGACTTTTTCCGTCCAGTCAGGGCGTAGCTCCAGAATCCGCTTATAGATTTTCATTGCAATCGGGCGGGAATATGCTACGATCATCGCTTTGCCTGTAAGCAGACCCTCACGGTAATTCTCGTAATGGTCAAGAATATCACAGACCAAGGAGTTGATGGTGTTGTCGTTGCCCAATACGGCTTCCATCTGTCCGAGTGTTTTCTTGCTCTTTTCAATAACTTCCGGGTCAGCATTATGCGCCATGATTTCATACTCTGTATCAATCATGTGCAGTGTAGCTTCATCCAGATTGAGTTTAATGACACGGCTTTCGTAATAGACCGGGCGAGTTGCGCCATCCTCGACAGCCTGCGTCATATCATAAATGTCAATGTAATCACCGAACACCTCACGGGTGCTGCGGTCTTTCGAGGAAATCGGGGTTCCGGTGAAGCCAATGTATGTAGCATTCGGCAAGCTGTTGCGGATAATGCGGGCGGTGCCTACAACACGCTTAGCGATTTCTTCACCGTCCTCGTTCTTGGTCATCTTAATCTTTTCGGTCAAGCCATACTGTCCACGGTGGGCTTCATCTGCCATAACGATGATATTCCTGCGTTCAGAAAGGGCCTCGTGAGATTCCTCAAACTTCTGCATGGTCGTAAAGATAATACCGTTCGCCTGACGACCGGCAAGGAGATCACGCAGATTCTCACGGCTCTGAGCGTGCATCGGGTCTTGGCGCAAAAAGTCTTTGCACTTTGCAAACTGTCCGAAAAGCTGATCGTCCAGATCGTTTCTGTCGGTCAGCACAACAATCGTTGGACTGTCCAAGGCTTCCTGAAGCAGATGGGCATAGAACACCATCGACAACGACTTGCCGCTGCCTTGCGTATGCCAAAACACACCACCCTTACCATCGGTGACGGTAGCTCGTTTGGTGGACTCGATTGCCTTTCTTACGGCGAAATACTGATGATAACCAGCCAGTATTTTGAAGGAGTTTACACCCTCGTTGGAAAAACAGATGAAGTTCTTTATCAGGTCAAGCAGCCGCTCCTTTTGGAACATTCCCTCAAAGAAGGTATCAAACTGTGCGTACTGCGTGTTCTCGTAACTTCCATCAACCGTTTTCCATTCCATGAAGCGATCTTCGCCAGAGGTGATCGTACCGGCTTTAGAGGTCATCTGGTCACTCATAACACAGATGGCATTGTAGATGAACATGGAAGGGATTTCCTTCATGTAGTTGCGGAGCTGCCGGTATGCAGCGGACGCATCGGTTTCTTCTCTGGAAGGAGATTTCAGTTCCACAATAACTACCGGAATACCATTCAGGAAAAGCAGAACATCCGGGCGTTTGTTGCTGTTTTCAATGAAAGTCCATTGATTTGCTACGATAAAGGAGTTGTTGTCAGGATTCTTGTAATCAACAAGATAGACGATGGAGGAGCGTTCCTCGCCTTTCTCAAAATAACGCACAGGAATGCCGTTTTGCAGGTAGTCCATAAAAACAGCGTTTTTCTGCACCAACTCGCCGTTTTCAAAGTTCTTCAGCTTAAAAAGCGCATCACTAATAGCGTCCTCCGGCAGAGAACGGTTCAAACGATAAAGGGAAGCAACCAGTTCTTCCTCATACAGCGGATCATGAAAATCCCTCTCTACGTCGGGTCCGTACAGGGGGCTGTATCCCATGTTGCGGAATAATTCGATCACGGAGTTTTCATAGTCCGCTTCGGTATATAATCCGGGCATAATATCGCTCCTTTTCTGTAACAGTCATGCTCCATTTCTTATATCATAGCACAGTTCATTCTATATAGGGTCGCTTCGCAGGCGACAATTTCAGGTAAACGAAAATTTAGCGGCTTAAATGTCAAGGCTGGAAACATCCAGTTCTCCAGACATCAACCGAGGTAGCAAAGTATCACGAGTGGCGGCAAGTCTATCATTTTCAGCACGAAGATTGCGAATCTGCGCAAAAATCGGTTGTACGATTGAGTTGAAAGCGCTCAATTCCGCTTCCGATGGTATGACGACAGACACTTTGTTCAGATTGCCTTGGCTAATCTTTGGCTGAACGGCTCCAGTAACAATTGACTGGACATTGGTTAAACTGAACAGCAAATAGAGCGTTTCGACAGTAAAGCCATTCTTACCCGTGATAATGTGGGCATGATTGTTCACCCAGAACTTTCCTTCCACATATTGCAGAATTGGAAAACCCTTGCTGTCTACAACAGTGCCATCTTCACCAAGGAGTAAATAAATTCCGTCAAAGAGATACCTATCCACATAGTCCATTACTGATGTAGCACCATAGTACGGATAAATCTTTGCGAGATTGGCACGTTCACGGCTCGAAAGGGGTATGCGTTTTGAATCGTGTAGTTCTATGATTTCTGAAACTGTGCCAAGTCGCCAATCCGGGGGCATCTCACCATCGAAGGGTTTCAAATCAACAAAACGATTCTTATAAAGAGCCTGTGCCTGCTGAAGTAAATTTTCGTTTATCATATTATTCAGCTCTATTTTTTCATCCAGCAAGGCTAATACCAATGCCACACGATTTTGAATTTCTAACGGCGGCATTTTTACTTCTTGTTTAGCTAAGGTTTTAACGGACAAACCCGGTTGAGCTGATTGCCCTGATAAACGCCCAAGATTCATTGTTGATAACAGATATGAAAGATACCTTGTATTATGTTCAGGTGTAGCACACACTACAACAGCGTGTTCTGTCATATACGCTTCACCTTTGAAATATCGAACATTTCCACAAAATGCTCCTTGGCGACCTATAATCGCACAATCTCCTGCAAAGTTTGCCTGATCTGTGTATCCACGCAGTCCATTTCCGCCATATACGGGAAATTCTCCTTCAGCGCTAATCCTACTTGCCGGGATTCCTTTTCCACTACTAAGGCGAGAACACACCTCAGCAAGCTCATATACTTTATAGTCGGACACTATGTCACCTTCCTAACCTATGTATTTGCGATGAGCAATCTTAACGTTGCTCTGTTTGACCATTGCATACTGCAAGGTCGTGTCTATTCGTTGATGTCCAAGAAGCCGTTGAAGCTGCTCCACAGGCATTCCTTTGTCTATCGCCATTGTAGCGAGAGTTCGTCTGAATTTGTGCGGATGTATTCTCGGAAGCGAAAGCCGCTTGCCAAGTTCACGCAGCCTTGATTCTACACCGCCGATCTGCAATCTTTCGTATGGCGCTTTCAGCGACACAAACAGGGCATTGTTGCTATCCGTTCTTTGTGCAAGGTAGTTCTGGAGGTGGATTTTGGTTCTGGCATCAAAGTAGACCATTCTCTCCTTGCTACCTTTACCAAACACCACACACTCTCGCTCTTCAAAGTTGATGTCCTCTCGATTGAGAAGTACCAATTCTCCAACACGCATTCCGGTTGATGCCAGCATATCAATCAAAGCCAGATCGCGCAGAGAATCGCAATGGTCACGCATGGTCTCCAGTGTTTCGTCTGTATAGGTTTCTTTGATGGTCACAGCCGTTTTCACCTTATGAATCCTGCGTACCGGACTTTTCAAGATATAATCTTCATCTTCAAGCCATGAAAAGAAACTGGATAAGATTCTGCGGATGTTGTCAATCGTAACCTTACTTGATTTTCGTTCTGTCTGATAGTCGGTCAAATAGGAACGCAGATCATTGGTCGTAATATGCGTGATCCCTTTTCCGATTTTCTCAGACATGGTTTCGATTGTCTTTCGATAGTAGGAAAGCGATTTTTCCGAGCAACCCTCAATTCGCTTTGCCGAAAGAAAAGCGTTGGTTAATCGTGCATTTTCAGCATCCACATCTTCGCCGATGGTGCTATCACTTCGTTGAATCTCATAACCAAAAAGATTACACCTCAGCACCCGCCGCAACTGCTCTGCTTGTCCATTATCAAGATATGCCAGCATATCTCGTAGCACATCATTTACAAATTCATCATTCATAGTCTATTCTCCGTTTTTAATTAGGGAATGACTATGGAGTGGCAGCCCTTAGTAGAAGCTCCTGCCACTCGCAGGAGTTATGGGTTAGGTCGTAAACGAAAATTTACTCGTTCAAGCGCAAACAATCAAAAAGCAGTGGGTTGCAACAAACGAAGCTGGGTACGAGATGCTGCCTCTTGCCGAGGTTGCGACAATCAACCCTGATACATATTCTCCGAAGGAAGCATGGGAGTTTGTAAATTACCTTGACACAAGCAGCATTACTGATGGATTTGTAGCAGACATCCAGCACATTGTTCCTTCAAGGGAGAAATTACCAAGCCGAGCAAGGCGAAAAGTCGCAGCAGGCGATGTTTTGTTCTCAACGGTGCGTCCGAATCAAAACCACTTTGGTATTATCAGCGATCCATTGCCCAATACGCTTGCGTCCACCGGATTTGCGGATATAAGAAGCAAAACCCCCTTAGTGTGCAATGAGCTTATATATTTATGCCTGACAGAAGGAGATTTCATTGAGAAAATGCAGCAGTTGGCAGAACAAAGCACTTCAACATTTCCTTCAATAAAACCATCTGACTTAGGTGCTTGTCAAATACCTTGCCCCAAAGATGAAAGTTCCAATGTCTTCAACGACACTCTAAAAACCTTATTTTCTCTCATTGCTGCGAACTTCCGTGAGAACAACTCTTTGGGTGCTATGCGGGATGCACTACTTCCAAAGCTAATGTCCGGCGAACTGGATGTATCCGACATCGACCTTTAAGCTGCTAAATTTTCGTTTATTTTATTGTTAACTGCAATCTTATCGTCTAAGGATTTCAGCAATGAACCAATTTTGCGTTGCTTATCAAGAGTTGGTAATTCAATCTCAATGCCTTTTACTACATCTGTCTGTACACGCTGTCTGCCTGATGATCCAACCATAGACTTGATGGCAATATCTCGAACAATCGGGCTACATACAAGATAATAAAGATAATCTTCATCTGTTACACCATCAATTGCACGAAAAACAATATATTCTGTTGAACCGAAACCAACTTCTTCGGTATTCAGAATGTTAACCTTCGCCGTTTTACCATTTTCAAGGCATGGTGTAATTCTTGCCATTATTGTATCGCCATTTCTAAATTTCGTTCCACCAGTGAATTCTGCAATTTCATAATCTGGAATATCACGACAAAATGATTGAAGTTTATCCATACCGACTTTTTTGGCAAGCGTTCCCTTTTTCAGGGTTTCAGTAGGATTAAACAAAGCGATTTCTGACAGCTTATATTTCATAACCAATTGCCCCCAGCTTCTTACGGATTTCGGCTTCGAGTTCATGGGACTTGGCAAACATATCAGAAAGCTCCGAAGTCAGGCGAGCCATTTTTTCATCAAACGGTTCGCTATCTTCTTCCTGTTCTTCAATGCCAACATAGCGGCCCGGAGTCAGAATAAAGTCCTGTTTTTCGATAGTCTGTAAATCGGCTACCGCACAGAAGCCCTTCACATCCTCCAAAGTTCCGTTCTGGAATGCTTCAAAGGTGTCCGCCAGTTTCTGAATATCATCATCAGTGAAGTCTCTATGTTTGCGGTCAACCATGTAGCCCATCTTGCGGGCATCAATAAACAGCGTTTTGCCTTTCTGTTTTTTGTTCTTGCTAATGAACCAGAGCGTAACAGGAATCGTCACGCTGTAAAACAGCTGCGTAGGCAGGGCAACAATACCTTCCACCAGATCGGCATTGATGATGTTCTTTCTGATCTCACCTTCGCCGGAGGACTGCGTGGACAGTGCGCCATTCACAAGCACCAGACCGATTTTGCCGTTGGGCGCAAGGTGGTGGATCATGTGCTGAATCCATGCGTAGTTGGCATTACCGGCAGGCGGCGTTCCGTACTTCCAGCGAACATCATCCAGCAGTTTTTCCTGTCCCCAGTTGGACAGATTGAAAGGCGGGTTTGCCATAATGAAATCTGCACGAAGGTTGGCATGAAGGTCGTTAAAGAACGTATCAGCCTGATACGGACCAAAGTCAGCATCAATGCCACGAATCGCCATATTCATCTTTGCCATCTTCCAAGTGTCCGCATTGGATTCCTGACCATAAACAGAGATGCTCTGACGATTGCCGCTGTGTGCCTGAATGAACTTCACGCTCTGCACAAACATACCGCCGGAACCGCAGCACGGGTCATACACACGGCAGTTGTCGAACGGCTTCAAAATTGCAACAATGGTCTTAACGATGCTGGACGGAGTATAGAACTCACCGCCCTTCACACCTTCGTAAGCAGCAAACTGTGCGATGCAATACTCGTAAGTTCTGCCAAGAAGATCTTTACCTTCCTCTGTATCAGACATATCCATGTTGGTGAACAGATCGACAACATCGCCCAGAACTCGCTTGTCCAAATCTGGGCTTGCATAATTCTTCGGAAGCACATTTTTCAGAGACTTATTCTCCGCTTCAATCTCTCGCATAGCTTCATCAAGAACTGTGCCAATTTCCGGGGTGTGAGCCGCCGCTGCAACGGTAGACCATCTGGCTTTCTCCGGGACAAAGAAAATATTATCGCCCAAATACTCGTCCCGATCTTCTTCAAAGCCTTCACCTTCTGCGACAAGCTCTTCATATTTTCTTTCAAATGCGCTGGAAATATAGCGAAGGAAAATCAGTCCGATGATCACCTTTCTATATTCAGCGGCAGGGATGTGTCCCCATAATACGCAAGCAGCATCCCAAATCTGTTTTTCAAAGCCGATATTGGCATTGTTCTTTTCAGCCATTGCTGATTCCTCCGCTCTTGTGTTTTTGTGTATCCCTCTTTACAGGACATCTTTGATATAGAATAACACATTTCTTATCTCAAATGTAGGTGTTTTGACATTTTCTTTGAAAAATGCCTTCAAAAAAGCACCACATTCCAAGGACGAGTGTCCACGGGATGCAGTGCTTTGGATTGTGATGACCAAAATATTACGAAATCTTGCCTGTTAATTCAACAAAGAGAATCGCTTGCTTTGCATGACGGCTTCTTCCTGACAGCGGTTCAACGTAGCTTATCTGTGCTTTTAAGAATTCAACACAGTTTTCATCGTATAACGGTGCGAGTGCATTGCAGAGATCTGCCGGCATATTTCCGATGTCTTTGCCTTTTGAGGTTAAAATTCTAAAGTTATTCGAGTTGTGACTGTTTTCTTGGTCTCTTACAATTTGAACCTTATCATGGACTTTTACTTTTTCTATCTGTTCAGTTCTTCCATCGTATCTGGTTCCTTTTGCTTCAAAACGAAGTAGAAAAGTACCTGCTTCCGGTGTATACTCACCATCAAATTGTTCCAGATTTTCCATCATGCCCGGCTCAAAGTAATCCGGACCAACCGTTTTAGATAGTTCATTCCGTTTGTGGAGTTTTTCAATTTCCGTAAGGAGCGCATTGAGTTCTTCCTGTTTCACGGTCATGCCTCCTCAGACTCTTCTAGCTCATTATAATAAAGGTTTTCGTTCGCATAGAGACGTTCAAGATATTTGTCGTAATAAACTTCCGTTCCATTGATTTTGTAAACGATGTCAAATTTATCCACCGTTTTACAACCGTAAACAGACTCCAATTCATCTTTTAAGTCGAGAACATCGACAACTCCATGTTTCTGAATCAACGCGCATTCAAACGACTTAATCGTAATATCTTTTTTCCCTTTATATAGAATAATCGTACCATACATATTCCCAAAGGAAAATCTTTCATCTGAAATCAGAAGATTTGCGTAGAACCAATCGCCAAATCCTAAATCATAGAGTTCAGATTGAAAGCCGCCCTGATGAAGGGATGCTGCACTAAAATAACTTTCGTCAGCTACTTCGTCATATACCTGATCACAGAAATCTCGAATTGCTTCCTGCGTCACACCTAATCTTTCCAATCTGCGAATATTAATAAGCTTGTTGGGCTCATACTCAATTACCGCCAAATTTCGCTTTAGTTCCATTAACTTCTGAGAGAACATCACAACGCAAGCGAATTTTTTTCGATAAAGACTAATATCCACCATATCTTCGCAGGTCAGAAGATGCTCGCAGTAGCTCTCAAGTGAAGGATAATGCTGAACCGCATATCTAGAAAGTACAACAAAGCCCATTTTCTTTAGATTAAACGGATTGATTTCCTCAACGTCTGCATCAGGGATAATCTCTTTGTACAGCGCAATGATTTCGTCAAAGAAGTAGAAGTCTTCTGTAAGTGTCTGTTTCAGTCGTTCCTGATTATCCGCTGGCATCACTTTTTGATCTACAGTATATATGCCTTGGTGGTAATACACATTTAGAGGTTGCAGATATGTTCCTGTAACCGTAGCTGGATCGTAGCCATATTCATTCGATACAGCCTCTGCCAACTCTGGCATAGTTATGGGTGACGTTTCCTTCAAGATTTCCAAAATTGCTTTTTCGCGATTGAAGCGGCCAAACCGTATCTCTGGCATTCTGCAGCAATGAAAGTCATGATAAGAACCATCTTTCACAATTTTCTTCAAAAGATTGTGAAGTTCATATCGGTCACGAATATCATACCGCTTCATTAAATCAGGGTAATCTCTTATAAATTTTTCCGTTGACACCTCAATGTTTTCATAGGCATCAAGGTTGAGTCCATCCAAAAGCTCAGAATAGTCACGACCATCTACATCATAATACCGAAGCGTTTCGTTCTGCTTCCAAAGGAGGAAATGTTCCTCTGTCATCCGGTTCTTTCGTGTACGATACACAGCCTCTGTACAATAGATTTTCTCATCATAAGGAACTTCCTCCTCTTTCAGAAATCCATTATAAAGCTGCACAAATTGATCAAACGTTGTATCCTGCTGGCAGAACTTGCGGACAACCAGTTCTTCTAATTTTTCTCGTTTTTTCTCAACCCACGTTTCATCAATATAAAGTTTATTGCGGTTAAGGAAATTCTTTATTTTCAGACGAAGGCTTGCTTCTATCTTTTTATCCTCCAGTGCTTCTTTTAGCTCTTTCTTTCCCTGTTTTAGATCAAGCGTTTCCAAGTATTTCCAAGTGGATTGAGAAATGCCAAGCCATTGTATGCTGTCCCGTTTTTCCAAAGCATACTGTGTATAAAGATACTGGTAGTAATCTTCATCAAAGTACTGCATCCCTGTTTTAGCAATATACAGGTTTCGTACACGCTGCACTTGTGCTTTTACGATTTGACGCACACGTTCTCTCGTCAATCCGTATTCTTGAGCGACCGCTTCCAACGTGATGCCTTGTAAACGTTTTTGGACAATTTCCCGGTTTCGCGGATCTATTTCATGGCATTCTACCAGATATGTTTCAAATTTGGGGTAAATACGATAGCACCGATAGTCTACATACTCTAACGTGCCCTCCTGAATCAATCCTCCAACAATTTTCTTCATTCGGGTCGAATCAATTTCTACCGGGGAATGTATTTTTTCTATCAATTCAGAAAGACTCAATCCCTCAAATCCGATTCTGTTGTAAATTTCAACAATCCTGTTTCGAATGCTTTCGTCATCCCAAAGTGCATTCATATCTCCCGCACAGAGTGAATGGATTCGATGCCAATTATCCAGAAGATACGCTTCAATTTTTTCATTGATTTCCTCAATTGCCTGCTGGCTCAATGATATACTTTCGCGCATTTCTGACGGACGAACAAATGCAATATCCAAAAGCGTCCTATATCCATTATTTTTTAACTTTTTGCAGACGCTTCTTGCCAGACCCAAATTATCCAGCGCAACATCATTAACGCAGATATAGTTTTTAAGTGCCGTTTGATATTCTGGTGAAAACAAAAGAGTACTCGTTGGAATTCCGCTCTTAGTCGTGTTTTTCTGTTCGGCGTATACGAGAATATTGTCTTTCAGTTGGCTCAGATAGAGTGCAGTCTGCTCTTGAATTTCCTGCATCGAGAGCTTATCCATGCGCGGAATGGAAGATAATTGTTCCTCTGTCATAAAAACGATCTGATCAAAATCTTCCAGACCCTGAATCAAAAGCAAATTATATGCCTTTGTCGATAACGACTCCATCTGTGCGATTTTGATTTTTGCCGTTCTCATGTATTCCAACGCAATCTTTTTATGATCTTCATCCAAAATCCATGCATCAAAATCGACGATTTTCTCTTGTTTTTCAATTCTTGCCTCATCTAAGATATCTACATGTTTTTCTGCACTGTTTTTATAAAAATGAACCAGATTGAGAATTTCGTCAACCGATTTTTTACCAAGGTTGCGAATAGAGCCCAATTGTTCTTCTGAACAATCCATCAGGTCTCCAACTGTGCGATACCCTGCCCGAAGCAACGCATTCTGAGAGCGTACCGACAGTCCCGCAATATCCAAAGGCATTTTTGAAGCGTCCATGGCTCATCCTCACTCTGAAAGCTTTTTTTGAAAAGCCGCAACAATATTTGAAAGTTCACTCAAGTTACTTTGAAGTGCATCTCGATCTTCTTGTTCCATTCTAGGAAAAAGTCTGGTGTCAACTTCCATAAGAAGATCAATGCACTTTGATACATTTTCAGCAGGCTTGCTCTTTAACAGCGCAGACCTAGACTTCTGCATAGCGCGTTCCATGGACGTTTGAAGTTCCGCTGCAATATTCTGATTATTTTGAGCAAATGCATCAACATCTTGTTTCGACCGGATTTTTTCTACACCGTATAGTTCCAGAATCTTTTGCTCGATTTTCTGCTGTTCTGTAAAGTAATCTGTATAGGTGTCATTCTTTATCAGTTTTTTGATATCGCGGATAAACTTGCGCTGATCCGGAATCGCATTCATCATTGCGTTATCGAATGCGATATGCTTCAGCTGCATTTTTTCCAGATCATTCAGTTTTTTCAACGGTGCCATCATCTCATGGAACAGGCTGTATACCTGATAATCTCTTGCAACATAGTACTGTTCCGGAAGTTTGAGATACTCAAGGAACTCACAAATAACTTTTGCAACTTCGATTCGTTCATTTACCTCCGAGAGTGACTCATTTGCACTTTGTGCATATTCGTCCACGGTGAGAAGATGTGTCTGCACGACGTCCCGATACGTTCCAACAGCGTAGTCAATCAGATCATAGTCAACTTTTTTCTCTTCGCCGTGCTGCAACGCAAGTTCCAGCAGCTTGATCTGCTTTTTATCATCATGGATATCCATCTCCATGATAACCGTTTCAAAGAACTGCGGCGTTCCAGTTTCGCGTTCAATTTTCCGTAAGCAAGTATAGCGCCGGTTACCATCCACAATTCTGCCGTCAGCCAAAACAACACCCGGTTGCTGCTGTCCTACCAGCGCAATGTTGTTTTTAGTCCTTTGGATTGCTTCTGGATTGCTCTCACAAATAAATTTTTCGATTATATCATTATATGTCTTGCGATTCAACGAAGAGAGCATGCCCGTTCCATTTTGGGACTCATACTGGGAAAGCCATGTGGAAATACGGTCGTTCTGATCGTTATAATATAATCTATCTAGCCGGACACGGTATACTGGGTATGCTTCTGTTTTTCCTCCATAGGTTACTTTCTTCGTCATGGTGGTTTTCTCAACAAATTCAGAACCTACCAATTTCAGCAGACTTTCTTCAGAAAGAGCACCCTTTTTAGAAACAGGTGCGGGTTGCTCGGCGCCAGTATAAACGGGAGGGAGCGCAGTGTTTTCCTCTGCCCGTGCACGAACTTCATTATAAATTTCATGAATTTCCTCTGCACCATCTGGGTCAATTTCTTTGCAGAGCAATTCCATTGTATTCAGATATCGCTCTGCCGCTGGCTGTTCGATGTCCTGCTGTCCAAAATGAAATGTTATGTTGCGGGCTCCCATCAATTCATTCGCCCATGTTCTGCAGTTTCTATCGAGCCGATATCTAAACACTTCGTTCCACATCTGAGAGCGGTTAATCAACCGCAAACAATTAGGGATATCCAACGAATCAACCAAAGTACCATAGTCGCCGCTATACGGAAGGTCGTCCGCTTGATCACTAAGTGCCATCCGCACCTCGTTCCACCAGCCACTGCCATAGTGCGTAGATAATGTTTTTCCAACATACCCAGCCAAAGACTTCAGCAGAACACGGAATCCTCTTTGCACCAAATCATAATTTTCTTGCATTATATTCATCCTTTCAAGCACATCGGAAAATCGGCCAATAGTCTTGTCACAAGTTTATCTTTTTGAAGCAACTTTGTCAACTTCATACACTTTATTCATCGTCAATCGAGTTTTCGCCATCATCTAATTCGTCCGATGAGTAATCATCCTGCACATCGTCTGAAAAAGCATCCTGCTGCTCCAAAGCATCGGAAGCACGACCCGTGCCGATTGGATTAAAAAAACTCATGTAACCAATGAAATCGAACAAGGACATGCCAAATCCCATAGTAAACGCTCCTTTCAGTTCTGTTCTTCCATACCAAGGGCCTGTTCCACTACTTCATCATGACCAAGGAAGTAATCCTCGATCAGATCCCAACGCTGCTTGCTGGTCAGTTCCTTCGTCAGGAATGCAGTCATCATGTTTTCTGCTGCAACATGGCGGCGATGGATTTCCTGAAGCTGCAGGTTCTTATAGCGACGGTCTTCGGACAGGCTGCGGATCTTCTGCGGATCGTTGACACGAACGAAAATTTCCAGATTCTGACCGCCGCGCACCTCATAGCTTGCAAGCCCGAAGATCTCCAGCACAGCCAACAGGCGCATGACCGGGTTCTGCTTGCCGCCGATGGTGGCAGGGATATAGCCCATGTACTCCGTTTCTTCCCGGTTGGGGGCACAGTTGACCAGCTTTTGATCCATCCAGTTCGCCATGGAGAAATAGTTGCCATTGGTTACACGATACAAAAGGCCAATGCGGTTTCCGCCGCGCTGCGTTGCCTGAATAAACTTCATGCGGTCACCCTCACGCCTTGTAGGATCAGCCTGTACATCCATCACAAACAGTTCCAGCAGTGCTTTCGCAAAATCAGCATTCAGCACTTCTGCGCCAAGCGCTTCCTGTGCCTTCTGGCGGAATTCTTCTGCTGTAAACATCTTATGTTCCTTGCGGTAGCCATCAAACACTTGAGCAACCGCTTCCATGTATTGACGCAGCTTTGCACGGGTGGTATCGAAGTCCTGACCATAGTGAATCTGCGTCTTGACCCGCACCGAGATACGGTTCGTACCATCCTGTGCAAACAGTTCACCTTTGAAGAACTTGGCCTTGAACATACCAAAGGTCATATCCGAGAAATACTTTTCCCACAGGTCGCCCATGCGAATCTCATAGATGCTGCCACTGTTGCGAACCACCACATCCGATGCCAGCGGACTGAAGCTGCGATTGACCGTCACGGTGTTGTCATAGAGATTCTTAACAAAATCGCCGTACTTGGCAAGGAATTCTTCCTCGATTTCTTCGGGCACGTTGGCATAGCAGGTTGTAAACATAGCCTTGGGACGCACTACCAGCACCGGGAAGCCGTATGCTTCCTCCAGATCCTTTGCCAGCAGGAGCAGACCCGTTTTGACGCGATTTTCTACCTCGCCAGAATCAAACAGATAACTGAATGCATCCGGAGAAACCAGCAGATTACGGTGCTTTTTCTGACTGTACATCCAGTACAGCTTGTGAAGCATCTCTCGCAGCTGGAACTGCCGCAGTTCGCCCATGCCGTGCAGACGCTTGAGCTGTGACAGGTCGCCGGGCAGATATTCTTCCACCGCCGTGCCACGCAGGTTCTTGTCACGAGCGCAGCGACCGATTTCCTGCACATAATCTGCTAGATTTCCGGTAGGGGCATAGTGGTACACCTGCACAATGTCCGGCACGTCCACGCCCATACCGAATGCTTTGGTGCAGATCATCACAATTGCCTTGTTGTTCTTGAAAGCATCCTGTGAAGCGTTCTTTTCTCCCCGTTCCATACCTGCGTGGTAACGACGGACTTTATCCTTTACACTGAAAGGTACCGCCTGATAAATGCTGTCCACCGTAGAACGGAACGGGCAGTAGACCAGTGTCTTTTTGCCTTCTGCCACATATTCTGCGATCTTCTGCGCCACATGGTTCACCTTAAACTCATCACGGCTCTCATCCGTCTGCTTGTCCAGCGAGTGAATATCAAAGTCGATGTTATCGCGGCGGACACGGCCCAGATACAGGATGGGCTGATTCAGTCCCAGCGTGCTGATGGTGTCCTGCACCACGTCATCCCTGCCACCAAACACAGCCGTTGCCGTCAGGCAGAGCACCGGGAAGTGCAGCCCATTTTTGCGCTGGCGCTCCAGATAATCGCCCATGAACCAGTAGTCCGCACGGAAATCCCGGCCCCAGCTGGTGACGGTGTGAGCTTCATCCACCACGAACAGGCCCAGTCTGCGGCCGCCCAGCAGGGTCTCCAGCGAGGTGGTCAGCAGCATTTCCGGTGCAATGTACAGAATGGACTTTTCGCCCTTATGGATGGCGTTCAGGCGCTCTTCCCGCTCCTCATGGGACACATTGGAGTTGAGGAAGGTGGCGCAGTGCACCCCGCGGGCTTCCAGCTGGCTGACCTGATCCTGCATCAGGGCGATCAACGGAGTGATAACGAGGGTCACTGCCTGATGCACCTGTGCCAAATAGATGCCAGACACCTGATAGAATGCGGACTTGCCCGCACCGGTGGGAGCGGTCAGGAACACATTGGAGTAATCCTGATAGCCATCCAGTGCCAGCTCGCACTGCTTGACAATGGTGCTGATGATCTCGCCTTGACTGATCTGCATAGTCTCGGTTCCTGCTGCCGGGTCTTTGTAGAAGTCCAGCATACGGAAATCGGCGTTTGCGCCCCAGTACTGCTTGAGGATAGCCCGGTAACGGTTGATGGTTTCAGGTTCTACCTGCTCCTTGTGCTCGGCACAGTTCAGTGCGAAGTTTACTCCACACTGTGCTGCCACAAAAGACAACACATCGTAGGTATTGTTCTTAGCGTTCTGCTCCCGCTCCACGGGTAGCACCATGGAACCGTCTAGATCACCGCTGAAGAACTGGTCTGCCAGTACCAACGGAGAAATTTCGTGGGACAGCGTTGCCGGTGCGTCCGTAAAAACGGACTGCTTTTTCTGATAGAACGGAACACAGCGGATATTTTCGCCCTGATGCCGATTGAACAGTGCCACATAATAACGCTCATCCAGTGTGCGGACGGCTGCATAGTAATGGCTGAGAACTTCCGCAGAACCAAACTCGGTCTTTTCGCTCTCGTACGCTTTATACAGCGCTTCGGCGTCCTCTGCCGGGATGCAGCTGGGCACATAGGCAGGGAAGGCGTTGTTGTCCACCACGATGAACTCCGCATCGAACATCTCCTTGGGGTCCTGTACGTTCTGAAGGATGGCCAGCATTTCCTCATAAATTCCGACCGTCACGCCTTCTTCCTGCATCATCAGGCTCTGCACCAGCTTACGCTTGGCTACATCAATCTTGGCAATGCTGATGCTGCCATCCTCGTTCAGAATCTTGCCTGCCGGCAAAACCGCATCTTCGCGATGTGCCAGCCAGCGGACATTGGCCGGTACAAAACCACGAAAAAAGAGAACCACATTTTTGCCTGCATAGCTGGCAATGAGTTCTTCGGCGTGCTGCTCAAAATACTTCTGTGCATTCATGATACTTTCTCCTGTACTTTTTATACTTCTTCAAATGTTTTAAGTCCCTGAACATTTGCAAAATGCGGCTTTAGCGGTTTGTCTAGAATTTCCGCTTTCAAAATCCATGGATCGTCCGTTTCCTTATAAGGAAGCTCCTGCGCCACCTCCAGAAGAACACGCCAGAGTTCCGTATAGATCATCTTAAAAATTTTGGTCATGTTCTCGTACTGCATCTGGCTGTATTTAAGGTCATCCACTTCTGCGCTGCGGATCGGCTTCCATTCCAAACTTGTCCGAACACACGTCATTTTGGAATGGGTGTCTTCGGAGAAGAAGCTGCTTTTTTCTTTCAGCTTATCCAGCACAAACTTCTTATCCTCAATACTACAAAATGAAATATAGCCGCCCTCGAAATATGCCGTATTTTTGTACTTGCGCTGGTTGTTGTCCGGAATGATGTGGTAGGGGTGCCCCTCACAGCAATTCCCTGTGGCATAGCTTTTTTCGTTGAACAAACGAATGGCTTCCGCAATATGTTGGTCACATTCGAACGTGTCTGTATAAGTTTTCACCTTACCATCGCGGGAATGCTCCCGGTAGGTGATCCGCATCTGTACATAGTACGAATTCCACAAATGTTCCATCATCACAATCCTTGCTCCTTCCCATTACACCGCCATCGCGGGTTCCGGCTGGCTGCTCTGCAGCAGCGCCGCCAGCTTTTTCATCACATCCAGCGGAAGCCCGCCCTGCATTCTGGGAGCTTCCTGATAACAGGCAGCCTGTGCCTTTTTCACATCTGCCGCAAAATTCGGAGAATAAGCCGTTTCCATCAACCGGGCGCTGTTGTAGGCATCCCACGAAGCATCGTGCAGACATCCTTCCGGCACCAGCCCTGCCCGGTGCATGGCATTACTGAGGGAGAGGATGTTTTTCTCTCCGAGCATCTGCCGGAAGTCCTCCTGAAAATCGTGCCACTGCACTATCTCGTCCAGAAAAATGTTGTCGATACCCTTAAAGCCGCATTCTTTGCGCAGTTGGGTCAGGTCGCTGGTGCTCCATGCGTAGATCTCGCAGCCGTCCGAACCGCACCATGCTTCCAGCGCATCCAGTGCTTCCGGCAGAGAGACGGCATCGCTCACAGCCCCGTTGCTGATGCCGGTGAGCTTGTAGATCTTGCGCTCAATCACGCCGTTGTACTGGGGCCGCACAAAAATGCGGAAGCGGTCCAGCGGGTGAAACGCATCGTCCATCCGCACTGCGCCGATCTCGATCACCTCGTTCTTGAGTTCCTTTCTGCGTACTAGCCGCGTATCCGTGGTGTTCATTTCCAGATCAATGAAGATGCTCATTTTCAATACCCCTTTTTTGTTTCGCGCAGTTTTCGGTTGATTTTCTGAACCTATTCTACACCCTTATCCGTCCGATAGGCGGTACTTTTATTACCGTCTTTTAGTTTTCTTCGGCCATTTTCTGCATTTGGGCGAACAGTGCATAGTATGCGGACCCTCTGGCGATCTCCAACTCCTCATAGCTTTCCAGAACCTGCACCTGTTCGTAATATTCCTGCGGCTTCGATTCGTCTGCAATGGAGCTGCGGTCTGTCACCACAAAACCTGCAAAATCTGCATCACTGTAGCATAGCCAGCGCGTGGGCTGACCGGCCTCTGCAACTTCAAACTCCACTTCTGTCACATAAGTACAGCAGGCGAGGGTTGTTTTCTTCTGCCGGGAGAGCACCTGAAACCGTTCCGACTCAGCCTTTTTCTCCGCAGTCATAGGCAGGGAGGCGGACCATTTTTCCAGCCTGTCCCATGCCGCAAACAGCGCATCCACGCAGTTCTGATATTCTGCATCCGTCAGCTTTTCGGCACCCTTGTAATAGCAACGATTGCCGGTGCGGGTCATGCACTTGTACTTATTATCCGGGATCACCCTGTTTTCGAGCACCATAAATCCGCAAGTGTACTTCACATACTGGAACCCCTCCGGCAAGGTCGCAAATTGCGGATTGTTGCTGAAGCCAATCGCAATATCCACCCGATGTCCGATCTTCAGGCTATTCTCATTCATGTGTCCTTCGCAGCACCAGATCGTTTTATATCCACGCTGGTTCAGGTTGCGGATAGTCGCCGCGATGTGTGCGTCGATTTCCACATGGCAGATAGAGTCGATGTATCCGTAATACGGCTCGATCCGCAGATCCTCTTCAACATCCTCCGCTCCCATCAGCTTCGGCAAAAAACTGCACGGACGACCTTCTACCGCAGAGGGGAGTGTCTTTTTTCCGTCAAGATAATCAAAGGAATCCACGAAAGAGATCTTCGGCTTGCTGGTTTCCTCCCAAGTGCAGATGTCCAGATACTTATAGGGATGGACTGTGAAATTGTCAAAGGTGCTCATAACATTCTCGCTTTCTTTCTTGATGTGAATAACGAAAAAAGACCTGCAGGGCTTTTCGCCTTGCAGGTCTTGAATGTTTATGAACAAGCGTATGCCACATAAACCCTTGCCCCTGAAGGCAAGAGTAGTATAGCACGCTCGGTTATATTTTGTCAACTACAACTTTTCAGTATGATTATAGCATATTTGAATACGTCTGTCAATAACTATTTCAAAAGTTATTTCGACATTTTTTATTTTCACCGTATCTACGTTCTATATACCACGACTTTTTAAATAATTATTTTTGAACACCCTGTTTGCTCGATCTTTCAAAACCGTCTTGTCTGCTTTTTTTAGCTTGATTTTGTATTATATTCCAATTTCATTCGATTTGCACGTCGGTAATTTGGCACATTGCACACAAAAACGCTGTGTATGCAGAAAACCCTGCGAATTCCAACACCGTCGGAATCCGCAGGGTCGATTTCAAGCTATTTATGCGTTCAAAGCCTTGTCCAGATAGCGTTTCACTTCTTTCGGCTTCAGACCGGCTTCTTTCTCCAAAGCGGTGCGGATCACCTCCAGATAATTCGGAGACGGTGCCTTCTGCGGGCGGGTCGTGTTGCTGATTAAGGTATAGACCGGCAGATTATCCTTGCCCATCCCCAGCAGGAACTGATGCCCGTACCAGTTGGCCGAGGCTCCCTCCTGACGCATGATGTCATGCAGCTGATCCCTCGTAATACGGTACAGCCGGAACAATACCGATTCATGACCCGCCGGGTCATAAAAAGCTACGCCGCCGTAATCCCAGCTGGGGCTTTCATTGCCGAAATACAGCCTGCCGCGATAATCTGTCCAATACGATTCCTTCCACAGCGTGGTATCGTTACAGCCATAGTAGCGTTTTCCGTTTGGCGCTACGCCGCCCTGTACATAGCAGCGGAACCGTTCCTCGGACAAGTTGGAGCCATAGCAGGCATACCAGATTTCTTCCTCATGCTTCGGCTGCCAGCAGGAACACTCTAAGCGGCCCTGCGTACTCTTATTATATAAGTACGCTTCTGCACGAAGGCTGCCCTGCTCAGACTTCACCCACACCTCCCGGCGCAGATAGAGGTTGCCCTCGTCCTCATAGCGATCCATCTCCGCCATCATCTCCGGCGAGACAAAGTACACCTCACCCAGAACCGCCTCGTTTTTCTTCTGCACGATTCCGGGGTATGCGCCCAGATCCACCATGGTATGGTCGTGCAGGGTATACCGCCGGGAGTAGATCGAATCCTTCAACAGATCGTGGGCGGGCTGTTCCTGCATCAGCGTCCCATAAACAAAGAGCGTATGGGTCTTGCCGTGATAAGCTGCCACAACCTGTTCCAACTCTGCGGTGATCGGCACAGGCCACATTCCCATTTCCACCATCGACGTGTGGTTCTGCTTTGCCCTTGCAATGTCGCGTTCGAACATCTGAATGGTGTCCCGCACCAATGCCGTGAACTCTGCGCAAAGATCACCGTTTTCCTCAACGAATGCCTTAACATCGGCCTTGGCCAGCAAAATCAGATTGCGGCGCTGCCCGGAGCCTGCATCCAGTCCATGGTCACGCAGTCCGCGCCCCGTGCAGCCATGCAGCAGGTTCTTGAAAAAAGCCGTCCGTGCTTCGTCAAAGATTTCCCGCATGGTCTGCCACGCGTAGATGGCCGCTGCTGCCGCAGCATAGCTCGGATGGTACTGCAGGTCCACCCGGCAATCAGAAGGCATGGTTTTGTCGATCACCAGCGGAATCAAGCCTTCTTCCGTCTGGAGAGCTGCCGCCGCATCCAGAAATGCCACCATATCCGTCCGGGAAAGAGTGCGGTAGCGCTCCTGCTCGGCTGCGAGGTACAAGGCCTTTGCGCAGTCAAATGCCTGATGCACGCCGTTTTCCTGTTCAACCGAAAAGCGGCACAAAGGTTTCTTGTAAGCATTATCAAAATTCATCATGGTGTTCTCCTTTTGTTGTGGTGTGTTTCGTTCTGACACCATGATAGCACTGAATTCGTCAAATACACGGTAATGCTGAGACGTCAGTTACATCTAACTTTCAGAATCTCATCAAGCATGACCCTCTCCCCGATTTTTTCTTTCAGGATTTTCTCTTCGCCCAGTTTTTGATATTGTACTTCGTCTACGACTGCAATTTCAAAAGGCTGGTATCGGGAAATAAAATAGAATCTGCACTTCGGAAAAATTTTATCTTTGCATTGAATCGTATAAACGTGTTCCATTCCGTAACGTGCATCTTTGAGGGCAAGCATCAGATCAATGCCGTCATCATAGCGGTTTAGCATCTCCGATTCCGTAAAGAACTCATCGACCCAATGCTCCGCTTTCCATTCCATCTTATTCAAAAATGCACCGAATGCCGCCGCCTCTTTTTCTTCTTCTGCGCTCCTGTTAACATATCGTGTAACACGATCTTCCGAAACATAGGCCTCTCGCATCCGCTTCTTTGCGTAAGGTGACAACTGACTCCATATCCCATACGCCAGATCCGCAGACAGTTCATTTCCGTAGCAGCGGGAGTCGTAGGCAATGCCAAGCGATTTCAACAGATAGGCCGCCTGTGTTATATTCAGCTGCATCACGATTGGATGCAGCGTGTCCGGCGTATAAGTATACCGTTTTCTGCCGTCTTTCCGTATTTTTACGTCTGTCGAAACCCGCTGTCCACCCAGCGTCCACGGTTCATCCTCCAGATCACCATTCAACCGCTTCAGATAGGTGCGCAGCGTTTTTTCTTTTACGCCAATCGTATCACAAAGGGGTTCTCTTTCGCAGCCCAAGCCATCCGTGCCATGCAGTCCCTTGAGCAGTTGGATCAGTTTACCATCTTCGGATTCAAGGAACGGTCGTAGCGGACGGCTGATGGAAAAGCCATACTCCTTTTCCATCACAGCAAGCCACACATTAAACACTTCCCAAAGCCGCTGCTTATGTTCAATACTGCCGGGCTGCCCATCAAGCGTCTTGCCCATCGCATCAGAGATCAATCCGCAATCCGCTTTCAAATCATCCCCCAGAGAATCTGTATCTTTTATTTCCAGCTCTGATTCCAATTTCTTCCGCAACAATTTTTTGCTCAATATTCTTTTTGCATTTTCAGCCTCTTCTTCCGGGAGCTGCTCTGCGGCACGCCGGAGCATTTCCAGCAAACGTTCCACTTTTGCATCCTGATCCATCCGATTATCCTCCTGCTCGCATTTCATATCTTGATATCAACTTCGAGAGAACATATGGGGCACCGTTTTTACCCCATTATAGCATTCCCAATTCCGAAAGCCAACTTCTGTTATAGCGCTGCGTCTTGTTCTATGATACAATCAAGCTATACAGGAGACACGAGGGAGGCAAGGAACAATGTACGATATCTGTCTTACCGTTACTGCATGGTGCATCATCGGCCTATTGGGTGTTCTGCTTATAAGATCTTTTGGATTCAGGGAGTTCCATCAAGAGAAAATCATTCCTTGGCTCGTTGGTATTGCTATGATTTTCTTCCTGATAGCTCTCATGTTTAACTAGAGCTAAAATTGGCTGAATACGGACTGAAAGGACGCATTGTTGTGGCAAGCAGTGCAGACGTATATACATCTGCTTATTTTGCGTTGCAAAACGCTTGTT
>OGPM01000974.1_pt1 | contig 26083 bp, 23 predicted proteins | sample 1552961 | NCBI WGS metagenome assembly OGPM01 (sample SAMEA2580304, study PRJEB22360) | human gut metagenome | biome: human gut; feature: human-associated habitat; material: faeces | place: Denmark | collected 2008/2010
TTCAACATCTCAACGAAGAACAAAACCGAAAGTGCGCAGGAATTCGGACGTTATCAGTGGACAATTTTGTATATTTTGATATGGCGATGCAGGTTGTATGAAATCAAGAAATCGACGTCTTGCACAGCCGGATTGAATATAGTGGATGGCATTGCGATACGTACAGGTTTCACTTTTGGTCGGAGCAGTATCCATGTACAAAGGCGATTTATCAATCGCACGAGGAGCTGACTGAAATGGCAGCGTTCGACAGGCCGGAATATGACCGTTATGTACGTCTTGCGGAAATGATGATTTCATTTCTAAGAGATCATGGATACAACTACGACGCCAATCTCGATCAAGACATCCTTGACCATGATGGACCGGGAGTGCCAGTCGAAAATGGCGTTGACGCCATCATCGAGTTCAACCTCACTCCTCCGAAGGATATGATCACCTTGTTTGGACAAGTTCATGATGAAAATCCTTGGTGCGACGAGGAATACGAACAATTTCGCGATTACCTGCGAGAACGCGAAGATGAGCACCAATCGGGTAAATTGATTCCGCCATCCGCAGATTAGAACGCCGACCCACACACACAAGTAATAATCGTTTGCACTGTTCATCGTAGCGGGCGCGGAACTCATTCTCACTTCCCGCAGTGACACCGTATGCCAGATAAAAAACCGGGAACGGACGCGACGTTTGAATTACGACGAACCCGACTCCCGGCATCGCGACTGCTTCTCAAAAGATGTGTGCTTGACTCACATGGATGGTACTGAGAACCATTCGCTTGCGATCTGCTTCCGCACACATGCTGGCGCGATGTAAATACAACGCAGGCACACGGCAGATACAAATCAAGTCTGTGCAAAACTTCCAGCCAGCAAAGAAGCCGAACGGAAAGCCACAGGCCACTCTAGTCGTATGGTCGAATATTCACAAATTAACTGACCAAACCGACATATGTCATGTGAAGTGAGCGATAAATCAAAAAACGGCAGTTCAAAAGCGGACCATCTCAATACACGTATCCCATATGGGATACGACCGGTAGTGAAGGTCCGGTCGTACACGCTTATCGTATTTCAATCCACGCATCCCGTATGGGATGCGACTTCCCCTTTTTCTGGTTGCCCTACGGCAGCATCATTTCAATCCACGCATCCCGTATGGGATGAGACAACTGCTTAACCTGTTTTGCTTCAATTTTTCTTAAGCAATTTCTGCACTATTTTTCCGCAGCATAGGCTGCTGGTTTCCAGCGGAAACTGCACCATATGACCGCCCAGACGAAAACAGGCACCAGCCCGCCGTGCCTGTATATTCCCGAGACGCAGCCCAAAAACAAATCCGCCGGCTGCAGCCGGCGGCGCTCGGGAAGGAAAGGACGATGGCGATACCGATGCCAAACCGCAAGATATCAGGAGACTGGACCGTCAGGGAGTGTCCAGGTCGGAGATCGCAAGGAGGCCGGACGTGGACCGCGCCACTGTCGCGAAATACGCCGATATGGACGACATGACGCCGAAACCGCCCATGGACAGGCGCCAGGGCTCCAAGATCGACCCGTACGCGGCGTTGGTCGACGGATGGCTCGAGGCCGACCGCAGGCCGCCACGCAAGCAGCGCCACACCGCCAAACGCGTGCACGACAGGCTCCGCGCGGAGACCGAGTACGACGGCGAGTACACGACGACGCCGGGGTACGTGAGACGCTGGCGCGAGGCGAACCGGAGAGGTTCCGACGGATACGGCGAGCTCGTCTGGGCGCCCGGCGTCGCGCAGATCGATTTCGGCGTGGCGAAGGCCCGCATCGCCGGCGAGCTCGTGGACGACCACTGCCTGGTCGTCACGTTCCCCCATTCGAACATGCGGTACGTGACGAGCCTGCCCGGGGAGAACGCGGAATGCCTGTGCCACGGGCTGGTCGAGGTGTTCGAGCACATCGGCGGAGTCCCGCCAGTGATCGTCATGGACAACGCCACCGGCGCGGGACGCAGGAACGCGAGGGGCGAGGTGACGCCCGCCGCGGTGCTCGACGTGTTCGACATCAAAAAATCGCTGTCACACAAGGGCAACCCCTACGACAACGCCGTGGTCGAATCGACGAACAGGCCGCTGAAGAAGGAGCTCGTGTACCGGAACCACTACACCACGATCGAGCAGCTGAGGCATGACCTCAACGACTACGTGTGGTGGTCCGACAACCAGCGGCTCCACTCCACCCTCGGATACCGGAGCCCGAAGGAATTCACCGAACAGGGACTCGTCCTCTAAGAAACCGTCCAACACGCTGTTGCCAATCCACTCGTGCTCTACGAGCCCGTCGGCACCGGCAAGACGCATCTCGCGGTCGCGTTGGGCAGGCTCGCGTACATGCGCGCGATACCTGTCAGGTTCTTCACCGCGACCGGGCTGCTTATGATGCTGCGCCGCGCGAAACGGGAAGACCGGCTCGACACGGAGCTCCGGCAGATCGCCAGGGCGAGGCTCCTGATCATCGACGAGTTCGGCTACATGCCGATCGACAAGGAGGGCTCCAGGTTCCTGTTCCAGGTCATATCGGATTCCTACGAGACCCGGAGCATGGCCCATATCATGAACATCGAGTTCTCCGGCTGGGGGCGCGTGCTCGGCGACAAGAACATGGCCGCCGCGTTGATCGACCGCACCGTGCACCACGGAAGGCTCGTCAGATTCGAGGGAGGCTCCTACCGTAGCGAGCACGCCCTCATGACCAGATAGCTAGGAAGAAAAGGGTGGCGGATTCCGACGTCGCAGTTTCTGTTGGAGACCAGCTGCCTATGCTGCTGAAAAATAGTGCCTATACTGTGGATGCCAACTTGCAGAAACACACCAGAGCGCCGCCGCGCACCCGCTCCGGTCGATTTCAATCCATGCTCTCCGTAAGGAGAGCGACCCCTCTACTGGTAAGGAGACTGATTATGGTCGATATTTCAATCCACGCTCTCCGTAAGGAAAGCGACCCGACCGCGAGGTAGTCGGATGATTGCATGGCGATATTTCAATCCACGCTCTCCGTAAGGAGAGCGACCACCGCGCCATGCAGTATTTCAGTACTACCCCGTTATTTCAATCCACACTCTCCGTAAGGAGAGCGACATAGCGAGGCCGTCAGATACGAGCTTCCCAAACTCATTTCAATCCACGCTCTCCGTAAGAAGAGCGACACTCCAAAAACCACTGCATACACTGTTACACCTAATTTCAATCCACGCTCTCCGTAAGGAGAGCGACATGGAAACCCCGCGCAATTCCGATAATTACGATATTTCAATCCACGCTCTCCGTAAGGAGAGCGACTCGAGCCGACCGGGTATGCGCCTTGAGCTGTGAATTTCAATCCACGCTCTCCGTAAGGAGAGCGACCGGCACCACCGGCAAGCTCGGTGAGATCACCATCAAATTTCAATCCACGCTCTCCGTAAGGAGAGCGACTTGGCCGGTATCGGATTCTGCGGGTTGACGAGCTGGCTATTTCAATCCACGCTCTCCGTAAGGAGAGCGACTCTGCAATTGGCCGGCGAAGTTCGCCATGCCGACATTTCAATCCACGATCTCCGTAAGGAGAGCGACACCGGAGAGCGTCGGCAAATGGCGAAACTATTATTATTTCAATCCACGCTCTCCGTAAGGAGAGCGACAATATCAGAGGCGCATGCCAAGCGCAACTCAGATATTTCAATCCACGCTCTCCGTAAGGAGAGCGACAATATCAGAGGCGCATGCCAAGCGCAACTCAGATATTTCAATCCACGCTCTCCGTAAGGAGAGCGACATATCCTGCGTGACCAGCTCGTCACGCTGCGGCAGATTTCAATCCACGCTCTCCGTAAGGAGAGCGACTGCCCGTGACGCGAATCGCGTAGCCGGTCAAACCATTTCAATCCACGCTCTCCGTAAGGAGAGCGACGCGTGGAAGCAGCTTTTCGTCAGCTATGGCGCAAATTTCAATCCACGCTCTCCGTAAGGAGAGCGACCGTATCCTCCCTGATCGTCCGCGGCCAGGTCGGAATTTCAATCCACGTTCTCCGTAAGGAGAGCGACGGCCACCGTCATTCGGATATGCGGCAGGCTTGGAATTTCAATCCACGCTCTCCGTAAGGAGAGCGACCATTGAGAGCGTGGAGTCGCGGGAAACTCACGATATTTCAATCCACGCTCTCCGTAAGGAGAGCGACCTGGCGTCCATTGACGATGGAACAGTCCGAAGCGATTTCAATCCACGCTCTCCGTAAGGAGAGCGACGCGTATTGCGGGCGAATCATGTCGCCATGCTCGGCATTTCAATCCACGCTCTCCGTAAGGAGAGCGACATTCACGCCGACGCTGGACTTGGCCGTGTCGATATTTCAATCCACGCTCTCCGTAAGGAGAGCGACTCATGACGGCCATTCCACGGTCGGGGGTTCGATATTTCAATCCACGCTCTCCGTAAGGAGAGCGACGCCTGAACATCCAGAAGGCCACGCCCGCAACATGATTTCAATCCACGCTCTCCGTAAGGAGAGCGACCGCCTCTGGAACCACCACGCCAGCCACCATCAAAGATTTCAATCCACGCTCTCCGTAAGGAGAGCGACCGGCAGTCCGTATTTTGCCATCGTACAGTTCGTATTTCAATCCACGCTCTCCGTAAGGAGAGCGACTCGCTTGATGCTTATGGCGTGGCTCAGGCTTGATATTTCAATCCACGCTCTCCGTAAGGAGAGCGACTGTCCGCCCCTGCCTCATTGTAGTTGGGGATATAATTTCAATCCACGCTCTCCGTAAGGAGAGCGACAGTGACCCTCAAGTGAGGTTAAACCGTTGGAATATTTCAATCCACGCTCTCCGTAAGGAGAGCGACCTCAGCGAAGCAAAGAAAGGCGTTCATCCTAGTGCTATTTCAATCCACGCTCTCCGTAAGGAGAGCGACCAAGCCCTTCTTCGATATACCCATTGCGCATAGAATTTCAATCCACGCTCTCCGTAAGGAGAGCGACCAAGCCCTTCTTCGATATACCCATTGCGCATAGAATTTCAATCCACGCTCTCCGTAAGGAGAGCGACCGCTCAAGGGGCAAAGATCAACGATATTCTTCGTATTTCAATCCACGCTCTCCGTAAGGAGAGCGACAATCTTCGAATGCGTCTTAGACGCCAATTGCTGATTTCAATCCACGCTCTCCGTAAGGAGAGCGACTCCTTCGTTACGACAAACGCATAATAATTACCCTATTTCAATCCACGCTCTCCGTAAGGAGAGCGACTGATCGATGTTCGTAATGTGCTCATGAGTTCGGATTTCAATCCACGCTCTCCGTAAGGAGAGCGACCTTTCGAACACGTCCGATGATACGGAGAGCGTTATTTCAATCCACGCTCTCCGTAAGGAGAGCGACGAGGTCCGAGATCATGTCGCCTGACTCCTTGATATTTCAATCCACGCTCTCCGTAAGGAGAGCGACGCTGGTGCTGCGGGAGAATCTGCATCGTCCAGGTATTTCAATCCACGCTCTCCGTAAGGAGAGCGACGCGTCATCTCGCTCTGGCTCCGCTGGTGCTCCGAATTTCAATCCACGCTCTCCGTAAGGAGAGCGACAAGGCCATCCGATCACGAATGGCCTTATGGTTATTTCAATCCACGCTCTCCGTAAGGAGAGCGACCGTGAAGGACCATCCGATGCGTTGGCTCTTGCTATTTCAATCCACGCTCTCCGTAAGGAGAGCGACGCGCCAGGTCGATCATGCCGCGATAGCCCATGATATTTCAATCCACGCTCTCCGTAAGGAGAGCGACAGGCGTGCCGTCGGGCGATGGAGAGCGAGACGTGATTTCAATCCACGCTCTCCGTAAGGAGAGCGACCGTCCGGTCGCCGGGTCGGTTCCCATGTCCTTGCGATTTCAATCCACGCTCTCCGTAAGGAGAGCGACCTGAACGAATCATCAATTATATTAATGCAGCATATTTCAATCCACGCTCTCCGTAAGGAGAGCGACACAACATCCTTCTGCAAGGCCATATCCCCTATGAATTTCAATCCACGCTCTCCGTAAGGAGAGCGACTAAAGCTTCTGACTGTCCGTTAACGCCATTTCAGATTTCAATCCACGCTCTCCGTAAGGAGAGCGACGGAGTTCGTGGTTTCCAGCATTTCATCCCACTGATTTCAATCCACGCTCTCCGTAAGGAGAGCGACATGCGACTACATCAACGCCAACACGACGCAATTATTTCAATCCACGCTCTCCGTAAGGAGAGCGACAACGATGGTATCGGTGGAGCCTTCGCCAGTCCAATTTCAATCCACGCTCTCCGTAAGGAGAGCGACTTACGCTCTGCCACTGAGCTACCGAAGCTGGATATATTTCAATCCACGCTCTCCGTAAGGAGAGCGACTCCTCTTCCGTGACATGGTTGCAGTCCTTTCAGATATTTCAATCCACGCTCTCCGTAAGGAGAGCGACGAGCAATCAACAGACAATGCAGCTCGCGGACATATTTCAATCCACGCTCTCCGTAAGGAGAGCGACCCGCCAAACGATACGGTATCAAAGAGTACATCAAATTTCAATCCACGCTCTCCGTAAGGAGAGCGACGGGTCGAGCACCACCATGCGGAACGTCCCGTCGGGATTTCAATCCACGCTCTCCGTAAGGAGAGCGACTCTTCGAGTCCCTCATGCCAAGACAAAACCAACAATTTCAATCCACGCTCTCCGTAAGGAGAGCGACGATTCATGCCGGACTCCTTAAGTTTGACAACTCATATTTCAATCCACGCTCTCCGTAAGGAGAGCGACCGTCCATCACGCCCAGGCGCGCGTCACGCATGTTATTTCAATCCACGCTCTCCGTAAGGAGAGCGACTGGCGGCAGTGGTTGTATGATGACCTTTCCCTTTATTTCAATCCACGCTCTCCGTAAGGAGAGCGACCATGACGTTCATTGGCGAATTCGCTTTAGCCTATATTTCAATCCACGCTCTCCGTAAGGAGAGCGACTCTTCTTGATATTGGACATGTTGATGTCGTAGTTATTTCAATCCACGCTCTCCGTAAGGAGAGCGACTAGTGGACGGCAATGCGGACGTGACACCACTCGAAATTTCAATCCACGCTCTCCGTAAGGAGAGCGACCTGGCACCATAACGACGGTCAGGCATGACACACCATTTCAATCCACGCTCTCCGTAAGGAGAGCGACGTTTTAGTAGGTATTCGCCTTGTCGGATTACATCGTAATTTCAATCCACGCTCTCCGTAAGGAGAGCGACTTATGGATTACACCGTTTTCGTCGGGGTCATTGTCATTTCAATCCACGCTCTCCGTAAGGAGAGCGACGACAGCGAAAAGGCCGTCCACTAGTTCTGCTTATTTCAATCCACGCTCTCCGTAAGGAGAGCGACGCCTATCTGCTCTATCACATCACCATGCTTAGTGAATTTCAATCCACGCTCTCCGTAAGGAGAGCGACACTACGTCTACGCCTATGACTCGGCGGACATCACTGATTTCAATCCACGCTCTCCGTAAGGAGAGCGACGTAGGCGTTGTTGATGCCCATTTGCGTTTTCTGATTTCAATCCACGCTCTCCGTAAGGAGAGCGACGAGACCGCAACGCAGAATACCGTCATTGTCAATTATTTCAATCCACGCTCTCCGTAAGGAGAGCGACTGCCACTCGCATTTCCTCTCGAAAAATGTTGAACATTTCAATCCACGCTCTCCGTAAGGAGAGCGACTTACGTCAGTTGCGACACGTTCCGCGTGCTCAATATTTCAATCCACGCTCTCCGTAAGGAGAGCGACCCGCGTTACCAACGTATCCACGCACGTTATCTACATTTCAATCCACGCTCTCCGTAAGGAGAGCGACAAACGGCACGAGGATGGAAATCTGCGCCGTGGTATTTCAATCCACGCTCTCCGTAAGGAGAGCGACGGAGAAGATGGTGCCCGTCATCTCGGTCTTGGTATTTCAATCCACGCTCTCCGTAAGGAGAGCGACTCTATGACCTGTTTTCCACGAACCCCAATGAGACATTTCAATCCACGCTCTCCGTAAGGAGAGCGACTTCATCTCACATATTGGGACTTTATCCGCATTTTGATTTCAATCCACGCTCTCCGTAAGGAGAGCGACTTTTAGCTAGGTGGGATGTGAGATGGATTTGTTACGATTTCAATCCACGCTCTCCGTAAGGAGAGCGACGCGCCTCGCTGTTCCGTTGCGAACTCAGATTCAACATATTTCAATCCACGCTCTCCGTAAGGAGAGCGACTCGACCGTGGGAGGGGTGTCCCTCGCGCAGGTAAGATTTCAATCCACGCTCTCCGTAAGGAGAGCGACCGTCCGAAGCGCTGACATACATTGCCGATCTTATTATTTCAATCCACGCTCTCCGTAAGGAGAGCGACCAATCCAACATGCTTTTCGCGCGTAAAACAGATGTATTTCAATCCACGCTCTCCGTAAGGAGAGCGACCACTGATCCGGCACGCGGCAGTGTGATCCGACGCATTTCAATCCACGCTCTCCGTAAGGAGAGCGACGACTGCGTTTGCGTTTGAACAAGCATGGAATTTATTTCAATCCACGCTCTCCGTAAGGAGAGCGACTCGAGCCACGCGTACGTCGCCAATTATCCCAAATATTTCAATCCACGCTCTCCGTAAGGAGAGCGACCTGTCCGTTCTGGTCAGTCCCGCAAGAGTAGTTATTTCAATCCACGCTCTCCGTAAGGAGAGCGACTCTCCAATCTTAAATGCTTGCAGTTTTCCTTCGTATTTCAATCCACGCTCTCCGTAAGGAGAGCGACTACAGAGTATGGATATTGTCTTGGAAAGGCTTAATTTCAATCCACGCTCTCCGTAAGGAGAGCGACTTTGTTTGGTAATTACATAATACACTACTTGTGTATTTCAATCCACGCTCTCCGTAAGGAGAGCGACTCATTTCGATACTCCTCAGACGATTTAGTATTTATTTCAATCCACGCTCTCCGTAAGGAGAGCGACCGTGCAGCTGGACATTTTTGTCCACTTTCTGAGACGCAAGCCAGCTGCTTGGCTTTAAGCATATCAAACAACACCACCGGTACGACGAACAACATGCCTAAAACGAGCAGCTGTCTTTCTGTCTCATTTTAATGTCCACTATTTAGTTTTCAAACGCCCACGAAAATCACAATTCGGATTTCGACAGTTTTTCAGGTGCGAAAGGCACCCCTCATCATGAGCGCTTCCACTTCGCACAAACACCATTTCAAGACCGGCCACCTTGCCGAAACCACAATACCGCCGGCTAGAGAACACGCTCCAGATGCCGGACGTCACACGTCACACTCAAACACTCAACCCGGCATACCCCACACCATATCGTTATGACACCATGCCATTTTACCCTGTGCTATATCATCATCACATCATTAACCGGCAAACTCCGTTCACGCCCATAACGCTCAATCCTATCCGCATATCGAGAGCCAAGTTTATAAAAGCGCAGACTGTCCTCATCAATATTGGCAATCTTCAACAAATCGTGTACCAACACCAGATAATCGGAAGGACTCACCGAGCATTCGAAAACACTGTTCTGTACACGCTGTCCGTATTTCATGCATGTCTTCGCCACCAAACGAAGACGACGCTTCCCCTCAGGGGTTTCCGTACTCACATCGTACGCAACCACAACCATCATGGTTTTTCACCTCCAATAACACATCACCACGAATCATCGCATACCGCCACACACAGCTACGCACCTTTTACTTCCACATAAATGGCGGGTAATCATCAAGATCACCCCGCAACGATCGAGCTAGCAGCAGCGCTTGCACATACGGAACCAATCCCCACGAAATTTTTTCTTGCAGGAACGGATGAAGAATCTGATCACTCTTCTTTTTCTGCCACGCCGTAAGCACTTTCTTCCGCCCGAAATCAGACAGCAGCACCCCGCCATTCTCCCGTATTTCAAAATCCCCCGGCTTAACAGCGCCTGTATTAACCAATGTCAGAACGAAGCGGTCAGCCAACACCGGGCGAAACTCTTCAACCAGATCCAATGCCAGAGAGGCTCTCCCCGGCCGATCCGTATGCATAAAACCAACATACGGATCCAACCCCACACCTTGCAAAGCCGCAATGCAATCATTCGTCAATATGGAGTAGCAAAAAGACAATAATGCATTCAGCCTGTCCAGCGGAGGTCTCCTCGACCTACTGGTGAAAAAGAAATCATCTTTATTCTTCAGAACCAAATCGTCAAAAGCGTAGAAATAATCTTTGGCAGCAAGCCCTTCGACACCCCTCAACTCATCAATCGTCAAGCTTTTTCGAGCTTTTGACAATGCCGCCGACAATTTGCCGCTCTGCTCGGCAAGTCGGTCGATGTTCACCCGCAAAGCATGATCACGTTTCGTGCGTTCGAGCACCCATTTCGCATTGTAAAGCTTGCCAACAATGAAAGATTTCGCATAACGCAAAGATTTTTGTTCGTCATCCGCGACTCGAAATTGTTCACGGCGAAGTAGCACATTACGATTCTCCTCCCCTAACACGGAACAGTAATAATGACCTCTCGGTGAATAGAATGCCATAGAAACGCCCAGTTTGCCGCAGCGCCCCATAAGAGCAGGCGAAGCACCCTTATACGAGAAACACATGATTCCTTCAATTGACCGTAATGGCACTTTCGCCAAGGTTTGGTCATTCTGATAAATCACAACATTATCGTTCTCCAAGGCAAGATAGGCATCTTCTGTCATCACAAACAACGTGTTTAACAGCTGCTTCATCACTCCCCGCTTTCCTTGAGCCGTTCTTCGATATATGCTTTTGCCGATTTCATCTTCCGTAATTCAGGCAGGCACAAATCCCGTAGAGAACATGCCGAACACGATCTGGTCTGTTTCACTTTGGGAGTCCATCCACGGGAGAAAAGATCATGCATTTGCAAGAAGTCAGCTTCGACCATGTTGCGAAGATCTTCGTCAAATTTTACCCGCTCACGACGTTTTGTCTGCTGATAGAACAAAGCACCTTCAGGAATATCACACGCGAGCATTTCTTCCAAGCACATCGCTTCCGCGCATAGCTGTAAACGATCAGCATCAATCGTTTTGGATTTGCCGTGTTTGTATTCAATCGGATATGGCAACCACAATTCATCTCTTCCGTGAAGCGGAACACCATCATTAGACTTATGGAATTCCACAACATCACAGGCTCCAGTTATGCCGAGCGCTCGCGAATAAACTCTCAAATCCCGCATGATCAACATATCGCCGCGAGATTCAGAAGCCGCATAATCGTGGGCGCGTTCATGTTCCAGATGCCCCGCTGTGGTCAGATAATTTTCTGACCACAGCTGCTCGATATGAATAAGCGCCCATTGACGCTTGCAGAATGAGAAATGCTGAATACCCGAAAGGGCCAGCCAATCTTCTTCTGAATAACCATCTGGCCCTTTCATATAAGCACCTCTCATCTAGGCTTGGACGTTGTAATCAGCGGCCTTCGATTACTTCGTAGCGAAGGCCTGGAATGGAAGCGTCATCTACATTCACGGTTCCATCCGCGTCAACGGAAACGGAACGATGAACTTTGGCCGAAGAATACTGCCCCCCCTTGCAGTTATGTGCAAACCAGACGACATCCAGCACTTCCATCGATCCCGACGGACGTGCCGAACTCTCATCATTCTCGAAAAGCGTGACCAGAGCTTCCTTGATTTTCTCTGCATCTTCTGCGCTGAAACCTGTTCTTTCCGCCAGCTGGGGGCTAATGCTTCCATAAGTTACATATACGGCGCGTCCAGAGACGCGATACTTCATGCCCATGGTGTCGGATGATTTTTTACCGGAATCCGTAGTCTCGCTGTTGACCGATTTAGTGATTTGCACATCGTCAATTGCAATGGGATTAATGGAGAATGCCGGCTGAATCGAGACCGGTCCGCGTACGCCAATCGAAACCTCATCGGTATCCTTGGCCTTCTTAAAGGCGAAAACCTGACCAAAGGACCGCACATCAAGCCAACGCTCGCACACCTTACCGAAGACTACATTCTTCTGCTTCTGCTCATCCTTCGGCAAGGTCTTCAGATATGTATTGAACCTGTCCGACAGCGATTTGGCACCATCATCGGAACGATCATCAGACTGTACAAAGACTGATTCTCCTGCATCCTGCAGACGGTTGCGGATCTTCCTCTTCAAGGCGACGTCGGAAACCTCACCCAGCCCTTCTGACGTCGTTCTCGGACGATTACCATTCAACGGATCACCATTGGGATTTGCGTTATTCACCGCAAAGGCAATCGCAAAATCAATCTTATTTTCCAAAGCTGCCATAATCACATACTCCTTACTTATAGGCGATGAATCGACTCTGATAATTGCAAAAGTCAGTTGTTGCTATTATTTTTTTGAGAAATCTCTTGCGCTTTACGCTTAGATGCCCTCCGCTGACATGAATATCCCAGAAGAAACATTGGCGAAAGCGCCTTATTATCTTCAAAATCACCTTCCTTAAACAAAGCCATAACATCATCGACCTCATTACGGAACCAGGAACCACCGTTTGCCGATTTAAGGTATGGCGTAAGCTGCTTCCACAATGTGCCCCACGTCGTATAGGGCTTCGCCGTGAAATTGCTCATCAATTTGATTGCATTGGTTGGACGGTCCTTGACTCCCTGCTTACGCAAGACGCTTTCCTCGAAATTGTCGGCAAGCGCCAACAACCTTCCATACAGGTAATCACGATCATCTCGATTCGGTTCAAGATACATGGTTATTACATCCTCCTGTCTATGCTGTTTTCTTGTTTCATCGATATAGTGTTTTTTCCATAGGCTGCAAGCGATTTCAAAATCACGACGCCAGACCCTGATATTGTCGTATCCCATAGGCCTGGTGACCTTATGGAATGCGGCATTCAAAATCGACATGGGAAATTGCGCTCCGCCAAACATACATTCAATAAGCCGTTCCTTCACATCTTTCGCGAAGCGTTTATAGCTCTTGCTGCTCCTATCAGACGTGTCACAAGCACAGTTGATAATGTCAGTGAACGATGGGGCCCCTTCATACTGAACGACATTAACCCGCTCAGCTCCCTCCACGATGCTTTTTTTGAAAGATGTAAGAGGCCAAGCTGCATCGACATGCCATTGCAGTATGCGCTTAATGTATTCGTCCTTCTGAAGCTCGCAGTAGAACGTTACGCCTAAACGCCCCGTTGTAGCAGCATCCAAGATGACGACAACCATCGGATCATTGTGCTTCTTCAGATCCTCCGCACCCTCATATCCTCTCAGAACCCTTGAGAAAATTTTTGCATACTGAACATTTGTCGCATTTAGCGCATCGCTGATGTCGTCATGAAGCGCTTTGGATTCGTCAGCTATTGACGAGAAGGAATCATCAAAATCAAAAGATCCTGACTGCGGATTCAATACGGGCTTTTCCTCAGGTCTTTTTATTGCCCAGACAACGATAGCCTGATTGCCTGTCAATGTTCCATGATTATTCACCAACCACCGCAAAGTGGAGTTGATTTTCTGAGAGGACGCACTATCAACCAGCAAAGCTTGTTCCTTACTGGAAAAACGTCCACGAAAAGTAAAATTCGTAGAATCATTAGCAGACAATAGCTTGGCATTGGCATCGGAGCTAACTACCTTTTTAGGGAAATTAGTGGTTGGCGTATAAAGATCCTCGCCAAAAACATCCTTCCCCAGCCTGTGTTGAGAACGCTGCAGATACGCAATCCAACGATTCCGAATATCAACGTCATTCGATAAATCAGAATCTTCGAGTCCGATTTGAACCTCGAAACAAACACCGGCTTTATCGTCCTTATCCGTTAGCTCCACGCCATAATGCGCAGCAGCCTCGCTGATGCTATGCTCCGACACACACTTGAAAACAGCTTCAAGCTTGGCGTCATCACCTTTCCATTTTGCAAGCTGCTGCAAGTACATGCTCGTCTTCTCAGGACTGCGCCCACTATCGACGTACTGTAACTGATCAAACAGCGGATGCGGTACTGGCTTAATGGTCCTTCCCATCGATTCCTCTGTACAAGGAATGATGATGGTGCTCTTTCTCTTGGCAACACCTCTGATACAACCATTCGCGTCCACAAGCACTGTCAGCGAAACCGGAAGAGTCGTATGCCCGTACGGAATCAGCGCCCTCTTCGCAGCGTCAGCGTCACCATCTTTCTCTGCACTATGAGGAGTCTGACCAGACGCCCCCTGTATCATTTCGTAGGTAGTAAGCAAATTACCAAACAAACTCATCGTTCACTCCTCCTCTACTGATGTAACGTTCTTGCCTAAGTTGAATTCTTTAACGTTCAAACCATGCCTAACGATGTGCCGATCGAGAAGCGGCGAATCCGGTGATTCGAATCTGATAACGCCATCCTTCATAATCGGCATCCAGAAGCGCGAAATCAGATTATGGTCAGGATTCTCATCCGGATACGAGAATCCATGAAACATATATCCCATGTTCCATTCTCCATAAGAGTCGTAGAACCCTTCTCCCCCTCCGAATTCACACGGTTCGACATAAGCTTGGCATTCCCTAGCACCCAGAAAAATATCGCGACGGCCTCCTTGACGCACGGACCTCATCGCAATGTTGTGATGTTTGTTTTCATCACGATCATCAGCAAGTTCCTCCCTCAGGTCGTTCCATTCAAAATGCGCAAGAACTTGATACCTCACATCCTTTAAATATGTGTAGTATGAAAGATCATTTTTAACATTTTTTTTCTTGGGCTGGTACACAATAGTGCGAACACCTCTGCTCTCCGTCTGAATCTTATTCATGACTCGCACAGCATCAATGACCCACTTAAACGTGGGCTTCCAATAGATGCTCTCCGTAATCCCCTTCAATGCTTGATACGTTGGCACCTGATACGAGTACTTCTCTCCACCAACACGCGTGGCGACTTCCGAGAACAATGCGTATCTACCCCAAACTTCATATTCGATTGAATTCCGATGCCGTTCCATATAACTCCTTTGTAAACGGTCTTCCAAAGCTATTGGTTAATAGCGTACCACAAAAAATTTCTTATGCCATATATAGAATCTAATAGGCGTTTCGCGGCATACGCTTTATCGACTATCCTTGTGCCTGTGGGACTCCCACTACCATCGCGCCAAGAGCGATGTGGATTGAAAATATATTTGGCATATGTGTTGCCTTCCCAACTACAGCTCTCTCGCATACTCCTTGGAGCTTGCGAGAGAGCACTCATCCTTCCTACATCAGCAGGAGAGGCATCTCCGCCTCCCGTACTACGCCGTACTTGTCGTTGTAGTATTCCTCATTCAGCAAGAAAACTCCAAAATCCTCATTTGCTAACGAAATTGCATGCTTCCTAGCCAAATCACGATAGTCATCATCGAACAGAGAAACCGTATATTCCTGCAACCGCCTTAGCACTGAGATTTTCTCGGACAATTCTCCCCTGTGGAGCATATCAAGTAACTCAGTCGCCTGACCATACGGGACCACAACATTGTGCGTGACATCCGGAATTACATGGAAGTTATCGCTAACCGTCTGAAAAGCCTGAGCAAAGCACAAACCGTACTTTCCTCCCGTAGTATTCGTGAATTGAGATCGATCACATTCGTTGAAGGATAACAGATCATAAGCAGTCGTCGCTCCCTCCGCCCTTCCCCGAATTGGGCAATCCGTATAGCCTCCTTTACCATTACCGTCCTTCTTACGGAGAAGCATGTCATAGTACTGTTCCAGAATATTCGAAGACAGCAAATCCTTTCCTGGGTAGTTCTCCATAATCTGTAAAGTGAGCTGCTTACCCATTGCGATATCCGGCAGATACCTTTCCATGCTGTCTTCATCTTTCAATGGATAGACATACACATTCTTTGGTTCTACCGATTCACCATTCCTATTGCAACGCCCAGCGGCCTGCATAATACTGTCCAGACCAGCCATCGCCCTGACCACGCAAGCAAACGAAATGTCAACACCTGCCTCAATAAGCTGTGTGCTCACACAAATCACAGGTTTCGGATTGCCTGGATCAAGCAGCGCACCGATTCTGTTCAGACAATCCGTTCTATGCCTTCCACACATGGCAGTACTGAGATGAATCAGCTCAAACTCATGATTCACATCAAGTCGTTCCAAGCATTGGAAAATCTCACGCGCTTCCTTTTTCAGGTTGACGATTGCTAAGCAATTGCCGTTCTTCCGCGCCTGCTGATAAATAATCTGCCCTAGTTCATCGCAGCTTTTATTTTCAGCTGAAGCAACAATTCTTGTACGTCGAAGCTTGTCTTCATAGCTTTCCGTTTCAGCAATAAGATCAGGCTTTTCCGAAAGAAGCAGATTCTCTCGTTTGGTTTTTTCAAGTAACGGCTGCGTCGCAGAGCACAAAAGAATCGTTGAATTGGTAATCTTCGATAGGAAGCTGACGATCTCATTGAACAGATTGATTGTGTTCATCGGCAACGACTGTATTTCATCAAAAATGATGACACTGTCGGCCATATTATGGAATTTCCGGAGTTTGGTTCCGCGAGCAGACATGACAGTCTCAAGGAATTCCACCATAGTGGTAACAATTATCGGATTGTCCCAACGCTCTGCCGCCAACTTGCGCTGATGCTCCCCGGCATCCTCAAACTCACTCGACGCATTATCCGCTACATCAGCGGAACGTTGCATACCTGCAGTGGAGTAATGCTCCAATAGAACATCGCTATCAGAGTTCAGACCAAGTACATCTCGGAAAGTCTTTGCCGTCTGAGTTGTGATAGACAAATATGGAATCACGTAAATGATCCGGCGCTTTCCTGTCTTCAGCGCATGATGCAACGCAAAATTTAGCGACGCCAACGTTTTACCGCCGCCAGTCGGAATCGACAAACGATAAATCCCGGTTTCCCGCGCCCCCGCCAAACAACACTGTTCATTAATCTGATGTCTTATCCTGTTTATTTCCGAACTCGAATCAAAAGATCTCATGCTTTTATCGAGTCGACTAATCAGATTCTGCCAATCAACCGCATTAGGCCGATACTGTTTTCGGGTCTCGAAACAAGCAGCATCCGTCCTATCCGCATCCACCAGTCGCGAATAAATCAGTTTAACGAGCAAACCTAGATAGAAGTATATGCTATCTTTCGACAGCCTCAGCGATTTAATTTTCTTCAGGAAACAAGCGATATCTTCCGCTGAACCTCGGAAATTCGATTGCAGATCGAGCGCCAAACCGTTAAGCCCCCGCTTGATTTCTTGATACGCATACTTCTCGTTGCTTTTGTCCGACTCCGTGAACCCAAGAAGAAAAGCTCTATTCCCGGACTCGTCAATGCAATCAGGAAGACCTCCGTGATGTTTAGAAATGGCAAGCTCAAGAATTTCCTTTGCTATCTCTTCAATTTCCCCTTTCGACTCGAAAAAATCATTGACGACAAACGCCCCTTGACGGGCATGCTGCACATCTCCCCTATGCCCATCATCCGATAACAGATATGTTTGGAACTGCTGAGCAACCTTCCCGACATCATGCAAGACGGCTGCCGTACGTGAAATATCAGCGAATTCATCCTCGAAACCACTAGCCAATCTTCCTGCACCATGAAGATGGTCATACAAAGCCTGAGTATTGCCTTCCTCATCTTTACGAGCTAATAGAACCATAACCTGCTCCTTTACAGATACCCCCCTGAATAGTCTTTACTCTACCGCATTCCAGCAAAAGATAAAAACGAAATGATTGATTCGAAGATTACCGTATGATTGATTCGAAGATTATCGTCGCCAAATACCTGTGCATACGTAGTACGCCCCAACACAAATAGTAGTAGGGGGTGTGTTTCTCCTGCCAAACTCGACAGGAGAAACACACCCCCACATACTATCGTCAGTCAGCCACCCAGCCAACCACCTCAGACCTTAGCAACCTCCACTCCCAGCTCGGCGCCGGCTTCGACGCTTACACTGTCGGACGAGGTGTCATGCGCCACGAGGTCCTTGAACTGTTCGACCTTGGCCACATCGTCCGCGGGCACGGTCACCTTCAGCGTGATGCGGTCGGAAATTTCCAGGCCAGCGGCCTTACGGGCCTCCTGCACGGCGCGGATCACGTCGCGGGCGTAGCCTTCGGCCAGCAGGTCGTCGTTCAGTTCGGTGTCGAGGATCACGAAGCCACCGGTCGGCAGCGCGGCGGACACGGAGTTCGCAGCCTCCTGCGCGTTCTCCTCCTCCACACGGTTGATCAGCTCGTATTCGCCTTCCTCAAGCGCAATCTCGCCGTTCGGAGTCTCACACACAGGCACGCCGGCGGCGTCCACATGCCAGGCACCGCTCTTGGACGCCTTGATGGCGAACTGCACGTCCTTACGCAGGCGCTTGCCGGCCACACGCGCGTTCACGCGCAGCTCGTTCACGATCTTCAGACCATGGGAGCCGGCGTCCTCCAGCGTGCAGAACTCGATATCCTTCACGTTGAGCTCGCCCTTCAACACGTCGCTGTAGGCGGCGACCGCATCCGGGTTCTCGACCACCACGGTCAGCTTGGCGAGCGGCTGGCGCACGCGAATCTGCTTGGCCTTACGCATGGAAAGCGTGCCGGAAACAACCTCACGCACCTTCTCCATCGCGTCCACTAGCTTGGCATCGTCCTGCAGCACGGCACCCAGCTCGGTGGTCTCGCCGGTCTTCTCGTCGGCAAGGAACGGCCAGTCGGCCAGATGCACGGATTCGCCGCCAGTCAGGCCGCGCCACACGGCTTCAGCCTCCATCGGAGCCAGCGGAGCCAGCACGCGCATGAAGGTTTCCAGCACGGTGTACAGCGTGTTGAACGCGTTCTCGTCACCGGCACCGAAACGTTCGCGGTTGTTGCGGATGTACCAGTTGGTCAGCACGTCGATGAAGTCGCTCGCCGCATCGCACGCGTCGGAAATGTAGAAGTTGTCCAGCGCATGCTGGGTCTTCTCCACTAGGCGGCGCAGACGGGCCAGCAGGTAGCGGTCCATCTCCGGCAGCTTCGCCACTTCGTCGGCACGCAGCATACGGGCGTCATACCCGGCGGCGTTCGCGTACAGGGTGAAGAAGTAGTAGGAGCTCCACACCGGCAACATCACCTGGCGCACGGTGTCGCGGATGCCATCGGCGGTGACGATAAGGTTGCCGCCGCGCAGGATCGGCGAGCTCATGAGGAACCAGCGCATGGCGTCGGAGCCGAAGTCGTTGAACACGCCGTTCACGTCCGGATAGTTGCGCAGATGCTTCGACATCTTCTGTCCGTCGGAGCCGAGCACTATGCCGTGGCAGATCACGTTCTTGAACGCCGGCCTGTCGAACAGGGCGGTGGCCATGACGTGCTGCACGTAGAACCAGCCACGGGTCTGGCCGATGTATTCCACGATGTAGTCGCACGGGAAGTGCTGTTCGAAGGTTTCCTTGTTTTCGAACGGATAGTGGTACTGGGCGAAGCTCATCGAACCGGATTCGAACCAGCAGTCCATCACGTCGCTGATGCGGTGCATGTGGCTCTTGCCGGTCGGATCGTCCGGGTTGACGCGGGTCAGCTCGTCGATGTACGGGCGGTGCATGTTGATGTTGCCCTCATGATCGCGCGGATAATCGCCGAAGTCGGCCTTGAGCTCATCGAGTGAACCGTACACGTCCACACGCGGGTACTTCGGATCGTCCGAAACCCATACCGGGATCGGAGAGCCCCAGAAACGGTTGCGGGAGATCGACCAATCGCGTGCGTTCGCCAGCCACTTGCCGAACTGGCCGTCCTTCACGTTGTTCGGAATCCAGTTGATCTGCTGGTTGAGTTCGAGCAGGCGGTCCTTGATCTTGGTGACGGCCACGAACCAGGAGCTCACCGGCTTGTAGATCAGCGGGGTGGCGCAACGCCAGCAGTGCGGGTAGGAGTGCACGTAGCTCTTCTCCTGGAAGAGGATGGCGCGCTGCTCTTCGGGGATGCGGGCCAGCGGGCCGTCACCGGCGCGCAGGTTGCGCAGGATCGGCTTGTTGGCGTCGAACACGTACATGCCCTCGTAATCCGGGCACAGCGACGTGAACTTGCAGCCCGCGTCGAGCACGTCCACGCTCTTGATGCCCTTGGCGTTGAGCGTGTTCATATCGTCCTCGCCGTAGGGGGCCTGATGGACCAGGCCGGTACCTTCAACGGTGTCGACGTAGTCGGCGGTGAAGATCTGGTAGCCTTCCGGCCCCGGCACCTTGCCCTCGGCGGCGTTCTCGTCGCCTGCGAAGTACGGGAAGACCGGGTAGTAACGCCAACCTTCCATTTCGGCGCCCTTAAGCTCGCGCACGATCTCGTAGTTCTCGCCAAGTTCCTTCTCGTAGGAGCCAAGCAGCGGCTTGCCGAGGTAGAACTTCTTGCCAGCGAACTTGCCTTCGGTCGGACGCACCTCGACGTAGTCGATGTCAGCGCCGACCACGATGGCGAAGTTGGTCGGAACGGTCCACGGAGTGGTGGTCCAGAAGACGGCGTAGGCATCCTCCTCGTCGCGCAGCTTCACGGCCACGGACACGGTGGTGTCCTGACGGTCCTGATACACGTCGGCGTCCATGCGCAGCTCGTGCGCGGACAGCGGCGTCTGGTCCTTCGGGCAGTACGGCAGCACGCGGTAGCCCTGGTAGGCCAGACCCTTGTCGTACAGCTGCTTGAAGGCCCACATCACGGACTCCATGTACGTGATGTTCAGGGTCTTGTAGCCGTGCTCGAAATCGACCCAACGGGCCTGACGGTGCACGTAGTCCTTCCACTCGTTCGTGTACTTGAGCACGGACGCGCGGCAGGCGTCGTTGAACTTGTCGATGCCCAGTTCCTTGATCTGGTCGACGGAGTCGATGCCCAGTTCCTTCTGGGCTTCAAGCTCGGCCGGCAGACCGTGCGTGTCCCAGCCGAACACGCGGTTGACGCGGTGGCCCTTCATGGTCTGGTAACGCGGGATGACGTCCTTCGCGTAACCGGTCAGCAGGTGGCCATAGTGCGGCAGGCCGTTGGCGAACGGCGGACCGTCGAAGAAGACGAATTCGTTCTGGCTGTGATCGCCGGAAGGACGGCGTTCGATGGACTTCTGGAAGGTGCCGTCCTTGTCCCAGTAGTCAAGCACGGACTCCTCAAGCTTGGGGAAGCTGGGGTTCGGCGCGACATTGGCGCTCTGCTCACCGGCAGCAGCCTTCGGATACACATGATTGGTGGATTCGCTCACCGTATGCTCCTCGTTTGGCGGTTTCATTACTTACTTTACGAGGACGATGATTTTCGTGCGATTGCGCACGTCCGACACCGCGGTACCACCTCGCTTGCCGCACTCCCCTGTTTTCTTACGCAGGCTTCCCTGCACAGGTTTCATACGACCGCTTGACGTTCGGCTGTTCGGGCCGATCCCGCCGGTTCTACTAGGCCGCACCCAAAAGCGCCGACCGTTCTTCCGGAAGCTCCCCGCTGATAACGGATCATTGCTATACGTTTCAAATCGTCAGCCTAGCACTTACCACGAACGTAGGAAACGCGAAAAGCCGCATGGCGTCCACCATGCGGCTCCTTCAGCGCGACGATTGAAATTCAATCGCAATCAAAAGCGAATCAGCCTTCGTTGAGCTGAGTTTCCAGCTGCTCGACAATGTCAGCATGCATCTTCTCGCTGATCTTCACCTTGAGCAGGAACACAACACCGCTCAGGATGATGACAGCCAGCGGCACATAGAAGGCGCAGACCTTGAAAGTGTGGATGTTCGCGGCAGTCATGTCGGCGGCGGTGGCGTCACCAATCATGCCGGCGGCGATGGCGACAGCACCGACGATACCGTTGGAGCAGGCGCCTGCGATCTTATCGAGCATCGGACGCACGGACAGGGTGACGGCCTCGTTACGTTTGCCGTTCTTCAGCTGGCCATATTCGATGGAGTCGGTCAGGGAGAGGATGGCAGTCATCTGGATGAAGGTCTGCGGCAGGTAGAAGAACACCAGGCCGACGGTGACGACAGCGAGGTTGTTGGTGCCGACGATGAACAGCAGGTAGCCGAGGACCATGAGCACCATACCGCCGAGGTACAGGTAGCGACGCGGTATGCGCTTGTTCAGAATCGGGTACAGCGGCGCCATGATGATGCCGGCGATGACCGAGACAACGCCGACGATGGAGTAGGCGGCGGAGTTGTTCAGGATGAACTTGAACATGTACATGAGCACGCCGGTGGTGGCCACGTTGGCGATGGCGTACAGCAGGTAGGACAGGGCGACCCACAGCAGCTGGTCGTTCTGGGCGAGAGCCTTGAACGCGGCGAGTGGACCACCGTTATCTTCGGCCTTGGCGCGCAGGGTGCTGGTGCTTTCCTTGGTGCCGAACGCGACGGAGCACACGGTGAGGACGCCGAGAATAGCCACGATGATGGCGAAGCAGGTCCAGCCACTTTGGCTTTCCTGGTGCTTGCCGGTGAAGATGTAGCTGAAGTAAGTGACGATCGGAATGACCACGATGGTCAGGCCGTTGTAGCCGATGGAGCCGCCGAAGGAACCGAGGGCGGTGTAGGTGGAGCGCTCATGGGAGTCGGAGGACAGCGCCGGAATCATGCCCCAATAGGAGATGTCGCGCAGGGAGTAGAACACGTCGAGCACGATGAAGGTGATGACGAACAGCACGATGAACAGCGTGGTGTTGACGTTCACCAAGCCGAACAGGCCGGTGTAGACCAGCACGAGTAGAACGGCGGAAACGGTGCCGCCGATGAGCTGCCACGGCTTGAAGCGCCCCCATTTGGTATTGGTGTTGTCGACGATGTTGCCCAGCAGCGGATCGATGAAGATCTCCGCGATGCGGATGACAACCACAAGGCCGGTGATGACGCCGATGAGCTTGGTGGCGAGCGCCTTGTCGACCCCGGAGAACAGCGAGCTGGTGACGTAGACGATGAAGTAGGTGCTCAGCGCGTTGTAGAAGGCGGATTGGCCGACGTTGCCGAATGAATAGGCCACGCGGGACAGCAGACTGCCTTTCCTGGTTGGCTTCGCAGACTGCTGCGTCTCCTTCGGTGCGGCTGCGACATTGGATTCTGCCATCGTACTTCTCCTTAGAAGTTGTGATTGAAGCTGTAATCGGAAATCATCATTTGATTTCGCATGAGTTAAGTATATCCCTTTACCCCTGTTTAGTAAAATTTAACATCTGCGTTGTGCACTATTGGGCGTGTCGCATTTTGTGCGATTCTGCACATATACATGTCATATTGTGTGCGATTCGCGGTATTTCGCCGACAGTAGACAAACAAAAGGCGATTGATGACATAGCATCATCAATCGCCTTTCATATTTTTCCGCACATACGTACGCTAAGCAGCCCGTTTCGACCGGGCAGATCGCTTCGATCGGGTCTGCAATTTTGGCCGCGATTCACGTTTCGGCTGCGCCGGCACGAAACTATCTCGCACTTCCAGCGTCGTCGACAGGTACGCATGCTGCCGTACTGTGCGCTTGCTGGCAATCGCATCAGCCAAGGTGAGAATCGCAACGCGCGCAAGCTCGTTCTGATCGATTGCGAAAGTGCTCAACGGCGGCGACGTCAGCTGGGCAATCGTCTGGTTGTTGATGCTGATGACGCTGATGTCGCGGGGCACAATCACACCAACCGCGTTGAACGCCTGCAGCACGCCGACCGCGATGATGTCCGCCGAAACAATAACTGCGTCAGGCAGTGCGCCGTTGTGGTCACGGATAAACTGCTCCCCCAGCTTGCGACCATTCTCCACGGTGAACAAGCCGTCAGAATACACCAGTCCACGCAGGTCGAGACCATAACGGCCCATTTCACGCCGAAAATATGTGGCACGCCCCTCTTCGTCCACCTCATAAAAATTCGTCAGCCTCCCCTTGCCGCCGATGAATCCGACACGCTTCATGCCAGCCTTCGCACATGCTTCGACCGCGTCATGCACGGTCTGCTGTAGGTCGGGCTGCACGGAATCAAACAGGTTCGGTGCGGGATTCACATCGATGAACACACCGTATGGCATGACCTCATGCAACTTCTCAAGGTCGCTTTCGGCTATGACATTGGCGCCGATAGCCATGAAACCATCGAATTTCCCCTTCTGATTCAACATCTCGTCAAGACTGTGGAAAACAGTGAGCTCCATACGCTGCTGTTTGGCGTTATGTTCCAGCGCCGAACGCAAATCGGCAAAATACGAATCACGCAGCGTTTCGTCGGACTCCTCGTTGTCCAACAAGGCTACTTCGTGCGGAATGACGATACGCTTGGCCTGGGCGCTGTATCCCAAATCCTCGCTGGCGCGGATGATCGCGCGACGCGTCTCCTCACGCACCGACAGCGTCGGATCGCCATTCAACAGACGCGACACCGTGGCCTGCGAAAATCCCGTACGTTTCGCAATCTCCTTGATGGTCGCCATCGCTCCCTCGCCCTCCCATGGATGCCTCATCAGATTTTAGTAAAAGCATTACTAAATCCATCATATTACATTACCGAACGTATTCTTATAGCCATGACACAGCCAGAGCAATCACGGAAACCGCGAATCGCGCATCAGTCCACGGAACGGATGAACGAACTGCGTGCACAACAAAAATCCTTTGCCCTGCAGAACATGCGGAGCAAAGGACTCAGCAACGCCGGTCTGCCTTTCAAAGCGACCGGTCATAAAGGTGGCATCAGTCGGCAGGGTTCCAAACGCGGCTGACACCGTAGAGAAACGCGGTCACCGTCAGCCCCACGGGCCTGCGGCTGGAAGCGCCCGCCCTTCTGCGTGGCCGACTTGCCATGTGAGCCACCCCTCGATGACGCCACGCTCCGCATCGGTTCTACCGGACGCGTATACATCAGGCCTCTCCCCGGTGATGCTGCGGATGGAACCATACACATATCCACATTTTTCACGGAGACGGTTGCGGGGCTGCTGGCTTTCCATATACCGTCAGCGCATGGAAAGCTTCGGACACAATACATTTTTCACATTAGAGCAGGCACGGGAGGAGGCGGCGAGACGGCATCTTGAATGCAGGCAGGTGTTGTCGCGGATAAGGTCACGCTCCTCGGTTCCACTCTATGTAAGCCACGGCACAGCGCTGGAGCTGCATGGCATGATTGCCACCATGAATTATTTACCCGGATATGGTTCGGAGCTCGTTCACGTTTCGGTGTGCCGGCAACGTGACCTGCGGAAAATCCAGGGGATGAAATTCCATTACGCAAGGCATGGCGTAGACGTGGCGCACGCCGACGAATTGGTGTCAAGCGTCTCCGCGATGCAGGCGGTCTGCCAGATTGCGCCCTATGTCGACGAACGGAGTCTGGTGATCGCCATGGATTGGCTCACTTGCGCCAATCCCGATTTACGCGTCTGCACTCACGATGAGCTCTCCGACTACATCCGGAGTGCGCCGCGATTCATTGGGAGCGCCAAATGCAGAAAGGCCTTGCGCCTGTCCAAACCAGGTACCGATTCCCCGCAGGAAACGGTGCTTCGTTTGGAGAGCGATGCCTACGGGCTGCCTGAGGCACATGTCAATTATGAGATCATTGACCACATACGCGGCTCGGGCACGATGAAGGTGGATATCGCCTACCCGGATGACCGCGTCTGTATAGAATACGACGGAAATTACCACTACACCCACGGCCGCTGGATGTATGACCTCGATAAGCGCAACCGGCTGAGGGATCTTGGATTCACGCCTTTTGTCGCCACCCGCGAGCATTTGGCATCCAAACAGAAGCTGAACGAACTGTTCGGCATGGTCGCCCGAGCGATAGCCAGTCACCGTTACGGCTTGGACTAGTTCCGTAGGTGGTTTTTCGCTTCCGTAGGTGGTTGGTCAGAGTATCGGGGTTGGAGAAAGGCTTTATTCTGGCCGTTTTCATGCCGGGTATTCAGACCCAACCACCTACGGAACACCCAAACCGCCTACGGAACCGCATGAGTAGTCCCCGCAATGGATTTTTCGCCATTGATTCGGGGAATCCATGAAAAGCCACAGCGGGCGCACCCTGCGTAAAAGGTCATGCCCGCCGATT